>Ga0255343_1004672_pt1 | contig 13325 bp, 16 predicted proteins | sample wastewater_treat_4_FD_192413 | JGI IMG/M metagenome (GOLD analysis project Ga0255343, IMG submission 192413) | Wastewater microbial communities from Lulu Island WWTP, Vancouver, Canada - plant16 | ecosystem: Engineered > WWTP > Wastewater > Unclassified | place: Canada: Vancouver, British... | reverse complement strand
CTACCGCCGTGATAAAGTCCAGCTCTCCATCCGCTGTCTTCATATCCTCAAAGTTAATCCAGACACGATAATCCCGCTGACGGATTCCATCTAACCCATAATTTACTTTAGACATCCGTTACCTCCAGCCGAACCATCAATCCCACTGGATGTCACGAATACTACGAAATGCGCTCGGGCTCGGAACATTCTTCTCTATGTTAATAGTAGACCGAATGGAATCGCTTCCTGTCACCTTTTCAGAATAGGAAAGATTGAACTCATTCATCAGGATGGCGGTCTTATAAACATGACTGGACGCCGTGTGCGAGTCACGCTCCAATAAAAGCACGGTGCAGGACTGACCATCCAGCAACTCAAGCGCCGCAATATTGGCAGGCGTGGCATTGATAAGCTCGGCTGTAAATTTGCCCGCCTTATTCAGGACAATCTTGCCCAGTATATTGCCGTCAACCGTGTCACCATCTTCAATGCCGAGGTCAATCGAATCAGCCCGACACTCACCCAGCTCCTGTAGCTTGGTTGCGTCCTGACCACCCGCCACATCAATCAATGCCTGCAGGTTGGTCTTACTTGGTGAAGCATTATAAGTTCCTATTGCTGTTTGAAGGGTCGCATTATTAGAAAGACCAACATAGACATGATAATCCTTCTGTTTAATCCCGTCAGTTCCATAAATTACTTTTGCCATTTTATTTTCTCCTTGTTGCCCACCTCAATCAGGGGGCATTAAAAGTTATTGTTGTCATCCAGCCCGTGATAAAGGTGCCTGCGTCTATTCCTACAGACACGGCAGGCTCAATATCGGTCAGGACTGTCCAAGACATGGTTGTGATTACATTTTCCAGCAGGTCAAACATCACCTGCTGTTTTGCTAATAAGTCGGTCGGACTATCAAAGTCATAAACATCAAAGGCGGACAGAATATACGAATAAGAGATGGGCGCATAAGCACGCACATTCTTCTGATGCTCACTCAACCCGAGAAATAATCCAATCGCAGGAAAACTTCCCATCGCCAGCTCTGCCTCGCTCCTGACGACCGCATAGTTCGGGAACCTGGCTTCCAGCTCGTCCGCTAAATCCTCGTGCATCTTCAGAAAACCACTGGAATTCATACCACAAACACTCCAAACTGACCCTGCGTGTAAATGCTGGCAGGGTCGCTGATTATTCCCGCCGTAGCAAAACTGACGCACTGGTTAGCCAAGTCCCGATAATTGTCAGCATTGGCAATGATGTCGTCAAATGGAGCCGACACGAGGGTCGCCCCGCCCGCCATATCACGGGTCGTGTTGACGGCACCCTTGACCAGCTTCTTCAAAGCAATCGCCAAATAATATAAGCTGAAATATGATTCCGCATAAATCAGGTTACGCAGGCACTTTTGGTCACGGTCTAAACTGTCAAAAGACAGACCGTCAAACTCCGCATAAGTGTCCTCGTCAAAGGTGTTGAGCTTGTTAACATAGTCCTGATAGGCGTCCGTGTCCAACGCTTCCAGCAGGTCACGAGCACCGTTAGATAATATCTGCGAGTTAATTCTGTCCTGCGCCTGCGTGGTCACATTTGCCAGCTGAACCATCTTGGCTTTGATAATGTCCTCGTGAACAATGGGTGCGCTCATTGCGAACTAATGATAATGAAAGAATCGGGTGGCAGGGTCTTGACAGTGTCCTCGTCCAGACGATAACGCACATGAGCACTATATATCCGTAGGAATAGTTCATATAGACCTTGACCGTCTTTTGAGGAGCAGAGACCGTGCTCGCCGTCTGCTTATTAACAGGATTAGTTAATTTAGACGCAGAACTGGCTTTGCTTGTCTGTTTGGACGCAGGACTGGTCGGCTTGGGTTTAGTTGCCCGTGCCTGTCCCGCAGAGCCAGTCGCCTTTTTAGTTGTCTTTGCCTTTTCCATTGCTTAACTCCCGCAACATTATACTACTAACTGATAGTTACACTACAAGTAACCATATCAGAAGGTAACATATTAGGATGATAAGCACGCAAATAAAAGTTGCCGGTTGCACTTACTGTAAAAGAACCATTTTCAGGAATAACAGTAGCACCAGTAGCTCTCATAGCATCCGCTAATGTATTCGCACTTTCCAAAGTAGCAGTAGCACACACCACGACCGCACCCTCGTTCGGGCAACAGACATGGATAGCAAGACCTGAACTGCCCGCAAGCGTATAAGTGCCCGACACATCAGTATATCCATTTACTCCGCCCTTGGCGTCATCGGAAGATAACAGGATAGGAGCAGAACACTGGGCATCCTTGAACGCAACCACGAAGCTGTCAGCTCTGGCTAACTGAAAGTCCAGATACATGTCATAAGTATACTCAAATGCAGGACCCAATTCAGCCCGGGCATTGTAGCCAGTATTCTTTCTATAACTCATGCTGTCGGTCGCAATGTCCATGTTCTTCGGGTCACCAAACACGATAGAACCATATAGGGTGGCGTCTGACTCATGTGTTTCATTAATGCCAATCCAGCCAGGCACCGCAATCAGGTCACATCCCATAAACTTGGGTGTCTGACCAGTCGTTAATACCTGCTCACGAGTAACATTGGACGGCGTTGTCATATCCGAGCGAGAATCCACATACAGGTCAAGGTCTGCCTGCGACATTAAAAACACATTATTCGGATTATCACGATACCTGCGTGGCATTGCTTTATACATCTTGCGCATTAACGCTAACAGGTTGGCAGCATTATAATTTGTATCACCAACAGCCATACTGGCGTCCACTTTGTGCGGGGTCAGGTAGCGTCCCAGGAAACCCTTAACTTTGATGTCACCATAGGTATTAGTATTTGTGCCATCGGCAATCTGGAGCATTTTATTAAAGCCCAGGTTCAGGTCATAAAAGTCCTCCGTGCTGGCATAGTTTCCGCCCAGCCCATTGATGGCGAGCAGGAGAATATCATTGCCCAGCGCTATTGCTACATCGTTAATCACCGACTGTTCCCAGCCAGGATTATACAAATTATCAATCACGGTTTGCAGGGGAATGTCCTTCTGAAGCTGACAGTGACGCAGAAACAGGTTCACGCCAAAGTTATGGACAATACGCCGATTGATGTTGGTAACCTGCCCACCATTCTGCTCGTTAGAAATCAGGTTCTTCTGCGTGATAGCCGTTCCCTTCACGGGCACAACCAGCTTATTAACAATGCGGGTATTAAATAAAGACAGATACGGGTTCATGTCATAAATATACTGGATAGCAATTTCGGCTTCTTCTTCGGTCAGCGTGCGCCCCCGAGTAAAGTCCAGCGTTATCTCGTCCAGCTCGCTCTTTTCCAGCAAAGCACCCGTCGGGTCGGTAATCTGATAACCACAATATTTGGTCAGCAAATAGGCAGCCATCCCGCTAACTGCCTTCTTCGGCTTGTCAGGATTGACAATGCCCTTCTCCAATGTTTCTTTGAACATTGTCACTAAATTTAATGCATCCTTCGCATCAACTACTATTTTATTAGCCATTTTGTTTTCTCCTATACGAGACCTTTTCCACGAATATCAGGGCTCGCTTCCCTGACAGGTTGCGGCACAGACACTGCGGAATTGGTCAGGTTTTCGTTAAGTTTTTCGTTTGTCTCGGAAAGCGATTTACTAATTTCGTCAATCTTATTATTGAACTTTTTTTCCATTTCAGTCAAGGACTGCAGGAACTTGCTTTCCATGCTCTTCACAATTTCTGCCACATCGGGCAGGTCAGGTTCGGGTTCGGACGCTTCCGTCTTCTCCAGTGCAGGCGCAGGTTCGGTGTCCGTATTAACATCTTCCGACCCAGCAGGTTGAGAACCTTCAGAACTTTTAAGAGACGCAATCTTTTTATCAATATAGTCAGTGGCTGACTTCATTGAATCCGACAGAACCTTAAGTTGTTCCTCGGTCGCTGAATCCCACGCTACATTATTAAAGAAGTCCTCCTGCATAATATCAACAATGAAGCTCGGATTGACAGACATTTCAGTCAATACATTATCCATCGCCTCATCAAAGTTCTTGGAAAGGTTCAAACTATCAAGCACCCTCTTAATCCACGATTTCATTGTTTTTTCTCCTTTTTCTGCCCGAGTTGAGCGAGAAATACCAAACATTGAATAGCCCGTAATTTCGCCTTTCTTCCATGCTTCCCAGTTTTCGTCACTGGCACGAGAAACCAAGACCCAACTACCTGCCTTGATTTTTTCTTTGCCAATTATAAAGTCCACGGGAGCTATGTAGCTTTCCACAACCGCACCCGCACCCGCAAGCAGGTTGTGCTCGGTATCAATGTTGCGATAATACTGCAAAAACTCGTGCGCAGTTTTTTCAATCTCGTCGCTGGTCATATAATCGCCGTCAGTATCTTCAAAGTCAGGCTCGTAAACAACCCCATACAGTAGTTTTTTCTCGGGATTGTCGTCCTGCTTTGTGATAATTCTGACGGGAAACTCTATGTCGGCATGGTCGCAGGTTGATTTAGCAAGAAAAAATTGCTTCTTATTTGCGCCACGCTTGACATAAGACACATGCGTTATTGTTACATCTTTTAGTAAACGCTTTTTCTTCACGCTTTCCATTTTAACCTCTACAGATTTGTAATGTGTGTGCTTTCGTCATTGTTTTTGTTCGGGTCAAGGTTGTTGGTCGCCTCACCATCACCCAGCCCGAGATTTGATTTGTCGCTCGTGCGCAGGTTACCGTTAATGTTGGGTTGAACCTCCAAATTGTCCGTCCTGCTCTCGTCCTGGCTCGTGTTTACAAGGTCAATCGGCTTCAGGTGCAGGAACATGCGACGCACCTCATTGACAGAAAGCACCCGATTACCGTAAGCATCCACCATATTATAATAAAGGTTGGCAATAATAGCGTCGTCCTTCTCGTTGGAAATGTTCATCCTGCGCAGGTTAAACTCACAATTAACACCAAACTCAAGCTCCAAAAACTTGTTAATAAACTCTACTACAATATTCTGCTCGGGCTGACATACGGTCTCCATAAATAGTTTAAGGTCAGTAATGCCCGCCGAACCGCCCCCGAAGTTACCGCCCTGCGAAAGACCCAGCAACTTGGGATTGACCCGACACTTCAGGGCAATCTTGAACTGGATTTTGTCATTGAGCGTGATAAATTGCTCATCTATAGATTTAGAGAGCGGAATGAGCTTGATGGTGGCTTTCTCGTTGGGCACGGACAAGAAGAGCATTTTGTGCGCATTAGCCACGCCCTTCAAATTATTCTCTATAAATTCCTTGATTTTTTCGTAGGACTTCTTGGACAGCTTACCACCCGTAATCAGGACAGCCCAGGCAGGTTGACCACCATTAGAAAAAAAGTTGATATTATATTGGTCGGTTAAATATGATTGCTTGATTAAATCAAATAAATGCGCCGTGTCGGGCTTGCCATAATACATGTTTTCCTGCGAAGGACGCTTCAAGTGCAGGCAATAATGCACGCCGTCCCGTGTCTTGCCCGTGGTCGGATACGGCTCAAACTCCACAGGAACAACTACACCGTCGGGAATGTAAACATACTTATCTATATCACGCAGGTTCGCACCATGCCCGTCCGTCTTGGGTCGGATATACATGTCCTTGGCAGGCAAATTATATAAGGACTTGGTCTTGCCACTCTTGACATACTCCAAATAAGCATTATCAAACAACTCCAAATCCATGTAAAGACCCTTCAAAATAGAGGTGAAGGTATCGCCAAAGTTACGATTAGGTGACTTAAAGAAGGAAACAATATCTTTCCTGCTATCAATGTCCTTATATCCGAACGAATAGCCCAGCCCAACCGTCGTGTCCGTCTTAATATTTAAGCAGGTCTGATATGTGGCGTCCAGTGCCTTATAAGACAAAATCTGGCTCGGATTATAGGGAGGCAACAGACAACCATAATTCCTGACCGTCGTCGCACTCGCAATCCTTATAGAACTCTTGGGCAGGGTCACTGATTTAGACACGGGCGCAAAAAAAATCTCGTCAACCCCATCTATTTCGGCTTCAAGCGTGTCAGCGCCGACTGGCTTCTCTGATATAATCCTTACATCTTCCAACTTAAAATCTCCTAAAAAATTTCAACTTCCGAATCATAACTTTCAGGTTCGGGTTCATCATTATTATTATTATCTTTAATGTCAAGTATTTTATTTTTAATTATTCGGGGTAAGCTAAAATTGTCTATATTAGTGTCCGCTCCAATACCGTCCACCTCAACCTCAAAGGCGTCCGACATCATAGACAGAAGACCTGCCAGCGAGTCAGGCGCATCGTCCTTGCCAAACTTATATTTGCCGTAGTTGGACAGGTTAGTCATGAATCGCCGATAGTGTTCGTCCTGCTCCTCATCAACCAGGAAATAGCAGTCGTTTTTAATCTCACCCACCCGCAACATAATCCTGATTTCTTTATTAGATGAGGTAGACCTACAATCCAGTTCCAGCCCGAGAAACTCAAATAGTGCCTTATTATTGCGCTCCAGATTAGTGGCAAACTCTATTCCGCCAGCGTTACTTTCAAACACCATCTCGTCGGGCTTGAAGTAAGCAATGCGTTCCAGCAACGGCTGTTCTAATTTAATGCTGTCCTCGTTAGAAAAGACCACGCTCACGATATATTTGCGTGTCCCGTAACGATAACAGAAGGGACAGGACATATAATCGGAGCCCTTGTTAGCATAATCGCACCACGCCACGATTTCGTCGGGTGTTCCCAGCTTTTCCAAGTCAGACATACTAAACCGATTAAGCTCGTCAAAATTAAATTTAGCGAAGGCACTGTCGGTAGGTTCACCCTGATATAGCGCCTGAAACATCCAGTTTAGGTTCTTGCGTTCCCAGGACTGCTTGATTGCCAATAGTTTATCCGTAGAAATCATGTCTTCACAGACGCTCCTACCCGTCTCCTCATTAAACGCAGGAAAGATAAATTTATGCCACGACGGGTCGTCCTTCCGCAGACCAATCGGGTCTTTAGATGACCAGCGTGTCTGAATTATAATCTCGGCACAATCGGATGTCGTGTCTATGCGGGTATTGTGCACGGTCTCTATAAATAAGTCCAGCTTATCAAGATATGTCTCGGAGAGAGCTTCTTCGGGGTCTTTGATGGGGTCGTCCAGAATTGCCGCCCGATTACAGCCACGCCCCGTTATGGTGCCTTTCAAGCCTGCTCCAAAATAAGTAAGGACGGTCGTGCCATCTAATTGCCACGCCATTTTAGATGAGGCACGAGGGTCAACCTTGATGGCAGGAAACACCTCCGCATACCTGTCCGTGTTTATAATGTCCAGCACCGATTTAGACAAGTCCATAGCCAAATTATCGTTATAGCAGTTGCGCATAAACGAGCCCTCGGGGTCATAGCCGAGCCACCACGCAATCCAAATGCTGGTAGTCCTGCTCTTGCCCGCCCTCGGAAAGAAGGAAATCAGCACCTTGCGCAACTCACCCAGCGTGACTCGCCGAAAAATCTCGGTCAGCTCTATTAGTGGCTGTTTGTCGTCCGTATAAAAGTCGGGACACATAAACTGACAGAATTTCCACAGTCCGAGCTCCGTGTGCGGTGAGAAAGCCAGCTGTCGCTCGTCACACTTCTGACGCAGGCGTCGCTGTTTCTCCAGCTCAAACTCTTCCTTCGTGAATGCTATATCAGTCATCGTCCTTATTCTCTAATGCTTCAAATTCGGCGTCCACTATCCCGCCATTCTGGATTTGTTTATCTAATTTATCAAAGTCCTCGTCGGACAGCTCGGACAGACCTATCTGCTTTTGCTCGGCTACCTTGCCCGCAAGCTCCAGCTTAACAAAGATGTCACGAGCTCCGTCGCCACCCGCAATCTTCTGCAATACCTCAACAATCTTGGTTATGTCGGACATCTTGACCTGCTTGCGCATGGACAGTGGTTTGCCTTCTTTTATTTCTTCTTCCTGGACACGGTCAATGTAGTCCAGCTCACGATTGACTATTCTGAACGCCTTCAAGCCCATATTATTCAGGACACGCACGAAGTTGCGCACAAAATTCTTGGCTTCCGTCATTGCCACATCCTGCTGAATGTCCTGCTTTTTAACGATATATTCCTGCCGTTGCTGGAGCCAGGTCTTGCCCCTGTTTATAGGGTCACTGACATCGTTAGCTTTAGCAAGAATAAGCGGTTTAGATATGCCGTGCCGTTTAGCCAGCTCATCAAACGACGGATAGTCAGTGCCCAGCACATAATCTGCCCGAATTTTATCCCAATTGATTTCTTTATAGTTGGGCATTCTTACCTCCCGAACAGGCGCAGAGCTTCATTACGCACCTCACTCTGTTCAAATACACCCCTAATAGCACTGGTAACCATAACAGAATTTTGCTTCTCCACACCCCTGCAGGTCATACAAAAGTGTTGCGCTTCACAAACCACCATCACGCCCAGCGGATTTAGACCTTGCTGAATGCTATCAGCTATTTGAGAGACCAGCCGTTCTTGTATTTGCAGGCGTCGGGAAAAGATTTCTACCAGCCGAGCAAGCTTGGAAACACCAATCACCCTGCCATCAGGAATGTAAGCTATATGTATCCTACCAAAAAAGGGCAAAAAATGATGTTCGCAGGTTGAATAAAACTCAATGTCCTTCAAGATTACCATCTCATTACACGCCCCATCCTTAAAAACACGCATAACATCGTCGGGACTTTGATTATAACCACCAAATAGTTTTTCCCAGGACTGCATAATGCGACGGGGAGTGTCTATCAGTCCTTCTCGGGTCGGGTCATCTCCAATATAAGTCAGGATATCCCTTAACGAATTTTCAATAGCTTGTGCATTTGTATGGACAGTTTCCATTTTGGATTTTCCTCAATAACCCGCAGACAATAGTTAACATTCTTGCGGTTTAATTTCAAATTATCAAATATAGGACTTAAATAATAATTATTAGCAGGTGGCAATTCGGTAAAATCAGGAATAGGGTCATTTAAACTAACCGCATAACGGATTTCATCTACAAACTTAAAATTGTTACACACAACCGACGCAGGCACCTTGGGACTAACCGCCACATAATCTATAAGGTCGGGAACCTTATTGCTCCCGTTGGTCTCTATACAATTTTTATATTCTGCAAAATAACCAAGAACCTCATCCGTCAACTGTAAGGTAGGTTCACCTCCCGTCCAAACAATCGTAGTGACATTAAATTGCTTGACCTGACTTAAAATTTCCAACACAGACATTTCTGTCCCGCCGTCCCAAATCGTGTCACAAAAAGGACAGGACATATTACAACCTGCCAGACGAATAAACACACAACTCAACCCGACATTGGCACCCTCACCCTGCAAGGACTGAAAGATTTCTATTACTTTAAGATTCTGGTTCATATAAACACTCCGTTCCTGTCGTCTCGCTCAACCCGACCGCCACCAGCTCAGGAAACTGCTCCTTAAACATCCAAAATATCTTTTCTGTTATATTTTCAACCGTAGGATTACAATCAAATATATCGTTTAAGTGCCGATGGTCAAGCACATTGTCCACAAAGTCCTTGATAGGCTGTAGTTTCCTATAATCCAAAACAAAGCCATCACGGTCAGGTATACCACGCAAATAAATAGTCAGGACATAATTGTGCCCGTGCAACCGAGAACACGGATGGCGTGACGAAAGCCCACCCAGCACATGACTCGCCGAAAAGTAAAATTTCTTGGAAATCGTGGTCATCTTTCATACTCCGTCAGGTCTTTTATGCCAGCCAATGCAAACGCTTTCTTTCTATTAAGACATGATTCGCACACGCCACATTGCTTATCTCCCGACAAATAACAGCTCCAGGTCATAAATAAAATATCTTTATCAATAGAATATGTTTTCCTGATAATATCTGCTTTAGACATTCCTTGTATGGACGCAGAATTAATTTTTACAACACGGTCTTTTCGAAATTTTCCAAACTGCATAGCTAACTCAAAGGTCTTGAAAAATTCTATTGAACAGTCAGGATACAGACGCTCTCCGTCAACCTCAACTATATCATCCGTGTGCGAGCCAAGCACAATCTCGTCAAACCCGTGACTGGTGGCATATATCATCGCCACCTGACAAAACAAAGCATTACGCAACGGAACCACGACACTCTGCTGGTATTGACCTTCAACCATAAAATTACTATCAGTAAGCTGATTATTACCAAAAATATCTAACAATCCTGAAACATCTAACCTTACGAGTGGCAAACCAAGTCTACCTGCCACTGCCCTACAAACAGCCAACTCAGAACTACCCTTCTGACCATAATTAAAATTAACCAAAGTCACATCATGCTCCCGACTTTCAATAACGGCCATCCCAACCGAATCTAACCCACCCGAACAAATAACGAGTTTCTTCATTTTATCCTCCTATAAATATGCGTCTGCATAATTACTAAATAATAACCATTCCTTGAAGTTGTGCCACGCTAACTCCTCCAGATTAGTCATCCTACAACCAGCTGGTTTTTTAATAATATTAACCCTACCATCCTTATATTTACAAACATGACTATATCTATTTCCTGCCAGCCACGAACTACTGTCCACTGAATAAAAATGCAATTTAGGTAACCACTTAAAGCCAGTAAATCCGAGCCCGTGCACCCGTGCATTCAAACGAGAAGCGTCCCTAATAAATTTTGTTACTATCGGATACTTAGAACTATCAAGCTTGTCTACCAGAAACGCACCAAAACACACATAATCATAATCCGTGCACATCTTAAGCCAATAGTCATAACCACGCCCTACATGCCAGACAGGCATTGACTTCCAGCCGACCTTCTTCTCTATTCTGCGCCTCAATCGTTCCACCTCGGACAAACCAATCACCCTGTCCACATCAATCTCTATATAATTCCTGATATTCTTTTTCAAAACGAATGCGGCATAACGGTCAGCATACTCGTCCCAGTCAATGTCATCGGTTTTCCTGCCATTCATATAAGAAAAAGCCCCACTATCTAAAATAAAGTCCTTATATTTGTGAACGGGCTCATCAGACAATATTACGAGAAAACTGTCCAGCCGATAAAAGTCATAAAAGTTTCTCTTCTTCCAAGGCAACCCGCCCATACCAGCTAAATAAACACGCACCTTCAGTCCTCGTAAACATTCCTGCCACAATGCGGGCAAATAAGTTCTCTCGGCTTTGTTTCCACGACCTTACTACCATCTTCAAAGAAGGACGACACATCAATCTCTGACTCATCTATCAAACCTTTTATATAGTCCTCGCCAAGTGGCATCGTGGTCAGCATATCATCCAGTCCAAACTCGTTACTAATTTCAACCAGTATTGTTTCCAACTTATCAATGTCATTGTCAAACTTGGTCTCGTTGGTCTCAACTGCAACCCGCTTGGCTTGCGCTAAACTGACCCGCCCTAAATTATAACAAAAGACCTTCTCAAATTTCAGCGAGCGCAGGACATCCAGCCGATGATTGCCGTTCACGACTTCAAACAAGCCCGTATCCAGCTCACGCACGATAATATTCTCTACCTGACCATTGCGCCTAATATTATTGGCAAGTTTTTCAGCCAGCGCAGGACTGTCATTCTTATAATTCCAGTCAGCCCTGACCAGCTGACTTATATTTAGCTCACAAAATCCTTTTTCCATCATGACCTTCTTTTTTATATTTTATTAACCATATATATTTAATTAAATAATTTATTATATTTATATATAAATAATGTCCAGCTGACCTGCTTCATTTGGGAAGAATGCTCCGAATGTCTATTTTTATGTCACGGGGGTTTTTAGTAAAATAAACAAGCTCCTTATGCTCCATGTTGCTTTCTTCCTCAAACAATTCAACCAGCCAGTCAAGCAAGCACGGCGGAGTTTCAGGGTCGCAGGCAAACTTCGGGTTCATGTAATAATAATCCTTGCCCTTCGCCCTCACATTCAGCAATATATTTTGCTCGTATAAGTAACCAATCTGTTTTGACAGCTCGGTTCTGGACATGTTAGCATAAGCGCACAAGTCCAGCGTATTCATTGCTTTACCGTTAAACTCTATCCTGTTTGTTTCAGGACAGACGCAGGACACGAGCAGGTAATATAAACTCCTGCCTTTCCTGTCAACATCTACTATATTCATTATAACCATAAACCCTCTTTATAAATGTGTTATTTTATGTCAAGTATTTTTAAGGACTTATTTTTTCACTTCAAAAATAATAATTCTCTAAAAACAGTCAACAACTATCTGCATACTTCTACTCTAACGCTTGAAAACACGAGCAAATCGTGCTTTTCACTGTATAATCGTTTTTTTTGTGGGGTTAATTAAGTCATTTCCTTAAATTGAAAGTTACTAACGCCTATTTGCGAGCGTCAAAATAGCGTTGCGGGTTGACCCTAATTGCTTTTATCAGTTACACTTGCGTCGTTTTCGTTGGTTTGCGGGCGAAATAGCGCTAAAATAGTGTCGTGCGGGGTTGCTAACTGTCCTGCGTTGGTCGGGTGGATGGGAGCAAATAGACGCAACATTTGACGATAAATAAATGTCAGGCAGGCAATATAAACCCGCAAAATATACAGGCAACGACGCACAAAAACCAGCAAACCCGCAACCGTCACGACCCGACCCGTAATAGTATAAAAACGACATAAAAATAACCAATAACAATATAAAAACGACCCACAACGACACAAAAATAACCCACGACAATATAATACATAACCAATAATAATATAAAAAATTACCCGCAATGATATACAATAACTCTAAATAACACATAAAATATATAATAACAATGTATAAAATAATACAAAAATAGCTAACCCACTGCGTCGAATTGAAACATTACTATTAAATTATTATGTTATTATTTGAGTTTTATTGTTTTGGTTTAGTTGTTTTTTTTAGTGTTATTTGTATTTATTGTTCTGGGTGTTTGTTTTTAATTATTGTGTTTTGTTTATGGTCGTTGTGATTGTTTATTTATGGTCGTTGTTGTTTATTTATGGTCATATTTTATTGGTTTTTATAGTTGTTGTTTGTTTGGGTTATAGTCGTTTGATTTTATTGTTACGATTTATTGTTTATTGTCACGGTCGTTTTATTATTATTATATTTATTTGTTCGTCGTTATGGTTATTGATTTGTTATCGTGGTTATTGGTTTGTTGTTGCGATTGTTTATTTGTCGTTATAGTCGTTTATTTATTGTTACGATTGTTTATGTTAATAGTCGTTATATTTGTTTTGGTTATTTGATTTATATATGGTCTGACTATTGCGTTTATATATCCTGTAGCTTATATATACAAAATTGAAAGA
>Ga0255343_1004662_pt1 | contig 13341 bp, 10 predicted proteins | sample wastewater_treat_4_FD_192413 | JGI IMG/M metagenome (GOLD analysis project Ga0255343, IMG submission 192413) | Wastewater microbial communities from Lulu Island WWTP, Vancouver, Canada - plant16 | ecosystem: Engineered > WWTP > Wastewater > Unclassified | place: Canada: Vancouver, British... | reverse complement strand
GGATTTCAGCTACCAGATCAGCGATGAGCTGTCCATATTCGGGACTGGTGCTGCGGTCGTAGATGATGCCACCCAATGCCTGGAGCTGCTCACCACGCGACTGCATGGCTCCCACGGGCATATAGGTGAGTTGGTCCCATCCCAAAAGTCCTTGAATACCACCCAGCTCTAAGGTTGTGGCGTAATAGTCGCGAAAAGTTTTGAGTTTTTCTTCAAATGTCATGGTTTGTCCTTAAAAAGTCTCTTAAAGGATAACATTCGCTGTTTAGGCGAATGTTATCGGGTAGTTCGGGTTATTTAGCAAATCTTCCAGCGCAGGTCTTTGCCTTGCAGAACGTTCATCACCTCAGAGGCGATGTCTTCTGCGGCGCGTTCCTGAGCTTCCTGGGTTTGCCCACCGATGTGGGGCACCGCGATGATCTTGGGGTGCTTGGGCACGGACCAATCAACGGGTGGTTCCTTCTCGAAAACGTCCAATGCGGCAGCAGCCACTTTGCCAGACTCAAGCGCGCGCAGGAGGGCGGCTTCTTCCATCACACCACCACGGGCAACGTCAACGATCATCACACCGTCTTTCATCTTGGCAAAAGTATCGTCGTTGATCATGTATTTGGAATCAGCGTTGAGGGGCAGGTGGAGGCTGATGATATCGCTTTGGGCATAGATGTCTTCAAGTTCAACGGGTTCCGCGCCAGTTGAGCGCACTTCGTCAAGGTCTCTGCGGCGGTTGTAGCAGATGACTTTCATGTCAAAGGCTTGGGCGTACTTGGCAAGACGGCGTCCGATATTGCCATAGCCAATGATGCCGAGGGTTTTACCGTTGAGTTCGCTGCCTATCAGTTCTTTCTTGAGCCATTTTTCGTTTTTCATACCGTTATCAGCATATGGGATGCGGCGAATCATAGCGAGCATCAAACCGAAAGCTAACTCGGCTACAGCCACGGTGGTGGCAACGGGGCAGTTGACGACGGTAACGCCGTGTTCTTTGGCGGCTTCAAGGTCGATATTATCCACACCAACACCAGCGCGGCCAACAACTTTGAGATTCTTTGCAGCTTCGAAAACCTGGCGAGTGACCTTGGTGCGACCGCGAACAATCATGCCGTGGTATTCGTGGGCTTCGGCGAGCAGTTGATCGGCTTCAATGCCTTTCTTGTCAATAGCTTCGCCTGCTTGGTTGATGATGTCCTTGCCAATTTGCTCAAGGCCATCGGTAATCAAAACTTTGTATGTCATAGCTTCTCCTTATGTTTATTATTGCTGTCTCTATTGTACTATCCTTAGGGTTCTTATGTCACCTTTTCGGATTGTGAAACCCAAACTATCCATATATTCTAAGATGGCTTGGGCGTATTTACGGCTGTTTTGGTAATGATCGCGGAACTCGGCCATGGTTAGGCTGCCTTTTGCCTTGATTGTGGCAGAAACCCAGTCCTGCATTTCTTTAAAGGTGTCTGGCATTAGTAGGATGTTTTCTGATACTGCCAGCAAACGACCACTGCCAAGAAGTCCATCAAGCAGGGTTTCACCGATGTGGCTAAGGGCTTCGGCACGGTCTGGTGGGGTGTAGGGTCGGCTTTTAAATTTATCCATAAGAGCTGCGATTTGTTTTTCCTGTGCTTCAGTGAAGACCACGGTATGATTGTGATGCTTGATGAGGTGCCCTGTGACCTTAATATCGCCTTGGTTGGCGAGGTGCTCGATGATGAGGTCGAAATTATCCTGGTTTAGTTTTAGACTGGCACGTAAATTCTCGCGCGTGATGCCCGCTTTCAGGGGCTGACCCTGGTGAAAATCTGTGATGAATTCGATGGCTTTGTATTGTAAGTCTTGCCAATTTTCTTTTAGGGTAAGACGGGTTTTGTTTAGTGTCGGGCTGGTTCGAAGAACGAATATGCGGTCTTCTTCAATAAGGCTTTGTATGAGGTTTCTGGCGTTTTCTTCAGAAAGTCCGGATTTTTGAACGATTTCGCTGCCGGTTGCAATGCCTAAACTGCGTAGAGTCTGCACGACTAAATCGATGTCATTGCCGGCGTGGAGTTCCTGAAGACGGCTTAGGTTGTCTTCGTCAAAACGTCGGTAAAAACGGGCTGGGTGAGGATCAATAATGACACCGCCACCAATGGTTTCAGCCGGTGAGGGCAGTCGAAGGACGTAATGGTCACCGCGGGCAGCGATAATGGGGTTTTCGAGTTTGAGCTGGATAAAGGCACTTTCGCCCTGCTTGAGCTTTTCGGTACCCAAAAGACGCAATTGGGCAGGTGTTTCAGCACTACCGATGAAGACTTTAACTTCGGTGTTGTGTTTAAGGGCTTTGGATGCGTCTTGAATCAGGCGGAAATGCGCGTCTAAGCTGGTTGTGGGTGTGTAGCTTCCCGGTTTGGTGATGACATCGCCACGTTTGATGTCTTCTTTGTCCAGGCCGTTAATATTCATCGCGGTGCGATGACCGGGCGCGATTTTTTGGAGCTTGTGTTTGTGGTTTTGCAGACCACGAATGCGTCCGGGTTTGTCGTCTGGCATACAAGCGATTTCATCGCCAATGGCAAAACTGCCATCCAGCAGTGTGCCGGTGACGATGGTGCCAAAACCAGTTAGGCTAAAAACGCGGTCAACTGGCAAGCGTGGGCGGTTAAGATCAGCCTTGGGGGGGAGATCTTGCAGTAGTTCCTCTAAGGCTTGGATAAGTTCCGGCAAACCCTCACCAGTGACGGCAGAAACGCGCAAAACCCGGGCGTCTTTCAAGCTGGTTTTGGCAAGGACTTCCTGAGATTCCATCTCAACCAGGTCAATCCATTCCGGGTCGGCGACCAGGTCGATTTTAGTGAGTACGACAAATCCTTTTTGAATGTCCAGGAGATCAAGAATGGCAAGATGTTCTCGGGTTTGTGCGGATACGCCTTCATCCGCGGCGATAATGAGCAAAACAGCATCAATGCCACCAATGCCGCTGAGCATGTTGCCAATAAAATCGCGATGACCGGGAACGTCAATAATGCCTATTGACTCGCCATTGGGCAGGGTTAAAGAAGCAAAGCCCAGGTCGATGGTCATCTCGCGGGCTTTTTCTTCTTTCAGGCGGTCTGGGTCGGTACCAGTGAGGGCAGCCACCAAAGTGGATTTGCCGTGATCTACATGTCCTGCGGTACCGATAATGCGCATAGTCTAAGCCTTATTGTCCAACAATGTGGCGATGCTTTGGATGGAGTCTTGATAAGCGCGTAAAACCATTTGTACATGGCGTACTGTTTCGCGGTTTAAAGCTTCAATTGCGTCCTGGTTGTGGACAGAAATATCTCTAAGCTCTTCCAATTGGCGGCTTAAGTCACCTGTTTCTTGTTTAGTATCTCGGTTTTGTTCTTCGTATGTGAGCATATAGTTTGCCCAGCGTTTGATATCATCTGATTTGAAACTTGCCCATTCCTGACGGAAGCGTTCGTCATTAAGGCGTTGCACTTCGCTGATTTCATTAATGCGGCGTTCAAATTGCTGGGTGAGCTTATCTGCCTGAGCCAGGGATTTGTTTATCGACAAACGCGCTTCTTCAAGTGCCTCAATCTGAGTGTTGAGATTGGTGTTGATGGAGTCAAGTTCCTGAAAACGGCCTTCCCAGTTTTTGAAGCTACGCTCTTTTTCAACCAGGCTGCTATTAACTGTGTCGATAAAACGTGATTGATCTTCTTTACGGTCTTTTTCGAAGCTTTGAAGCTCAGTGATGCGGGTATCAAAGGTCCTGAAGTTATCCGCAAGTCCTTCAATCCGATTACGGGTTTCGTCAACACGTTTTCGCATTGATGTGATTTCGCCTTGTACTTCAGTGATTCGCTTGGCTTCTTGCCGACGGTTTTCTTCGATCATTTGCAATGAGCGCCGATAGTCTTCATCAAAACGACTCACATCGGTTATTCTGGCTTTTTGTTCTTCCAGTAAGCGACTAAGACGGGTATCCTCTGCTTTGAGCATTTTTTGCTCCTCACGTAAGGAGGATACTGTCTCGAGGCTTTCAAAGATTTTTGACAGATTGGCTTTTAGTGAATCGAGCTCAAGTTTTTGTCGCTTAATGGCTTCGTCAAGGTTCAGGTTGGCACGTTCGCTGCTTTCTCGAATTTGTTTGCTCATTTCATTGTTTAAACGTGAGATTTGCCCCTCATATTTATCCAATGAAGAAATTTGGTTACCTTGTTGGCTCATTAAGATCTCAAGCTCTTTTATCTGCTTGCGTAAATTCGTATTCTCTGTTTCGAGAACGGTGAGACGATTTTGCATGGAGGCGAGATTTGTTTTATCATTGCGACGTTCGTTATCCAGCCATTCCACACGTCTTTCCAGTTGCTCTAAGCCTGCGTATTCATCCATAGTTTTCTGCCTTTGTGTATAAAGTTCCTGTAATGATTATACCTATTATTGACTGAGTATTGAAAAAATTAACTCAGGATGAAGATTCTCTCGAAGGGTGCTAATATGCCTTTGAACAGCTCGCTGAAGAGTCCAGGAAAAAGCCCTGCGATGAGCATCAATAACAAGATTATTGAACTGAAGACAAAAACGCGTGCAGTTTCCCGACTCGTTTTCAAACTGATGACGGGCGCATTGTTTGGGAGGGGACTGATGAGCTGTTGAATAATTCTGAAAATAATGATGAGAAGACCAGCAAAGCCGATACTTAGCCAGGTTTCCATGGCATAGCCTGACCAGGGAAGGAGATTCATGATGTAGTGTTTCGCGGGAAAGCTTGCCAGAATGGGCAGCCCAGCGAAGCTGAGAAGGCTCATAACAAGGACGATACTCAATGTGGGGTAAGAATGGTAGAAGCCTGTCAGACTACGAATTTTGCCGTCAAAGTCTGGTTCAGACTGTTCAAGCATCGAAAGGCTATATGAAAAACCTGCCATCCCCAAAAGTCTGGGCAAAAAGTTGATTTGAAGATAATGCAAACCTCCTTGTTGTGCTAAACCAATTGACAGCAAGGCGTATCCCATTTCCCATAGATAGATGTATGCCAATACCCGCCGCATACGGTTTTGGAAACTGAGCAAAACACTGGAGCTGACGATCATCACCATTCCCGCCCAACGCAGGATTGTCCATAATTCCGACAGGTTTCGCAGCCAGGCGTACTCTTCAAGGAAATAAACAAAAAAGATAGTGAGACTGCTTTGCATCAGCACGAGAAGAAAGCTGACTGTCCAGGGATGACTTTCCTGGGCGACCATAGGCAGCCATGTATGGACCGGTATAAGCGCGAACCAGATGGCGAAGCTGAGGAGAACGAGTATAGCAGCGCGTAAAATCAATGCGCTGGCAGATGGCGCGGTTTCAATATCAGAGAGCATCCACGCACTCAGCAGGACCATAGGCATGGCAATGGTTTGGAAAGTGATATAGCGAACTACCCCCGGACCAGCCTTTGAACCACGTGGAGAAAGAAGTGGAATACTCAAGATGGCAATCAGCAAGATGATAACCGCCGCATACAAGAATGGTTGCACTGCCAATGCAAGAACCCACATAGCGGCAATCAGCATGGAAAGCGCATTAAACCATTGGCTGGTTTTTAGTGAACGAGCAGCAGTATTCCAAATGAAAACAGCCAGGTATAAACCAGCTACTAAGGTCAAATTTGCTTTAGTGATACTTATCACGCGGCCAAAAATGGGGAAGACGTCCGCAAAGATGAAATGTCTTGCTCCAAGTCGAATAATTAAATCTTCTGGCATTAAAAACGCGAGTGCGGCAAGAAATCCAGAACTTATTAGAACGATGGTTGTTGATATTTTGACAAATCGTTGGATGAGCATCAACAGTAAACTGATTGCAATTGGTATGACTATCCAAACAATGACGGTATTCATCATGAGGCTTCCGTCTCCAAATCCTTGACGATAAAGTAAGCGCCCGCGATTGATAGCAATAAGTTCACCATCGCGAAGAGGGCTTCAAGCAAGTTTGAAAACTCGAGAGAGCTATAAAGCAGCTCAAAACCGGACAAAAAAGTGAGTAAACCAATGATAATGTAAAACGGTTCGGCCTTAGAACCAAGCTGTAACAAACCTAAAAGCATCAATCCCATGCTTAAAATGAGGGCTGGTCTGGAACTTTGTGGGAAAACTTCTGATTGTAACCAGGGTGTCGCGATTAGGATTAATAAAACGAGAAAAAGTCCACTAAGCCCACGAAACACTTCGCCTGCGGATAATTTAAGGCTAATTCGTTCGTGTTTCACTGCTCCTGTGCCAAGGATGGTGAGATAGATGATGAGGGTAGCCATTAAACCAACGATTAATTTGATAATCGCTGGAATAAAACTTTCCGTTTTCGGGAAAATAATAAAAATACAAAGATATTGGATAGCTAATCCGAACACATTAAGTAACCACTTGCGACGAATGAGGTTGATGTGCCCGGCAATTAAGCCAAGAATAACGGCTGTGGTGAGGATAAGATTACTCACAAGCCACCTGCCTTTGAAACAAATATCAAGAAGGTAATCAGCAGGAAGACTAATGACCACAGTACTCCCCCATCTCCTTCAATAATTTGACTGCCAAAGCTTTCGAATCGCAAAACTCTTCTATAAAGCCAGGATAAAGCATTGTAGAACCATTTGAGACTAAAAAAGGCGCTTAGAAACCGGATGACAGGCGCGATGATGCGATAATAAGGTAATTTTGCTGGTAAATCCGCACGCAAGTTTTGAACGCCCATGATTTTTAGAACTAAAATCACCAACCCGGTGATGACTAAGCTGACTAATCCTGCCCACCAAACACCAAGGGTGAGCACACCGGGCCACGCGATTAGTCCAAGGATTACAATCGTCTGAAAGATAATAATTAAACCGAGCGGAAAGGTAACACGGGCGTGCTTTTCAAGTCCGGTTACTGCACCACTGGCTTCAACAACATATCTTAAATAGCCCAAGACCAACAAACTATGACTAATAAGAACAATAACACTCATGAAGCTGAAATTTTGTCCCAAAACACTTTGCCAACCCGAGGCAAGAAGTGTGTAGGGCAAACCGACCAGTCCAATCAAGCCCAACGCAGGGATAAAACGAATACGGCGGATGGGAGGATTGAAGGCGAACAACAAGCCACCACTAAGCAATAATGCCAAGCCCCACACACGGCTATTGGCTGCTTCTCCATTTAAGGCACATTGCAACGCGAAAGCTGACAAAGCGACGATCCAATAAGGCTGTGCCTCGATATCCGTTTTTTTGCTGACCCACATCATAGAAGCGTAAAGCATCGCGATTAGGTTTAAAACCTGGATAATGATAAAGAGTGTAGGGTTGATGGTTAGAAAATCTTTGGGCAGATGGGCGATTAATGTAAGTGCGGAGGCGACAGGCGCGAGACGGAATGCAAAAGCAGTTTGCTGACTTTCGTCATCACTTACGATGAATGGGATATGAATGGGTAGTACGCCTAATCGCAATCCGGCAGCGAGAAGGAAGAAAATACCCGAGGATGAAGGGATTTGGTTTAGATCAAAATTGGGTTGAACTTGCCATGCCACCGATGTGGCAAAAACAAGCGTGAAGGTGCTTAGAATGCGTATAACAAAAACACCCATTAAATGACCTTGTTTCCTGTAAGGGCTTGAGCTGCGAATTTCGTAAAAGAACTCGGTTAAATCAATGATCGACCATGTCATGGCTAAAGTCAAAGCATTGCTGCTCGCAAGCGATATGAGGGTGAGCGCGGTGAGAATAAGCGAGGCAAGCCATTTTGGGGTTGATTCTTTAATTGATATGAGTGTGGTTTGTGTGGAGATGCTGGCAACGCAAAGTGTCATGACAGCAATTGCGTACGGCCAGCTAAAGTAATCCAGATTAAGTCCTAATGTGCCTTGGAAGAGCTCAGCAGGTGACCAGCGAAAAAGTTCAAGAGAAAGGGGTAAAAATAACCTGAGTAAAAAAAGTACCAACCATGCAGAACTGGAGGCAATTAAGGCAATAATCCATGCTGCGCCAACCCGGCTTTTGTTACGTTGGATGATGACTATGATGAAGGCTGCGATGATGAGCAGCCCCAAAACAATAAAAAATGCCATAGATGCTTAATTCTAACTTAAAGGAAGCTGCAAAGCTTTCGATGAAGGAACTTGCCACCGCCTGGTTGTCCATACCAGTTTTCAGCATTCACAAGTGTTTTACCCCGCAGGAGTACACGTGTTGGATAACCACGCAATTGCATCCCTTCATAGAGGTTGTGATCTGTGCGGTGTTTGGCAACGCGCTGACCATAGCTAACTGTCTTGTTTGGGTCCCAAATAGCGATATCAGCGTCTGAGCCAACTTTGAGCGTTCCTTTTTGTGGGTAAAGACCAAATATCTTAGCTGGATTGGTGGCACAAAGCTCAACAAACCGCATTGGACTGATTCTGCCGGTATTAACTGCAGTACTCCAAAAGACAGGCAAACGATCGCCTAAGCCGGGTAGTCCGTTTGGGATGAGCGTAAAGTCTTCTTTGCCTTGAATTGTGCCTAATTCTTTACCTGGAATAGCGATATCTTCATTTTCGTAGCGTATGGCTTGTTGGCCATTAAAGTAAAAGGGGCAGTGGTCGGTGGCGAGCACTTGAATTTCATCGCTTTCAAGGGCATGCCAAAGGCGGGTTTGGTCTTGTCTTGTTCGAACAGGTGGCGAGCAAACAAACTTCGCGCCATCTTCTCTGCGCAGGTCGTCTTCGCTGAAAAACAGGTATTGCGGACAGGTTTCGCCCATGGCTTTGACACCTTTATGGCGACCGTAGCTGAGTTGATCGACTTCTCCAGCGACATTCATGTGCACCAGATAGACCGGACTGTTAGACTGGGCGGCAATGGCAATCGCCCGCAGGCTGGCTTCCACTTCACCCCAGGCTGGGCGGGTGAAGGCATGGTAGATGGGGGCGGTTTGTCCGTTTTGAAGGGCTTCTGCCACTAAAACCTCAATGACATCGCCATTTTCCGCATGAATCATGGGGAGCATACCATGTTTGCCCGCGATGCGCATAACCTGAAAGATCTCGCCATCATCAAGTCGCAGACGATTGTTATAAGCGGTGAACATTTTTAGGCTGGTAATGCCAAGGTCGGGAAGGGTGGCTAATTCCTCGGCGATCGCGGCATTAAAGAGGGTAACGTTCATATGCGCGCTGTAATCAATGCTAACGGTGGGGTCAGCTTGAGCGCGGTGTTTTTCTACACTATGCTTTATACTTTCTGGTTCAAGGCTTACGAAGTCAATCATGGTGGTTGTGCCACCAAAAGCCGCGGCTTTTCCGCCAGTATAGTAATCATCTGATGAGATTGTGCCAAACATTGGTAGGGAGAGGTGCACGTGGGGGTCAACGCCACCAGGCATAACTAACATGCCATCAGCGTCGATTATTTCAGCATCCGGTTCGTCAATGTGTGATTCAATACGACTGATTATTTCGCCATCGATTAAGATGTCCGCTTTCCACATCTTTTCAGCGGTGATGAGAGTGCCATTTTTTATAAGTGTTTTTTTCATAAGCCCGCCTTATTGTCTAAAGCCACTGAGAAAAGCGAGAATCGCAGGGTCTACTGCCAGTTCGGGTAATTCCTGAGCGTTGTATTCTTGACCACGCAAAGCGCGTTCGCGAAGTGAGCGCCATAAAATCTGCCGCTCTTCATCGTGTACGGGCAAATCGGTCAGTATTTTAGCCCGCTTAACACGTTTACCGGTTGTGTAAAAGAAAGTCACCCGTTTCCAGTTATCAGCCTGGATGGGGTCAGGGACTTCTATCAGCGCGTCAAGTTGCAGTTTGAAGTACTCTTCATTTGCGCGAGGATGATTGGGCTCATCACGAAATAAGTCCGCGCGGGTGGTGAGCTCATGACCTAAGATGGGCGCGATCCAGCGGATTTGCCAGCGATTGTTTTTATCAAAAGCAGCAGTTTGATAGAAGGCTAAATAGTCGACTGATATCACTTTAGGAGCGGATTTGAGCGGGATCCGATACCAGCCCAGCATTCGCGCGATGTCTAAATCGCGTTTCTTGGGCAGTATGGCTACCAGAATGAGGCTGGTATCGGGTATCTCGCTAAATGACGACATATTAGTCTAACTGCACGTTGGCTCTGTGGTTAAATTCCTCAACAAGAGCGTCGATTTCTTCTTGTTGGTTCTGAATTTCAAGCCAGAAATCCGGGTCATACCATTGCGCCTGAATCTCTTCGTAAGTTTTTCCTTGTTGTTCAATCCATGTGTAATATTTGAGATTGTGGATGCGTTTTCTGTCCCAATAGCCTAACTCAACCATATCGCCGGTAGCTTGACCTTTGAGATAGCGAGCGTTATCAGCAATAGCGAAATCGCGCTTGTAAGGACCAAACTCTTCGTCCATTTCAACGATACGGCTTTGATAGAGCTCCATTGAATCGGTTAAGACGGTCAGAACGATGTCACGCTCGTTAAGCTCATGGAATTTTGAGAATTTCATAGCGGAAAGAATGTTGGCGATACTCGAGAAACCCAAGAGACCCAACTTATGAACCAGGGCGGGATCAACGCCTTCATCAATCAAGTGTTGCTGGCCTTCTTCTTTTTGGAAGAGGCGTGCCAGCCGGGCAACGGCGACATCATCAATATCGGTGATGAAATCGGTGTTTTTAACGTTGTGAATCCAGGGCACGTGTTTATCGCCAATTCCTTCAATGATGTGTGCACCAAAGCCATTGTAGAGCATTGTGGGGCATTGGCTGGCTTCGCTGGCGATGATTTTCATGCCGGGGAATTCTTGTTTCAGGCGATCACCCGCTGCGATCGTGCCCGCGGAGCCGGTTGCTGAGGTGAAAGCGGTGATATTGTCCTTTGGACCAAGTACCTGATGTGCCAGTTCAACAAAAGCATTTCCGGTAACCTGATAATGCCAGAGGTAATTGCCATATTCTTCAAACTGGTTGAATATGACCAGATCTTCACCACTCGCGCGCAATTCCCAGCATTTATCAAAGATTTCTTTAACGTTTGATTCGGTACCTGGTGTGGGGATGACCTCACTGCCAATTCCACGTAACCAGTCAAAACGTTCCTGGCTCATGCCTTCCGGCAAAATAGAGATTGCCTGCCCACCCAATAAGGAGGTGTCAAAGGCGCCACCCCGACAAAAGTTTCCAGTTGAGGGCCACACCGCTTTTTGGGTGGTGGGGTCGAATTGTCCGGTGACCAGTTGAGGCACCATACAGCCATACGCCGCGCCAACTTTGTGCACACCGGTTGGGAACCACTTGCCCACCAAGGCGATAATCCGCGCATCCACCCCGGTGAAAACAGAGGGGAATTCAATGAAGTTCAAGCCGCCAAAGCCCCCGCCGAAGCTAACTGGTTCGTTGTACCAGGTGATGCGGAAGAGGTTTAGGGGGTGCAGGTCCCATAAGCCGATGTTTTTAAGGCGGTCTTTGATGTCCTGTGGGATGAGGCTTGGATCTTTTTGTTGAGCCATGGTGGGGATGATGAACTTGCGTTCGCGGGCGCGTTTAATCGCGCGCTCAAGTTTGTCAGGGTAGATCGTCAAATCAATTTTCATAAGAACTCCTTACTAAGGGGATTATTGGTCCTCATCTGGTGCTTCAGCGACGATATAGAGTGGGCGGCCTTTGGCTTCGTCGTAAATTCTACCAAGATATTCGCCCAAAATGCCCATACCAATCAGCAGGACTCCAGCGAGGAAGATGAGTGTGAGCCATGTGGCAAGAACATAGGTCAAAGCGACCTTGCCAAACAAGGCGAGGATGAGATAAAGCACCAAAAGCAGCAGACTAAGAATAACCAAAGCCGCGCCACCTTTGGTGAGCAGTTGAAGAGGCCAATACGAGAAACCCGTGATGGCATTCATAGCTAATTTAATCATGTTTTTGAGGGGGTAGTGTGTCTCTCCGGCGAAACGCGCATGGCGTTTGTACTCCACACCGATTTGTTTAAAGCCTGCCCAAGAGCTCATACCCCGTAAGAAGCGATTGCGCTCGGGCATGTTGTTCATTACATCGAGCACTTTACGGTCAAGCAAACGAAAATCACCGGTATTGAGCGGGATGTCAACGTCAGTGATTTTTTGAATGAATTTGTAGAACAAGGAAGCAGTGGTTAGCTTGAACCAGCTTTCGCCTTCACGCTCAGAGCGCACGGCGTATACCACCTGGTAGCCTTCTTTCCATTTTTCGATCAGCTCCAAAATGACTTCTGGTGGATCTTGCAAATCCGCATCAATGACCACGATAGCATCACCGCGCGCGTAATCCATGCCGGCTGAAACGGCGATTTGGTGGCCAAAATTGCGCGCAAAAATGACCGGTCGCACCTGCTCATCTTTTTTACCGAGTTCACGCAAGGCATCCGTGGAGCCATCTTTACTACCATCGTCTACCAATACAAGCTCCCATGACTGGTTGGTTTGTTCCATAACTTCGGTAACGCGGGAATATAGATGGGGAATATTTTCAATTTCGTTGTAAATGGGGGCGATAATAGTGTATACAGGTTTAGACACGCATTACCTCCTTTAGATTTTGAATAGTTGCTTCGATAACAGGCGCGGCTTGGGTGGCGCGCATCGCGGCTTGGACGTCTTTTAATCCACTACCGGTGATGAGTGTTAAATTCGTTTCGCCAGGATCAATTTGTTGATTTTGTATAGTACGTTTTAAGCCAGCATAGGCTGCCGCGGCAGCGGGTTCTGCAAAAATGCCGATTCTTCCTAAAGCTGAAATAGCTTGCAAGATTTCTTCATCACTCACAATCACGTAAAAGCCATTGGCGCGTTGCACCGACCGCACGGCTCGCATGCCATCTCGGGGCAGGTTGACACTGATGCTATCGGCAACGGTTTGGGCTTGCACTGGGGTGATATGGCTGGCGTTTTGATTGAATGCATTGGCGATGGCAGCCGAGCCTTCAGATTGCACGCCAATCAACCTGGGCAGTTTGGAAATCCAGCCCAAAGCCAAAAGGTCTTCAAAACCTTTCGCCACACCAGAGATGATGTTGCCATCCCCCACGGGGACGAAAATGTTGACCGTTTCGTCTTTCGGCAAGTGGCGCAGGATCTGTTCCCATATTTCAAAAGCGGCGGTTTTCTTGCCTTCTGCGGTGAAGGGGTTGTAACCGGTGTTGCGGTTGTACCAACCAAATTCTTGTGAAGCTAACTTGCTGAGTTCAAAAGCGTCGTCATAGCTGCCGTCAACAAGAACGACTTTAGCGCCATAGCATTGCAGCTGGGCGATTTTCGCGGGTGGCGCGCTGCGGGGTGCCAGGATGATGGCTGTGCAGCCACAACTGGCAGCGGCGCATGCCATCGCCGCGCCGGCATTGCCGGTTGAGGCGG
>Ga0255343_1004648_pt1 | contig 13363 bp, 13 predicted proteins | sample wastewater_treat_4_FD_192413 | JGI IMG/M metagenome (GOLD analysis project Ga0255343, IMG submission 192413) | Wastewater microbial communities from Lulu Island WWTP, Vancouver, Canada - plant16 | ecosystem: Engineered > WWTP > Wastewater > Unclassified | place: Canada: Vancouver, British... | reverse complement strand
GCCTCTGCATCAGATCAGACACGCCGAGGACATCGCCGGCTGGATCGGGTAGGCGTGGCCGTCCGCGGGCCGGTCCGCGTTGCGCCGCCCGTCGGTCTCTGGCACACTGACGGCGGTTTGCACCCTCCGCACGCTGAAAACCTCCACGGCCACTCGCACGGCGCAGGCGCTCCGGCTCCCGCCGAGGGCGTCGCGCCGCCGCGCGTCGTCGCCTGGGAGGTCACACGGAGCTGCAACCTCTCGTGTGCGCACTGCCGCGCCTCGGCGGTCCACGGCCCGTACGAGGGCGAGCTCAGCACCGAGGAGTGCTTCACCCTCGTCGACCAGATCGCCTCGTTCGCGCGTCCGATCCTGATCCTCACCGGCGGCGACCCGCTCATGCGCGCCGACATCTTCGACATCGCCGAGTACGCCATCGGCCGCGGGCTGCGCACGGTCATGTCGCCCAACGGCACGCTGGTGACGCCCGAGGTCGCGCGTCGCATGCACGACGTGGGCATCGCGCGCGTCAGCATCAGCATCGACTTCCCGAGCGCCGCGGAGCACGACGAGTTCCGCGGCGTCCCCGGCGCCTTCGAGGGGGCCGTACGGGGCGTGCGCAACTGTCTCGCGGCGGGCGTGGAGGTGCAGATCAACAGCACCATCACCAAGCTCAACGCCCACTACCTGCCCGACCTGCTCAAGCTGGCGGAGGACCTCGGCGCCGTCAGCTTCCATCCCTTCATGCTGGTCCCCACCGGCCGCGGCAAGGAGCTGGAGGAGCAGGAGCTGCCGCCGGAGGAGTACGAGCGCGCCCTGGAGTGGATGTACGACGCCCAGCAGGAGAGCGACCTGTTCATGAAGCCGACCGACGTGCCGCACTACTGGCGCGTCATGCGGCAACGCGCCAGGGCGCAGGGCCGCAAGCTCGAGGTACATCCGCACAGCCACGGGGGGATGGACACGCTCAGCCGGGGCTGTCTCGCCGGCATCGGCTTCTGTTTCATCAGCCACCGCGGCGACGTACAGGGCTGCGGCTACTTCGACGTGGTCGCCGGCAACGTGCGCGAGCAGACGTTCCCCGAGATCTGGCGCGACTCTCCCCTGTTCAACGAGCTGCGCGACCTGGACAACCTCAAGGGCAAGTGCGGCGTGTGCGAGTTCAAGAGGGTCTGCGGCGGCTGCCGCGCCCGCGCCTACGAGGCGACCGGCGATTACCTGGCCGAGGAGCCTTACTGCGCCTACATCCCCAAGGGATGGTGCATGGGCTTGCCCCGTTTTGACAGACACGTTTCTTAGGCTGCCTGAGCTTCTTTGAGATCCCTGCTTCTTGCTTCGTAGTCTACCGGTGAGAGGTAGTCGAGGGCGGAGTGCATCCGCTGGCGGTTGTAGAAGACCTCGACGTACTCGAAGATGGCGCGCCTGGCGGCGGTGCGTGTCGGCCAGCTGCCGCGGTAGATGAGCTCCTCTTTCAGCGTCGCGAAGAAGCTCTCGGCGACGGCGTTGTCCCAGCACTGCCCCGGTCTGGACAGCGACTGCACGATCTTGTGCCTGGCCAGCAGCTCGCGGAAGTCGCCCGACGTGTATTGGCAGCCGCGATCCGAGTGGAACACGAGTCCCGGCCCCGGACGGCGCTGGCCGATCGCCATCTCAAGCGCTTCGCAGGCGAGGCTGGCCCGCAGGTGGTCGGCCATGGCGAGGCCCACGACGCGCCGGGAGGAGAGGTCGATCACCGTGGCCAGGTAGGCCCAGCCCTCCCAGGTGCGCACGTAGCTGATGTCGGAGCACCAGACGCTGTCGAGCGCATGGCTTCGGGGAGCGAAGTCGCGCTGCAGAAGGTCGGCGGCCTTGGCGGCCGCGGGGTCGGGGGTGGTGGTGCGCTTGGTGCGCCGGCGGGCGCGCCCGGCGAGGCCACGGCGCACCATGAGGCGGGCGACCCGTTTGCGGGATGTGCGCAGGCCACGCTCGCGCAGCGCCTGCGTGATGCGCGGCGCGCCGTAGGTGCCGCGCGAGGCCTTGTGCGCGGCGAGGATCTCGGTGAGCAGTTCCTTGTCGCGCAGCGAGCGTGCGCTCGGCCCCGCAGACGACCAACGATAGTAGGCGGCACGGGAGACTCGAAGCAGGACGCACGTCCGGTTGACGTTGCCCTGTGTGGCTCTCTCCGCCTCGATGAACGAGTAGACGTTCATCGGGTCTCCCTCTTGCTCCTATGTCAAGCGGCCTCAGCCAGTTCCTCATGGGCGACGCCAGCGTTCCTATGTCAAGCGGCCTCAGCCAGTTCCTCATGGGCGACGCCAGCGTTTGCCGTCTCGTCGGCGAGCAGGCGGCGGAAGACCTCATCCGAGAGCCGCCGGCGCAGGGCGCGGAGCGCCTCGACCTTGGTATCTCCGGCAGCCATGCGGCGCTCGACGTACGCCTGGCCGAGGCCGCCGACGCCGCGCAGCTGCGTGACGGCGATGCGGTGCAGGGCGGCGTTGATCTGGCGATTGCCGCCGCGGGTCAGGCGGTGGCGGGTGCTGTTGCCCGACCAGACCGGGATCGGCGCGGTGCCGTTCCAGCGCGCGTAGGCGGCCTTGGAGCGGAAACGGCCGGCGCCGGCGGTCTCACCGACGAGCTTGGCCGCCGAGAGCGCGCCGCAGCCCGGCATCGCGAGCAGCGAGGGTGCCAGGCGACGGACGATCGTCGTGATCTCGCGCTCGAGGTCCCTGGCCCGCAGCGTGAGCTCGCGGCAGCGCGCCACGAGCTCACGGGCGATGCCGGCGACGGTACCCTCCTGGCCGGCCAGGCGCTCCTCCAGCTCCGCCAGCACGTTGTAGCGGCGCAGGCTCCGGGAGGGAATCACAAGCCCCGGGAAGAGCTCGTGCAGGTGCCAGCGTAGACGACACTGGATGCGCGTGCGCTCGGCGACCAGGTCCTCGCGGTGGTCGACCAGGAGGCGCAGCTCACGCGCCTCGCCGTCGAGCCGCGCGACCGGCAGGTCCGGTTCGCGGAGCGCGGCGCGGGCGATCGCCAAGGCGTCGATCGGGTCACTCTTGCCGCGTTCGCGGCCGCCCTTGCGCACACCGGCCATGAGATGCGGTGGCACGCGCACGGCAGCCTCGCCGGCCGCGAGCAGGTCGATCTCCAGCCGGCGCGTCAGGTGGCGGCAGTCCTCGAGGGCGAAGATGCGCTCCTGCCAGCGGGCCGCCCAGCGGGCGGCGACGAGATGTCCCTCGGGCGTGGCGAGCACCGTCTTCTCCGCCAGCTTGCGTCCCGCGTGGTCGATGGCCACCAGGGTGTGGCTGCGCTTGTGCGCATCGACGCCGATCACGACCATGTTCCTCGTCTCCTTCGCTCGCCGCCAAGTGAGTCCGCCGAGGCCGAGCGGGGACACGCCCTTATCGAGGATCTGACCAGGTTCCTATCAAGTCACTCCGCAAGGCCTCGACACGCTCGGCGGGCGGCACAAGGAGGAGAAGCCACAGACACGACCAGCCGGGCAGCGAAGAAACGAGCCAACCCGCCGAGCGTGGAAGGCATCCTCACATAAGGGCGAAAAAAGCCGTGGCCCGCTTCAAGATGTCGCGCTCCTCGCGCAGGATGCGGTTCTCCTTCCGCAGGCGGCTGAGCTCCGCCCGCTCGTCACTCGTCAGACCATCCCGGCGGCCGGCGTCGATCTCGGCCTGGACGATCCAGCGGCGGACCGAGGACTCGGTGAGGTCGAGGTCACGGCTGATCTCGCGGACCGACTTGCCGCTCGTGCGGCAGAGGGCCACCACCTCGGCCTTGTGGGCGTCGGTGAACGACCGGCGCTCTCGTCTTTGCTGCTCCATGTGCTGACATCCTTTCTGGGCACTCCCGCGCCCTATCTTGGATGTCTGTCAGGAGGGGTCAACCCCAGCATCCCGGCGGCGGAGATCTGAGGCCGGGTCACGCCCTCCCGACCGGTCGCGCCGGGCGGGATGACGTGGATGAAGCGCGTGGAGCGGGCCCGAGCCGCCGGGTCCGACGGTGGTGACGAGGACGCTTCGCCTGCGCAGGCACTGCGCATCTCCCTGAGGACGACGGCACGCAGCCGGGCGCCGGCTCAGTCCCCGAAGTGCACCTCGAGCAGCAGCGACGACTCCGTGAGCCCGGCCTTGCGATACACGCGTTGGGCCGGCGCGCGTACGGCTCGTCGACGGGCGAGGAGGAGCCTTCGCCGGCCGCCGTCTCGCGCACCAGACGGACGACGGCGGCCTCGTCGCCGGGGCCCGCCTGGCGGATGGTCACGGTCATCGGCTCTCCTCGTTCGGGCGCGGCCGCTCGTCTCGCCCGCGCTCCCCGGGATCCGTGCCGGGTCGTGTTCTGCTGCACATGTGCGCGGCCGCAGGTAGTATAGAGGCGGATCCTGCAGAGCTGACGGATCCTGTACGCCCTTCTCGCTCGCAGGGAGGACCCGGGTGGACACTGAGACGTCCGCGCGCCTGTTCGCAGAGGCGCTGGAGTACATCCCCGGCGGGGTCAACTCGCCCGTCCGCGCCATGAAGGGCGTGGGCATGCCGCACCCTCTGTTCATCGCGCGGGCGGAGGGCGCGCACATCTGGGACGTGGACGGCAACGAGTTCGTCGACTTCGTCTCGTCGTGGGGTCCGATGATCCTCGGCTGGGGGCACCCCGAGGTCGTCGGCCGGCTCAAGGAGCAGGTGGAGATGGGCACCAGCTTCGGGGCGCCGACGGCGCTCGAGGTCGAGCTGGCACGGCTCATCTGCGAGGCCATGCCGTCCGTCGAGCTGGTGCGCATGGTCAACTCGGGCACCGAGGCGACCATGAGCGCGGTGCGCGTCGCGCGTGGCTTCACCGGGCGCGAGAAAGTCGTCAAGTTCATCGGCTGCTACCACGGCCATTCGGACGGGTTCCTGGCCGCCGCCGGCAGCGGGGTGCTCACGCTGGCGCTGCCCGACAGCCCCGGCGTCACGAAAGGGACCACGGCGGACACGATCCTCGTCGAGTACAACGACGTCCAGGGGCTCGACGAGGTGTTCGCCGCCGAGGGCGAGCAGATCGCCGCCGTCATCCTCGAGCCGGTGGCCGGCAACATGGGCGTCGTGCCGCCGCAGCCGGGGTTCCTGGAGGCGTGTCGCGACCTGTGTACGAGGCACGGGGCGGTGCTGGTCTTCGACGAGGTCATCACCGGCTTCCGCGTCGCCTGGGGCGGGGCCCAGGAGCGCTACGGCGTGATGCCGGACCTCGTCACGCTCGGCAAGATCATCGGCGGCGGTCTGCCGGTGGGCGCCTTCGGCGGGAGGCGCGAGATCATGGAGACCGTCGCGCCGCTGGGCTCGACGTACCAGGCCGGGACGCTCTCCGGCAACCCGTTGGCCATGGCCGCCGGCGCGGCGACCCTGCGGGCGCTCGCCGAGCCGGGCACGTACGAGCGGCTCGAATCCCTCGGGGCCCGCGTCGAGGACGGCTTGCGCGCGGCGGCCGCAGCGGCGGGCCGCGCCGTCACCGTCAACCGCGTCGGAGCCATGCTCACGCTGTTCTTCTGCGAAGGCCCGGTGCGGAGCTTCGCCGAGGCCAAGGCGGCCGACATCGCCGCCTACGCCGCCTACTGGCGGCACATGCTGGAGCGCGGCGTGTACCTCGCTCCCTCGCAGTTCGAGGCGACGATGATCTCGCTGGCGCTCACCGACGCCGACCTCGACACGGCGGCTGCGGCCGCGGGCGACTGGTTCGCCGGAGCCGGGGGCTGACGGTGCGCGGCATCGACAAGAGCGACGTCCCCGCGGCCACCGTGCCGCGACTCGCGCTGTACCTGCGCAAGTTGCGCGAGCTCAGGGCGCGCGGGGTGGACAGGGTCTCGTCCAAGGAGCTGGCCGAGATGATCGGGCTCAACGCGGCCCAGATCCGCAAGGACTTCTCCTACTTCGGCGAGTTCGGCACCCGAGGGGTCGGGTACGAGGTGCCGGTCCTGCTCGAGGAGATCACACGCTGCCTGGGTCTCGATCACACCTGGAGCGTCGTCATCGTGGGCGCCGGCCTGCTCGGCACCGCGCTGGCGAGGTATCGCGGGTTCGGGGAACAGGGCTTCCGCCTCGTCGGCATGTTCGACAGCTCGGCGACGGTGATCGGCGCCCGTTTCGGTCCGGGCGACGACGACCGCGTGCGCAGCGTCCACGAGCTGGACGAGTTCTGTCAGCGGGAGGAGGTCGACATCGCGATGGTGACGGTGCCGGCCGGCGAGGCCGAGAGCACGGTGCAGCGGCTCGCGGCCGCGGGCGTCAAGGCCATCCTCAACTTCGCCCCCATCAAGGTCCCTGCCCCGGAGGGCGTGCTGGTCCGCGACGTGGACCTCTCCAGCGAGCTCATGTCCCTGTCGTTCTACCTCGACAAGGAGCACGATTGAGCGTCGCCGGCGGATCGGGGCCGGGCGAGGCGCCCGGCCGGGGGCGGGTTCGGACGCCCGGGCCCGGACGATATCCGGCCACGTCGCCGGGGCTGAGCGCCCGGAGGACGCCCTGAGCGGGGAGCTCGGCGCCGATGTCGCCACGGCGCTGGTCGCGGCCGGGCAGGCCTTCGGCCCGGGGCCGGCCGCCGTGCCCCGGCCACGTTGGGGCGCGCTGTACATGGAGCTCGGAGCCGGCGGCGACCAGGCGTGCGCGGCGGACATCGAGTTCGTCTACGAGGGTTACCTGCTGCATTACCGCGAGAGCCGCGCCGTGGCTCTCGCCGAGGACGACCTCGAGACCCGGCTGCTGGCCGGCGACTGTTTCTACGCGCGCGGGCTGAGAGGGGTCGCCGCGCGCGGCGACGTCGCCGGGGTCGGCCTGCTGGCCCGTCTCATGGCGGCCTGTTCGCAGCTGCGCGTCGTCGAGGCGTCTTTCGGCGCCGACGACGCCCTCTGGGCGTACACCACGGCGGGGCTCGTCGCGCAGCACGCGGGGACGGATCCCGTGCTGGTGGGCGACGTGTTCGACGAGCTGGAGGCCGGCTTCCACGCCGGGCCGCGCGTCGAGGTCGCGACCCTGGCGGCGCGGGCGGCGCCACGGCTCGGGCTGCGTGACCCGGCGCCGCTGATGCGCGAGCTCGACGCCGCCGTCCTCGCCGACCCCGAGCGCGTGAGGTGACCGTGGACCTGCGTGCCTTCATCAGTCTGCTGGAGCGCGAGGGCGAGCTGGTCCGGGTGCGGCCGGCGGTCGACCCGTATCTGGAGATGGCCGAGATCGCCGACCGCGCCAGCAAGGCGCACGGGCCGGCGCTCCTCTTCGAGCGCCCCACGATGGCGGCGGGGCGGACCCCGGTGCCGGTGCTCATGAACCAGTTCGGCTCCTACCGCCGGCTCGAGCTGGCGCTGGGCGCGCCGCTGGACGAGATCGCCGGGCGTATCGGCGGTCTGCTCGACTTGCAGGTGCCGAGCGGCCTTGTGGGCAAGGTGAAGGCGCTCGGCCAGCTCAAGGAGCTGGCCTCGTTCGGGCCGCGGTACGACAGGAGGCCGGCCTGGCGCGAGGTCGTGGTGGACCCGCCGGACCTCGCGTGCCTGCCGGTGCTCACCACGTGGCCCGGCGACGGCGGGCCCTTCGTCACCCTGCCGGTCGTGGTCACCAAGGACCGGGAGGGCCGCCAGAACGCGGGCATGTACCGTCTGCAGGTGTACGACGCGCGGACGACCGGCATGCACTGGCACGTGCACCACGACGGGGCGGCCAACTTCCGCGCCGCCGACGGTCGCCTCGAGGTCGCCGTGGCGCTCGGCACCGACCCGGCGGTGACGTACGCGGCCACGGCGCCGCTGCCGCCGGGGATCAGCGAGTTCATGTTCGCCGGCTTCCTCCGCGGCGAGCCGGTCGACCTGGCGCCGTGCGCCACGGTCGACCTGCAGGTGCCGGCCGACGCCGAGATCGTCCTCGAGGGCTACGTGGAGAAGGACGAGACGCGGCTCGAGGGGCCGTTCGGCGACCACACCGGTTACTACTCGCTGGCCGACCAGTACCCGGTCTTCCACCTCACGGCCATGAGCCACCGCCGCGATCCGATCTACCCGGCGACCATCGTCGGCAAGCCGCCCATGGAGGACGCCTACCTCGGCAAGGCCACCGAGCGCCTGTTCCTGCCGCTGCTCCGGCTCGTCCAGCCCGAGATCGTCGATATGGACCTGCCCATCGAGGGCGTCTTCCACGACTGCGCCATCATCAGCATCCGCAAGGAGTACGCGGGCCACGCCCGCAAGGTGATGAACGCCGTGTGGGGCATGGGGCAGATGATGTTCACCAAGTTCGTGGTCATCGTCGACGAACACGTGGACGTGCACGACTACAGCGAGGTCACCTGGCGGGTGTTCAACAACGTCGACCCCGAGCGCGACTGCGTGATCGCGCGCGGTCCCCTCGACGTGCTCGACCACTCCAGCCCCTTCGCCCGCTACGGCGCCAAGATGGGCGTCGACGCGACCAGAACGTGGCCGGACGAGGGCCATCCGCGCGAGTGGCCGGACGAGCTGGCGATGGATCCGGCCGTGGTACGACAGGTCGACGCCCGCTGGAGGGAGTTCGGGCTGCCGTTCTCCTGAGCGGCGGCTCCCGCTTTACGCGACGGCGGCGTCCTTCTACACTGATGCCGCAGGCCACGGCGTCATCATCGACCTGGGAGGCGGCTGTGTTCCACGGCAACATCCATCGCCATCTGCTCGTCCTCTCGCTGGTGAACTGGGGCGTCGCCATCGTCTGCTGGACGGTCAGCGCCTACCTGGGCGTCGCCAGGCCGACGAACCTCATCGTCTACACGGTGCTCTTCGTGGTCGGCCTCTTCGCGGTCATCGTGGCGATCGGCTCGTTCGTGCTCGCCGACTTCGGGACCGAGCCCGAGCCGGCGGTCGTGGCGGCGACGGTCGAGGCTGCGCCGGCGGAGGCCGCCGAGGCTCCGGCGGACGAGGGCGCCGACCGCGGCGCCTGAGTCGTCCGTGACGTCGCCGGGCGCCGCCCGGGCCGTCTCGCGGCCCACGCTCTTCGCGCGGCTCGTCAAGATCGAGCACAGCGTGTACGCGCTGCCGTTCGCGTACGCGGGCGCCTTCCTCGCCGCCGGCGGCTGGCCCGGCGCCGGCCCGTTCCTGTGGATCACGGTCGCCATGGTCGGCGCGCGTAGCGCGGCGATGGCGCTCAACCGTCTGATCGATGCGGGCATCGACGCGCGCAACCCGCGGACTGCCGCGCGCGAACTGCCCGCCGGCCGCCTGGGCCGGCGCGAGGTCGCGGTCTTCACGGCCGTCTCCGTCGCCTTGCTCGTGATCGCCGCCTTCAACCTCTCGGAGCCCTGCCGGTACCTCTGGCCGATCCCTCTGGCGGCGTTCGTCGTCTACCCCTACACGAAGCGGTTCACGTGGTTCTGCCATTACTTCCTCGGCATGACCCTGGGCCTGGCCCCGGCGGCCGCCTGGGTCGCCGTCACCGGGTCCGCCTCGACGGAGGCCTGGCTCCTGTTCTTCGCGGTCACGCTCTGGGTCGGCGGCTTCGACGCGCTCTACGCGGTGTTCGACCTCGAGTTCGACCGGCAGCAGGGGCTGCACTCCCTGCCGGTCGCCGTCGGCGAGCGCGGGTCGATCGCGGCGGCGGCGCTCTCTCACGCGGGCACGGTCGGTCTCCTCGCGGCGGTGGGTGGGCTGGCCGGCCTGGGCTGGGTCTACTGGGCCGGCCTCGCCGTCTGCGCCGCCCTCCTCGCCTGGCCGCACCTCGACATCGCCCGTCGCGGCCTGCGTGAGGTGGGCATGAGCTTCATGACCGTCAACGGCGCCGTCGGCCTCGTCTACGGCGCCGTGGTGATCGTCTCCGCCGTCGCCGGAGGGTGATGCCGCACGGCCTGGAGGGGCGTCCGGGGAAGGGGCAGGACGCACGCCGAGACGGCAATGGTGCGCGCTCGCGCGCTTTTGCGTCCGGGTGATACAATCGTGCGCGTTCGGCCACAGAGCGGAGGCTCGGCGGCCGGCCTGGGTGTCAGCGACCGTATCGGGAGCCGGGGGAAGCAAGCAGAGTGTCGGAGGATCGCCAGCGTCACCGCTACGCGCCGGAGCCGCGCCGGTGGTATCGGACCACATGGTTCGCCGCCGTCGCCGTCGTCGTCTTCGTGGCGGTCGTGATGATCGTCGCGGTGATCCCGGTGTGGGCCACCGACACCCCGTCCTACTGTTCCTCGTGCAAGACCATGCAGCCCGCGGGTGAGTCGTGGCAGCGGTCTGTCCACTCCTCGGTCTCGTGCACCGACTGTCACGTCCCGCCGGGGCTCGCCAACGACACCAAGTGGCGTACGCGCGAGCTCCTCAACATCTGGGCCGACTACCTCAACGTCCCGCAGACCGCGGACCGTCGTCAGCGTCCCGGGAACGAGAACTGCCTCAAGTGCCACAACGTCGACAACATCCCCGAGGACAACGGGGCCGTGCGCATGCCGCACGACGCGCACCTCAACCTGCGCAACCTGACGTGCGCCGACTGTCACTCCCAGGTGGCGCATCCCGAAGAGGGCAAGACGGGGACCGAGATCTCGATGGCGGTGTGTTCCATGTGCCACGAGGAGGCCACGTCCACCACCGCCTGCATGTTCTGCCACCTCGAGCCCCAGGCGAAGGACGTGCACCCCAAGGGCTACATGGAGACGCACGGCAAACAGGCGCGTCAGGACCTCGACGCCTGCCTGCGCTGTCACCACAGTGAGGCCGACTTCTGTGACCCGTGCCACGCCAAACCCACGCCTGACCACTTCTCCGGCACGTGGCGTTACGACCACGGCAAGACGGCCCTCAAGGACCGCGACGGCTGTCTCGGGTGCCACAGCGAGACCGACTTCTGCGACCAGTGCCACCGGGTCCGGCATCCGGACGACTGGCTCGAGACGCACTGGGGCCCCGGCGCCGAGAGCCGCGACGGGTGTCTGGTCTGCCACCCGCGCAGCATGTGCGACCGCTGCCACGCCCGCCAGGGGGTGACGGACCGGTGAAGTGGCTGCGCCACCTCCTCCTGCTGATCGCCGTCACCTCGCTCGCGGCGGTCGTGGCCGGCCCGGCTACTGGCGCCACGGCCGAGAGCCCGCTGCAGACTCCGCCCAACGACGAGTGCTACGAGTGCCACGGCGCGCCGGAGGCCAAGACCAAGACGGTCGACGTCGGCGGCGAGCCGCGGAGCCTCTACGTCGACCGCGCCGTCTTCGAGGCGTCGCGCCACGGCAAGCTCGCCTGTACGAGCTGCCACCTCGGGTTCAAGGCCGGACCTCACGACGCCGCGCAGACCGAGGGCTGGGCCGCGACGGCGAGGATCGACGCCTGCCGCAACTGTCACGCCGACGTCTTCACCATGTACCGCGGATCCTTCCACGGCACCCTCGGCTTCCTCGACCCCGGCAGCAAGACGCCGGTCTGCGCCGACTGCCACGTGGCGCACAACATCGTGCCGCCGGAGTCCGTCGAGTTCCGGCGGCAGATCGACGGCATGTGCGCCCGCTGCCATCAGGACGCCCAGCGGACGTACCTCGACAGCTACCACGGCAAGGCGGCCACCTTGGGCTCCCTGACGACCGCCGTGTGCACCGACTGCCACGGCGGCCACCGGATCCTGGCGCCGTCGCACCCCGAGAGCTCGGTCAACGAGGCGCACCTGATCGAGACCTGCGGCGACTGTCACCCCGGCGCCAACGAGAACTTCATCCAGTTCCTGGTCCACGTCAATCCGCGCAGCCCGCGGTCGTCGTTCCTCGTCTGGACCTTCTACGCCGCGTACATCCTGCTGATCACCGTCGTGTTCACGTTCGGGTTCGTGCACTCGGGCCTGTACATCTACAGAGGGTTCAAGGATGGCCTCTACGGACGGAAGCACCATGGCTGAGCCTCGGGCAGACGCGGTCGCCCCGGCTCCCGCAGAGACGGCCGGGCGCGAGAAGAAGCAGCCGCGCACGCGCATCGAGTACCGGCGGTTCAACCTGTTCCACCGCTGGATGCACTTCCTCGTCTTCGTGAGCTTCACCGTGCTCGTGTTCACCGGCATGCCGCTCAAGTACGAAGACACGCAGTGGGCGCAGTGGTTCATGGACCTCTTCGGCGGCGTCACGGCGGCCGGCATCTACCACCGCCTCGCCGCCATCGTCACGGTGTTCTACTGGTCGGCCGAGATGGTGGTCATGGTCGTCACGGTGCTCAGGACGCGGGGCCATATGCGCGACCGCATCACGCTCATGTTCAACGCGAAGGACGTGCAGGACATCGTCGGCATGTTCGCGTGGTTCTTCGGCCGCGGACCCAAGCCGCAGTTCGACCGGTACACGTACTGGGAGAAGTTCGACTACCTCTCGCTCGTGGCCGGCACCGTGATCATCGGGGTCACCGGGTTCATGATGTGGTTCCCCATCCAGACCACGCACCTCCTGCCCGGGTACTGGCTCAACGTCGCCTTCGTGATCCACTCCAACGAGGCGTTGCTGGCCATGGGCGTGATCTTCATCTTCGTGCACTTCTTCAGCGCGCACCTCAAGCCGGAGAGCTTCCCCCTGGACAAGGTGATCTTCACCGGCAGCCTTCCGGTCGAGCATTACAAGGCGGAGCGGCCGCTCGAATACGCCCGCCGGGTCCGCGAAGGCACGCTCGACGAGGTGCTCGTCGAGAAGACCATCACCTGGAAGACGTACGCCGCCGACGCGCTCTGGTGGCTCATCACCCTCATCGCCGGCGTGAGCGCGGTCATGATGACCGCCTTCATCATCTGGTCGGTGTTCGATTGAGCGTGACGCGCGTGAGTGACCTCGAGGCTGGACGCCGCCGACGCGGCGGTGGGGAGGTGGAGCCGGTGAAAGGCAGACTACGCAGGGCGACGTCGGCGGCGGCGGGCCTCGCGACAGTCCTCGCTGCCGCCGTGCTGGCGCTCGCGCTCGCGCCCGCGTCCGCTCTGGCGTTCTCCGACTGGCAGCACGCCGGCGCGACCGGGTGCACCTCGTGCCACGGCGAGAGCGGGATGACGGACGCCACCTGCAACCGTTGCCACCGCGGCTTCCGCAGCTACCCGCGCATGACCTGCTGGTCGTGCCACGCGCCGGGCCAGGACACGTCCACGCTGTCCTCTCCCGGCTCGGCCTGCGCGCAGCAGTGCCACCTGTGGAACAGCATCCAGAAGCAGTACCTCACCCCCAGCACGCACGGCGCCGATCCCCACCGGGGCAGCAGTCCTGCGTGCACCGGCTGCCACTCGACGAGCGTCAGCTCGTTCAACCCCGGCGAGAGCCCGCACCACAGCGGCAAGGCGACCGGGTTCTCCGCGTCCACCTGCGGCCTCTGCCACGGTAAGCCCCAGCGGCACGCCGGCAAGGTCGCCTGCACCACCTGTCACGCCACGGCGCGGGCGTACCACACCTATGCAGCCAAGAGCGCGGGGTCCAAGGGCTGCAACGCCTGTCA
>Ga0255343_1004647_pt1 | contig 13365 bp, 11 predicted proteins | sample wastewater_treat_4_FD_192413 | JGI IMG/M metagenome (GOLD analysis project Ga0255343, IMG submission 192413) | Wastewater microbial communities from Lulu Island WWTP, Vancouver, Canada - plant16 | ecosystem: Engineered > WWTP > Wastewater > Unclassified | place: Canada: Vancouver, British... | reverse complement strand
ATTTAGTATTTATTCGTCTTATTAGACGTCCGGAAATAAATAAGAGCGAAATGATATTCGGAGATGTATTCAATCAGGAGATATTCACAAGACTCAGAAATCCGGAAGTAATAGATGCAGATGCTACAGAACAGAGAAGACGAAACGTAATGCATAATCATCCGATGCTTGCAGGAACACTTGATAAGTGTACTTGGGTAATGGTTGAAGATGCGGCACGTGTTGATCCGAAACTCTTAAAGGACCCAACAATCAAGATATTTGAACGTGACTTCATGTTCAAGAATCGTGTACTCATGCCGACAATAACCAAAATGATATTCATGCTTAAGTATGACGGCGTAGCAATCGAAGCAGACTGTACGGATGAAGTAGTGTCTGCAAGAACACGTGGTGATACTTCAGCAAATCAGACAACAGACGTATCGGCAATCTTCAGAGGATATAAGTTCCCGAAGACAAAAGGACTTGATACTTCAAACCCAATCGGTATTCAGTTCGAAGCAATCATTGACTGTTTTGCTCTTAATAAGATTAACAAGATTCTTAATAAGAACTACATCAATGCAAGAACTGCAATTATAGGTATCATCGGACGAAATGATGCACCGAAGTTCAGAGACTTCATCACATTGGTTCCGGTAGAAGCTGAGATTCCTGGAGATAAGGAAACAAGACTTCAGTTCTTAAATCAGTATTATGCAAATTCGATACCTTGCTACTATGCAACAGTGGAAGGCACACCAGAACAGATTCTGTATGCTTGTAGCAGATTCCATTATGAGGCAAACAAGATGCGTTCGTATCTTCCATTTATGTATGACGGTATCGTTGCTGAGATATGTGATCAGTATACAGTAGAAAGACTTGGAAGAAAGAATAGCGTAAATCAGTATCAGATAGCAATCAAGTTCCAGCCATTAGCAAAGCTGACAAGATTCTTAGGATACACGTTTACGGTAGGACAGACAGGTGTAATCACACCAATGCTTCATTATATGCCGGCAACTCTTCTCGGTGCAACACATGTGAAGAGTTCAGGACATTCGTACAAGAGATTCATGGAACTTGGATTAAAGCCTGGTGACATAGTTGAGGTTGCTTATCGTCATGATGTGACACCTTACGCAACCAAGCCAATGATTCCGGAAAATATGTACAATCAGAATCCCCCAATTCCATTCCCGACAATTTGTCCAGAGTGTGGAGCACCGATAATAGTAACTGGTGACCATGCATACTGTACAAACGTTCAGTGTCCGGGTAGAGTATTGGCTCGAGTAACTTCAATGCTGGAGAAACTCGGAATTAAGGATATCTCTGAGGAGAGAGTAAAGAAACTTCAGTTATGGTCATTATCAGACTTCATGAATGTCGATTCAGATAGAATCTATGCGGCATTGGGTGAAGCAGTTGGTAATACCTTGATTGATCAGATCAATGACTTGAAGAGCAGACCAATCGAAGACTATACACTTGTTGGTGCAATAGGATTCAAAGGACTTGCTCAGAAGACATGGCAGAAACTGTTCACGATTATCTCAATTGATGAACTGGTTGCACTTAACGACATGGAACTCTATAACAGATTGAGTCCGGTTAAGGGAATAGGACCAGCGACAATCAACGTAATCAAAGATGAACGTGGATACTACATGGCAGAACTCATGACAATTCTGAATATGCCGAACCTTGTAAGAACCACAGGTCATGTGCAGAACTTCGATAAGAGAATCTGTATGACGAATGTAAGAGATACAGATGGTTCAATCAGAAATGCAATTGATGTTTACAATCCAAATGTAGAACTTACTGACGGAAGCGTTACTAAGAATACAGACTTACTTCTTGTACCTTATGATGGATTTGACAGATCTACTAAGGTTAAGACAGCTATCAAGTATGGTATTCCGGTAGTATCAGTAAGCACATTCCTCAATAATGTAAAACTTTACATCTAGTTTAACGTTATAGTACGGAGCACAAGCATAGTTCTTGTGCTCCTCTCTTATTCTAGGAAAGGAAGGTTAATTGCTTATGTGTAAAACTTAGGATTCCAAAACTGGAGTCAGAATTTGAGTTGTATACTATAGTAATGAAAGAGGAAATCGATAACCTCTTAAGAAATCATTTTGTTTGGCTATAAAGCCAGAAAGGAAGAATCTTATGAAGACATTTGCATCAATCAGAGAAACATCACCATCAATCACATCACTTCTTTGCGAGGCTATGATCAGCCCTAAGAAGTATGAAAACAAGATATCATCTCAGCCGGCAGAATCAATTCAGAGCTTTGAAATTGATGAAGTTGAAGCTGAATGCATTCTCTCATCTATCCTGAATGCGGTTGCTCTTGCACTCGGTAAGGAAAAGGATGAAAACGCTCGCAAGTATCTTGCATTCCACGATAACGAAGGCGGCTTCATCTGTGCTTTCTATATCGAAAAGGATACAACAACAGAATCATGGGAACTTGGTGCCGTTTTCGACGACATCGAAAAGGTTCCTGAAAAGGATGTCATCAGACATACGGATCCGGCAAAGTTCTTTGGCGATCCGACATTGCCTTATGCACGCTGCGGTGCTATGAGAGGCGTATGGATTTCAGTACCGGAATACGAAAACCAGGTTATCATCACATTCCTGCTCGTGCTTAAGGATTTCATGGAATCTGAAGCAACAGAAGAAGGCTGCGAGTTCAAGTGTATTGCAGAGATTCCTGCAAACATGATGAGCCCGGCACTCCGTGAACTTAACTCGGAAACACTCGAAGCACAGGCTGCAACAGCATCACTCAAGGAAGACTGCGGAACTTTCATCTCAAAGATTGGCAAGTCCGGAATCGTAATCACTTGGGAAGCAGGCGAAGCTGAAAAGCCTTACATCAAGGATGACGAAGCAATCAACGTTATCATCGATTCGATGGGCAGCGTTAACTTCTAATCATCAGTAACAATCTTTAATAGTCTTGAGGGACGTGAGCAATCACGTCCCTTAATTTTTTATATGAAAGGAATGAGAACATCTATGGAGATGTATGCTAAATTTGGTGGCAAAGCATATGCTGTTGTTACACCAAACGAATATTTTAGCACAGTCAATTATGGTGGGTTCAACTGCTATAATGAAGCAAAGACTATGATACTCTGTAATGGATATCTCTATCCGATAAGACACAGCAATCCGACTGGTGAAAATCCGTCACATGGTTGCTATTGTTATATCGAGGGACGTCCGGGAATAGTAAGATGGGTAACCAATGACCCAGCTTATGCACAGTTCGAACTTGTTGACTTACGTAGTCCGGAATGCATTCAGGACCTTATAAAGGGACTTGAAAGAGCACAGCAGATTCGTAAGGATACCTTAACGGCAGATGATGAAGCAACGGTATTCAGACCAGAACTTCATCCACAGGACACAGCAATAATGAAAGCACTTAAGACTTTCATTACTGAAAAGCATGTAGATATGAATCTGTATGCAGACAGGTTTGGTCCAAACTACTCGAACGACATAAGATTACTTAACAAGAACGACATCACGATTAAGAAGTTTAACAACTTCATTGAGAATCTTGATGCAACTTGTGAACTGGTAATCAACAACCTGAATAACGATGTAGCAAATCCGTTAACACAGGAAATCAGGGTAAAGCTTGTATAAGGAGGAAACGACATGCCTCGTTTAATAGATACTACTTACAACAAATGCGTTCACACACTCATCGAGCCATATTCTCAGAGGTTGTTTGAACGTTCAGATATGAAGACTGTGGAGTTTCTGCAGCAGGTTATCCGCTCATGTGAAAGAAATCAGTTCTTCACAATCAAGGCTGAATCTTTCAGAGTAATTGATAACGTTCAGGAAATCAATCAGACTTTAAGATCAATAGAAGAATCTACAGGTAATAAGAGAGTTGCAATCAACAAGTATGATTACATCAATCTTAATGAATCTGAAGTATTCTTGCTTGAGATAAACTACTATCTTGAAATCAACGGTCAGTCAGAAAGATTCCCGGTATACATTCAGGTACCAAGAATCGTTGATAAGTACTATATCAAGGTAGACGGAGTTACCTATTCAGCCATGTTCCAGATTGTTGATGGTTCTACATTTAACAATACTGGTGCTAAGGGTAACAAGAAGACTCCGGTTGTACAGTTCAAGTCATTATTCAGACCTTATATCAATTACAGATTTAAGGCTGAACTTAACACAGTCAATGACGGAACTATCGCAGCGGCAGACTTTGAGTCAGCTGTAATCAATGAGAAACAGAGATACATGACTCCATTATACTTCATCGCAAGATTTGGTTTATATGGAGCAATGAGATATCTTGGTCTGTCAGGAATCGATATCACATCATTCCCAGACAACAGAGAATCTCATTATTGTTTCCCAGTATCAAACGATTGTTACATCTCTTGTCCTAAGGTGATGTACGATTCGAATCATGTAATGCAGTCATTTGTTTATACCATGGCAATGTATGGTGTAAATGAGGACCGTCCGATGGAAGCACTTAAGGATCAGAGATTCTGGTTAAGTAAGATGGTTTATCCTTACAAGACCGGTTCAAAGCTTCCGCCAAACTTTAACCTCGATGTGGAAGCACAGAAGGGTGCAGTCATACTCGATTCATTCGAACACATGTATGACATATCAACAATGAATGCGATACATCTTCCATATGAAGACAAGTGTAATATCTACGCTATTCTCAGATGGATAATGTACGAGTTCAAAGCATTGAGACTCAAGTCGAATACGGATATCTCTACTAAACGTATCCGTTTCGAAGAATACATTGCAGCAATCTACGCAAATAGATTAGCTAGCAGTCTGATTCAGAGAACCTCAACACTTAAAGGCTTAAACCTTAAGAAGTTAAAGCAGGCTGTATCAATCAAGCATGACTGGATTGTTAAGAATATCAATTCTGAGAATCTGATTGCTTATAATGATGCGGTTAATGACAACGATCTTCTGTATGGTACAAAGTATACTTATAAGGGTATCTCAGGTATCGGTACTAAGAAGACATCAGCTGTTCCGGTTGAGTACAGAATGATTTATCCATCACATCTTGGTATAGTGGATATTTATTCATCATCAAACTCAGACCCGGGTATGACAGGCACAATGTGTCCGTATGTTCACATCAATCCTGATGGAACGTTTACGGACTTCATGGAACCGAATTCATGGAGAGATTCTTTGAGAACTGTTGAACAGCAGTACAAGAATTCATTCCATCCGATTCGTTTATTCCCAAATCGTCAGATGACTGAAACCGATGTGATTATGAATATTCAGAATCAGGCAACAGCAGCCGCAGCTCTTAATCTGACACAGCAGGCAATGACGACTGAAGACGTTCCGATTGCACTTGAACCAAGTGGAACTATTCAGGCGTATTACGCATAACACTTATATGTGGAGGGTCATTCCCTCCACATTATTTTTTGAATGTAAACATTCGGGTAATATGAAAGGAGGATGACTATGATACGTAAATTTGTTTTCTCACGTAATCAGTTAGCCGAAAAGAAAGAACTCGCTAAACAGAGTGATGCATTCTATTCACCTGGTAGTGTAGTTGTTAATGGTGTGAAGAAACCATTCACGGAAATGCTTCCTGAGAACAGAGACTCGAGATTCGAAGATGCTCAGGTAGTAATCGTTGCTGATACTAATGCAGTAAAATATACACAGGAGGCTTATTCATGAAGCTTGTTAACCAGTTTACTAAGCTTGCGTTACATTACATTCATTCTAACGAAGGTAAGACGGTCATGTGTCCGTATTGTTATACATCACAGATTGAACCCGGGAATATTCTTGGTATAGATGCCAAAGAATTGATTGGAACACCTTTGTATGGTGTTAGAATCATTGGTATTCTTGATGATAGCAAGATGGCATTGAATATCGAACCGAATCCGGAACGCGTTCCATTCAATCGAGGAATAACTCGAATGGCTTGTCCTAACTGTGGTGCGAAGTACTTTATGTGCATCCCATTATCGGGAGAACCGTCAGTTTATACTTATGGGACCATTCAAGAAGCGGCTCACTTTATGGAGCTTCATAAATAACATTTGAGTAAATATGGGACTAGGATTGATCACCCGATGTCCCTATTACAACTTCCCTAGCTGCAATTGTGGCTTACTCGGATGCACTGATGTGCGACTTTAATATTAGTGAACCACTAGTAGCGTGGAGGAGCTTCGGCTCCTCCATTTATTTTTTTTTGTACAAACTGTCTAACCTCTATATAAAAGGAGTGATAAGACGTGAATATGCGTGTAAACACAGGAATAGACGTATGTCCAGTATGTTTTGAACACGGTTTGTATCTGGTTGACATATATGGCGGACGTCACGATATAACAGAAGAGTCTAATGTGTGCATATCACACATGAAATGCTCTAATTGTAAACGATGCTACAAGATACAGTGGTTTAAAGGATGTATTCCTACACCATGTATGGATAAGAATATTGAAAGTTATTTGAGGGCAACACCTAGCTATACTCGTTAGACGGGTATAGCCTATCTTTTCTATTTGGGAGGAACACAAATGATTTGTACATATATTGAACTCGGAAATTATGGTGGAATCTACAATGGATTACATCTGAATAGAATATTTATAGACTTCAGAAAGGCTAAGCACAAGGTTATCTTACTTAAGGGAGATAGTGGTTCTGGTAAGAGCACTATCATTGAATCAATCTCACCGTTACCGGAAGATAACGGCTACTTCATTCCAGAGCTTCCTGCTTACAAGCACATTGGTTATCTGGACGAACTTACTGGCATCACATATGACATTCAGTATGTACATGATGTCAGAACTAAGAGTAATGGAGAAATAGAACGTACAACAACCAAGGGTTATATCAAGAAGACATTTCCTGACGGTACATCTCAGGAACTTAACCCAACCGGAAACATAACTCCATGTAAAGAGATGATTTACTCAGAGTTTGAATTGGACCCTAACTTCATAGCACTCACTAAGATGAATACTACAGATAAGGGTTTAGTAGACAAGACTCCTGCGGCTAGAAAGGCTTATGTAAACTCTATCCTTTCTGTAACACAGGCTTATAACGAGATGTATAAGACTATAAACAAGAAAGCTACCGCTTACAAAGATCGAATTAAACGCATATCAACCAAAATAGACACAATTGGTAATCCGGAGAAGATTGCTCAGACACTTCAGGCGGTTGAGACACGTATCAATAAAATCAACAATGTGATGGAGCTCCTCACCTCCAATATAGCTAAGGCAGACGCAGTCATGAAAACGATAGATGCTAAGGGAACGGTGTCTACTAGGTACAACGAGATAAAGACTCGTTTAACTCAAATTTCGCATGAGATAGCTCCCTTAACTCGTGATTTGACTGATGCTGAAACCAAGGTTACATACGAAGAAATAGTTCGTATTCTCAACGAAGCTATTCCTAACATCAATGCCGAAATCAGCAAGTGCGATGTGCGAAACGAATCTCTTCTTAAGGATAGAGAATACGATTCCAAATCACTTGAAGAGAAGATGGCTAAGCTTGAAGCATGCGGCGATTCTAATCTTGAATTGATTCAGGAAGAGTATGAAAAAATAAACCGTAGCATTGCTGAAATAGATGCTGAAATAGATGCTCTTGGAACAGGTTTCCGGGCTATCGTACTCAACAACTGTTCACCAGATTTATTTGACAAAGCGGCAGATATCTGCAGGGATCTCAGGTCATTACTTCTGAATGACATTCCACGCGATGTGGTAAACTATCTTCTTAACAATTCAGATTCTCAGTTCTCGGAAATGGAACACATGCTTAGAACCACTGGCACCGTAACGGCTGCCGCTATTGGTGACTTCGGTTCAATCATTCCGGATAATCTGGTATCATGTACAAGAGAAGATGCTATGACTAAATCGATTAGTCAGATCGATGCCGAATATACTCAGTACCAGACTCTGTTAAGTACAGCATCACTTCTCAAGAAACGTCCATCAACTTGTAACGACGAAACATGTCCTTTCATTGCTAATGCTATATTAGCTCAGAAAGATATTGACTCAAGAGGTTACACTCCGGAAGAGTACGAAGCTGAAGTAAATGAATGGCATGCTCTTGCAACAATGATTAATCTCCATAATCAGGCTAAGAGATATTCAACCACATTCTTCAGCACTATAGCTAAGAAGTTTACTGAGATCGAAGCGTGTCGTCAGATATTTGATTACATCGGGTTCTTCACCAATGACACAATCAAGTCAGCATGCGTTAAGATATTTACTAATGACTTCTCATATGACATGACTAATATTGAAAGAGCATATGATGGTGTAACAAATATCTTCACTCTTCGTAGCAGATTTGTAGAACAGCTTCGTAGTCTAGATGGACAGATGAGTGATTACAAGACTCACAATGCGCTCTATGCAGAAATCTCTAACGATATCGAGAAACTGCAGGGCAAGATTGCATCTACAATAGAAGAGCTTAATTCTATAGAAGAGCAACGTCAGATTCATTTTGACAAGCTTAACAAAGCAAATGCACAACTCTACGATGCTAAGCATTATCTCTCAAAATATGAAGATTACGAAGCCTTAACTACCGAAAAAGAGGCACTTGAGAAAGAGAAAGAAACTATCGAGACCGATGCCGTTAATTACAACGAACAGTTATCCATCATTGACAAGGCTACTAAAGACAAATGTTCATTGGCTGCTGAGTTGTCTCGTTTAGATTCACAACGTTCCGAACTTAATTATAATTCTCGAATGATAGCTACGTATCAGGATGAACTGAATCAGATTAATAATGAGTATAGGTACATTGACCTAATCAAATATTACACTGCGTCTAACACCGGAATACAGACAATATTTGCGGCAATGTACATGAACGACATTACTATTCAGGCTAACAAGATACTTGGCGGTCTATTCAATGGAGAACTTACACTTATGCCATTCATTATCAATGAGTCCGAATTCAAGATTCCGGTTGCGGTAAGAAACGGATTCGATATGGATGACGTCAAGAGCTTATCTGGCGGTCAGACAGCTCTTGTTTCAATGATTATTTCATTTGCACTTGTTCACAAGTCAAGCTCTAAGCTGAATATTCTTACAGCTGATGAACTTGACGGCCCATTAGATCCAGCGTTAAGACGTCAGTTTATACACACTCTGTATACTGTACTTGAGATGGTTGGTTCTAATCAGGCTATTCTCATTTCGCACAATTCGGAAATGTCAATGTCTGAGTGCGACATAGTGTTGCTTAAAAACGACAACGCTGACGGTGCTAACATTGACGGAAACATTATATGGTCGTATTATAATCAGGTGGATTGATTCTGCCTGATTATTTTAAACCCAAATGCAGTTATAGGAGGAGTTTTATCATGAAAAACGAAAAGAATGTACCATCACAGCAGCCATTTGCCATTACAGTAATCAAGAGAGACGGAAGAGCAGTTCCGTTCGAAGAAAACAAGATTTGGGCAGCAATCGATAAGGCTAGGGAAGCTACCGGTGTTGCTAAGAATCCTCCTGTCGGTGATGATGCAGCTTTAAGTATAACAAAACAGGGCATTATCAAGGATATTTACAATCTGCTTGACAGCGACAAGACTGTAAGTACAAAGGTAATCGAACTCGAAAAGATTCAGGAGATTGTTGAATCAAATCTCTGGAAGTATTACTATGCGGATGTAGCAAGAGACTACACCACATACAGGTACAAGAGAACTCTTGAACGCCAGGGAAATATCTTCACAAAGTATAAGAAAAGAGTTGCTGCATCAGATATCGAGAACTCAAATGCAAACGTCGATGAAGCTTCATTCTCAGGACGTGAAAAGGAAGCTGCATCAGATGTATCTAAGGACATTGCACTCAATACAGATGTACTCAGCAAGCCGGTTGCTCAGGCTCATAAGGAAATGCTCATATATCAGCATGACCTTGAAAAGGCTCCATTCGGACAGCACAACTGTTCATTCCCACGTTTCGATAAGCTTCTCAAAGAAGGATTCAAAACAAGAAATGGTGATGTCAGAGCAGCAAACTCAGTTCAGTGCGCATGTCAGCTTATCGCTGTAATAACACAGTGTCAGTCTCAGGTACAGTTCGGCGGTGCCGGTGCATTACATCTCGACTACGATCTTGCTCCATACGTAGTAAAGTCATTCTTTAAGCATCTTGATACTGGTATTACATGGCTTTATGAACGTAAGGGCAACGGTTTATTAAAGAAGATTGCTGCTAAGAAAGCTCGTAAGTACATTAAGCACAATTGTAAGACTAAGAACACAATTGTCAACGACTACCTTGCCAAGATAGTTCCTGACGCATACGATTATGCTATGGCAGAACTTGACAAAGAGGGAACGCAGGCATTCGAATCACTTTATCATAACCTGAATACACTTGAATCACGTCAGGGTTCTCAGGTTCCATTCTCGTCAATCAATCTCGGTAAAGACACAACACCTGAGGGACGTCTTATCTCTAAGTGGACATTCAAGGCATCTCTTTCAGGTATCGGTGAACACCACGTAACGTCAATCTTCCCTATCAGCATCTTCTCATACAAGAAAGGTGTAAACGCTGATAAGGGTGATCCAAACTATGATCTCAAGAGACTTGCTCTTGAGTCTCTGTCAAAGAGAATCTATCCTAACTTCGCTAACTGCGACTGGAGCGGAGCACATGAAGACCCTAATGACAGAGATACTGACTTCGGTACTATGGGTTAAAATTACACGACGGCCCAATCAAAACTTCGTGAACTTACAAATGTAGGGTGTTGAATTAACGATTAGTATCTGCAGGAAATGGCAGACAATAATTCAGCTAACAGGGGATGCGTAGCGTTTGAAATATATGCCTAGCTACGAGTATCCTGTGCCAAGATTCAGCAATGAATAAGGTCAAACGACTATCCAAAGCATAACACGAAAGAAATATTCGTGTGAAGAAGCGAGTAGAGTACATGTCAAGTGAAATTCTTGATGTGAAAGTGCGAAGCACCTCAGGGATTGGCAGTCCCATGTATTCGGTAACAGAATACGGGTGAAGATATAGTCTAAGGTTATCTATGATAATCTTGTGTAGAACTTTAGTTGGTTACGACGTTAACGGATATGGTTATAAGAGAAACGGTAGAGGAAACAATGTGCCGTGTACAATGATCCTTCCACAGGTTGCTATGAAATTCTTAAAGAACAACTATCCGGAAATATTTGAGGATATTGTTGCAGGTAAGTCAACACGTCTTCCAAAGACTAAAACTGGAGCACTTGCTAAAGACATCGAAGATAAATTCTTCGAATACTTCAATGAAGTGCTTGAACTTCAGGAAGAATCTCTTATGGAAAGATTCCAGGTTATGATTGAACAGTCTCCGGCTGCTGCACCATTCATGTACGAAAATGGCACAATGGTTGAAGCCGAAAACTGTACAGAGAGCGTTTTCAATACTATCAAGCACAACACTATGGCATTCGGATATATCGGTGTTGCGGAAACATGTGAAATCATCTTTGGCTCAAATCAGGTGCATGATGAAAATGCATACGCATTTGCTCTCAAGATGGTTCAGAAAATTCATGACTATGCTGCAGAAGCTACAACAAGAAGACACCTTAACTTCAGTTGTTATGCTACACCGGCAGAGGGACTTTGCCATACATCTGTAAAGGCTCTTGCGGCTCAGTACGGTAAAATTCCGGGAATCTTCGATAGAGACTATCTTACAAACTCACACCACGTTCCGGTTTGGGAAAAGGTTTCTATCATGGAAAAACTTCGTCTTGAAGCTCCATTCACAAAGCTTGCTACAGGTGGATGCATCACATATATCGAAGTAGATTCTACATTCATCAACAACCTTGATGCTGTTGAAAAGGTTATCGACTATGCATTCCAGGTTCTTGATATTCCTTATCTTGCATTCAACTTCCCGATTGACACATGTCTTAAGTGCGGTCATTCCGGAGAGTTCACAAATGGAGTTTGTCCGGAATGCGGTTCTTTAGATATCGAATCACTCAGAAGAGTAACAGGATATCTCAACAAGGACTACAGAAAGTTCAACAAGGGTAAGAGAAGCGAAGTACTCGATAGAGTAAAGCACAGCGAATTTACCCCGGATGCTAATGCTAAAACGGAAACTGATTGGTTAAATGAAGTAGAATAATCAAAACAATACTGTCACTGAGATTCTCAGTGACAGTATATATTTGTTGAAAGAGGTGATTGTATGCATCAGGACTTAATTGAAATCGAAGCCTTCTGTCAAACTAACGATTGTTGCTTAGGATGTCCATATGAAGACGAATGCTATTCTTCATATGAAATATTCGGGGTGCTTCATCATAAAGAATGGATTGAACACTTCACTGAAATCGTATATGCTGAAGGTGAAATATAGGAGGACGTCATGACATATTTAGAATACTGTCAGGCTCTGGCAACTATTAATTACCATGCAAAGGAATATCAAAAACGTAAAGCTGAAGCGGAGATGAAACAGAACACAATAAAACGGCTACACGATTTCAAAGAATCCCGAAATAAGAATACACAAAAGTATGATGTGGATAAACAAATGAACGATGAACGATAAAATAAATTTTAAGGAGTGATATGAATGAGTTGTAATAGTATATGGGATGATGATTATAATAGCTATATAAAGAAAAGACGCGAATTAAGTTCGTCATCAGTCCCATGCATAATATGCGATAATCCGGTTTATCTAACAAACCTAGAAGCGTCAAACCTTCGTGATGAGACGTATGTTAAGGTTTGCTCAGAATGTAAGGCTGCCATTTTAAAATTAAAAGAAAAGAATTAAAAAATTAATTTTGTGAGGTGATAAGATGAGCAAAACAATTGTGCATTGTAATGTAAAAGCAAATGCCGATATAATCGCACGAATTTTAGATGCTGATGTCGATGGAGAAGAATACTTCTGCATAGAACCAGATGGAACTCTTATTGTCGATTTACCCATTGCAACAGAAAAGGTTGGCCGCATAGACTTACTTAATTCAAAAACTCATGTTGGTAGTATGTACTATGCTGAATCTGAAAAGTAAAAGACTCTAAAGATTGAACTGTATTATGTCACGATGGCTAATCTGATTGAAGAATTTTCTAAAACAATAAAAACGACATTTTATCAGGAGGTACGTAAATATGAAGATTAAATACGAAAACAAACCTATGACGGAGTTTGGAGAACTTTTTTGTGGTGCAGTGTTTATGACAGGAAATATTTTTTATATGAAAACTGATTCCGTTGATGACAACG
>Ga0255343_1004645_pt1 | contig 13366 bp, 10 predicted proteins | sample wastewater_treat_4_FD_192413 | JGI IMG/M metagenome (GOLD analysis project Ga0255343, IMG submission 192413) | Wastewater microbial communities from Lulu Island WWTP, Vancouver, Canada - plant16 | ecosystem: Engineered > WWTP > Wastewater > Unclassified | place: Canada: Vancouver, British... | reverse complement strand
AGCTTCTCCCATTAAAATATCGTTTCGAGTGCGACGCAATTCGAGTATTTGTTTTGATACGAGTTCGGCCTGTTTTGCCGTCGACCCGGCCATGAGCGTTTCCTCGGTCAAAAATCGTCGAGGATCTATGGACGGTTCACTGCGTGTCGGAGATTCGGGTTCTTTTGTTTTTTCCAATTCCGGATTTCCGTTCACCGAACAGATTAGGCCATCCTTGGTAAGATAAACAAAAGGTTCTATTGTATTTGAGCGAAATTCTATTAAAAATGAATTGGATTTATCGGGAATGCCTTTATTTACAATGCTCACATCTTCGAGTGAATAAGTCGTCCGATTTTCAGTAATGGGTTCGATACCCAAATATCGCTGTGCATAGGGATAAAAATCGCCACGCTTGTATGTAACTTTTTTTACTTTGAGTGTGATAACGAGAGAGGTTTTCGGGAGTGAATAAGCTACTCCATAATTGTTTGCCTTCACAGCATTCATCCGTATGGTTTCTTGTGCCGACAATGGCGTTGTTGTTGCAATTAAAACTGCTATGAATAAATAACCTGTAACTCTCATGTCAAAACAAATTTAAAAGAATTAATAAGCCGATTGAAACTGTTGAAGAAAACGCACATCATTTTCGAACAGCAATCTTATGTCGTTAATGCGATATTTAAGCATTGCAATGCGTTCTATCCCCATTCCGAGGGCATATCCGCTATAAATTTTACTATCGATTCCGCAATTATCTAATACATTAGGATCTACCATTCCACAACCGAGAATTTCTACCCAACCTGTATTTTTACAAATATTGCAACCTTTTCCCCCACAAATATGGCAAGATATGTCCATTTCGGCACTGGGTTCGGTAAACGGGAAATAAGAAGGACGAAGTCTGATTCGGGTGTCGTGACCAAACATTTCCTTGGCGAAGAACAACAAAGCTTGCTTTAAATCGGCAAACGAAACATTTTTGTCCACATATAATGCTTCCACCTGATGAAACAGACAATGCGCCCGTGCCGAAATGGCTTCGTTGCGATAAACACGGCCGGGACAAATGATGCGAATAGGAGGCTGTGATTGTTCCATCACGCGCGTTTGAACGGATGACGTATGTGTGCGAAGCACGATTTGCGGATCGTTTTGAATAAAAAATGTATCCTGCATATCGCGAGCGGGATGATCTTCGGCAAAATTGAGTGATGAAAAAACGTGCCAGTCATCTTCGATTTCGGGACCTTCAGCAATCGAAAATCCCAGACGTTTGAAGATATCGCAAATTTCTTCTTTTACAATATTTACCGGATGACGAGTTCCGAGAGGGATAGGGAAAGATGTGCGTGTGAGATCAATATCCGAAATCTCGTTATGGCTATCTGAAAATTGTTCTTTCAACGATTGTATTTTGTTCTGCGCTTTCTGTTTCAGTTCGTTGAGTCGCATGCCAACTTCACGTTTTTGATCGCTTGGAACGTTCCGAAAATCGTCCATTAATAACGAAATCTGTCCTTTTTTACTGAGATATTTAATGCGCAGAGCTTCTATTTCATCCGCATTCGAAGCCGATAGATGTTCAATTTCGTCCAGCAGCCGATTTATTTTTTCTATCATTTCCAGTATAATTTCTTCACTACAAAACTTATTTCCTGCAAAAATACACTTTTTTCGGCTATTTACGGCTATTAAAAACGAAAGATTTAGCGTTGACGGGCACGGTTTGACGTTTAATTGTGTAATTTTGTCGGAATCATGCGTTAGTTGAAAAAGCGATGCTCGAAAAGGTAAAAAAATATATTGACGACAAACAGCTGTTGAATCCTTCTTCAACGGTAGTGGTAGGTGTAAGCGGGGGAATGGATTCCATGGCGCTGCTCGATATCCTCACCTTGCTCAGTTATCGATGCATTGCAGCGCACTGCAATTTTCACTTGCGTGGCGAAGAATCGGATCGTGACGCCGAATTTGTGAAAAATTGGTGTAAAAATGTCGATATAGAATTTACTTCGGTAGATTTTGATACGCTAGCGTATGCTCGCGACAAAAAAATATCGATTGAAATGGCTGCACGCGAATTGCGATACCAATGGTTCGAAATAGTCAGACAAAAATATGAAGCAGAGGTAATAGCTGTGGCACATCACCGTGACGATGCCATAGAAACCGTTTTATTGAACCTTTTGCGAGGAACCGGTATTAAAGGGTTGACTGGGATTTCACCTAAGAAAGGGAATATTGTACGTCCATTACTTTGTGTTTCACGAAATGAGATCGAGCAATATCTGAATGAACGAAACATCCCGTTTGTTACGGATAGTACTAATTACGATGACACTATAACTCGTAATTATTTGAGGTTGAATGTTATTCCAATGCTCGAGAAATTAAATCCTTCGGCTAAAAATGCTATTTTTCGAACATCTCAAAACGTAGGAGAGGCATACCATATTTACGAAGATGCTATTGAAAAACTCAAAAAAGAGGTGATGAACGGAGAAAAAATCAGCATCGAAAAACTTAAAAATACACCTTCTCCAGTGTCCGTATTATTCGAAATCCTTTCCTCGTTTGGCTTTAACTCGTCTGTGGTGGAAGATATTATCGATAACTTGGATACTACTTCGGGAAAAGTATTTTTCTCCGAACGCTATCAGGTAATAAAGGATCGCCAATATTTGTTGTTGAGCAAAATATCCGATAGCAATAATTTTGACACTGAAATAATAATTTATGAAGGGATGACTGAGATTTTATATCCTATTCATCTAAAAATAAATGTAGTAAATATAAACTCGATTGAAGTGAACAAATCAGGTAGATTTTTGCTCTCAGATGCAGAAAAGGTACGTTTCCCGTTAAAATTGAGAAAATGGAAAGAGGGCGATTGGTTCGTACCTTTCGGCATGAAAGGAAAGAAAAAGTTAAGTGACTATTTTACAGATTGCAAATTCGATTTGCTTGAAAAAGAAAGACAATGGATTTTGGAATCCGACGGACGAATTGTTTGGATCGTAGGAAAAAGGAATGATGAACGCTTTAAAGTATCCGATCACACAAACAACGTATTAATGATAGAATGGGTTGAATGAACAAATTTTTTTCGATGCAAATGCAACCTTTTATCAAATAATACATCTAATAATACAGATATAAACATAAAAACGGCATATATATGAAAACGAACGACATCAAAGACATTTTGCTTATCGCCGCATTTTCAACAGTGGCTTATTTGTTAAATCTTACGTATCGTCATCGAAGAATTTATAGAAATGGGCCTCAAGGGCTTCCAACATTCGAAATAAAATAAAATTCTTTGACTAACGAGATTTCGCAAACTCAGTGCTTCAACTGTTCTTTGTGCTAAGTTTTTGTTACCTTTGCAACAATTTAGCACGATGAACAGTTGAAATTTTTTTTGTATGCTCACACTCAAAGTAATTAACGATTGCCCCGAAGAGGTAATTCGCCGTCTGGCAAAGAAACATTTTGATGCCAAAGATATTGTGTCACAGATAATCGAACTCGATGCACTGCGGCGAAATACACAAAAAACACTCGATAATACATTAGCCGAAATAAATTCGCTTTCGAAATCCATCGGTACTCTTATGAAGGATGGGAAAAAGGAAGACGCTCAATCGGCACGCGAAAAGGTTGCCGCACTCAAAGAATCATCTAAGACGTTAGATGAAACGTTGAAAACGACAGAGGAGAAAATACAGAATCTGTTAGTTGTTCTTCCCAATCTTCCTCACGAATCGGTTCCCGAAGGCAAAACAGCCGAAGACAATTTAATAGAACGAACTGGAGGCACCATTCCCCAATTGCCAGCAGATGCGCTTCCGCATTGGGATTTAGCAAAAAAATATGATCTCATCGATTTCGAACTGGGCGTAAAAATCACAGGAGCAGGGTTTCCTGTTTACAAAGGTCGTGGAGCAAGGCTGCAGCGCTCGCTGATTAATTTCTTTCTGGATAATGCTCGTGAAGCCGGTTTTACCGAAGTTCAACCGCCGTATGTGGTGAATGCCGCTTCAGGGTTTGGAACCGGCCAATTGCCAGACAAGGAAGGACAGATGTATCATGTAGATTTGGACGATTTATATCTGATTCCTACGGCAGAGGTTCCCGTTACCAATATTTATCGCGATGTAATCCTTGAAGAAAAAGATCTGCCGATTAAAAATACGGCTTATTCTGCCTGTTTCCGCCGTGAAGCCGGTTCCTACGGAAAAGATGTTCGGGGATTGAATCGCCTTCACCAATTTGACAAAGTAGAAATCGTTTGCATCGAAAAGCCGGAAAATTCGTATCGAAGATTGGACGAAATGGTCAATTATGTACAAACGTTGGTCGAAAAGCTGGAACTTCCGTGGCGGATTCTGCGATTATGCGGAGGAGACATAAGTTTTACTTCAGCTTTGACATTCGATTTTGAAGTATTTTCGGCAGCACAGCAACGATGGCTTGAGGTGAGTTCGGTATCCAATTTCGAAAGCTATCAGGCCAATCGCTTGAAGTGCCGCTATCGCGATGCCGATCGCAAGACGCAACTTTGTCACACACTCAATGGAAGTGCTTTGGCATTGCCACGTATAGTTGCAGCACTGCTCGAGAACAATCAAATTCCGCAAGGGATTCGCATTCCGAAGGCATTGATTCCTTACACAGGATTCGAAATAATCGATTGAAAAATAGTATTGAGATCAAAATATTCATCGCCTCAATGTATAAAACCAAAAGCAGCAATAGAATGTGATTTGTAACATCACAGGTCAGATTCTTCTATTTCTCTTTTGGTTTATTTAAATCAAAACCAAGCAACATTCCATCGTACATATCGTTCATCGCGGCCAATATTTCGATGGAATTGTCCTTGGTGAAAGTACTAAGAGTTTTCATCAGTTTCAGAAAACCATCCGCATCAAACATTAATTTCATGCGATTTCCGGACTGTATTGGAAAAGCCTTTAACTTTCCAATGCCGTGCAAATAAGTCAATATGACTTCATTTGTTTGATTGTCGTAGGAATATTTCCCCGAAAGTTTTATTAATCCGAGTTTTGCCGAATAAGTGCTGTCCTCATTAAATGTAAAATAACAATTTCCGTCTTTAATACCAAGCTTGTTGCAATACTCGTTGAATTGTTTTTCGACTTGTGTGGCAACAACGGCTCCACCGGCTTTTTTAAGCAAATTTTCGGTCTCGAATTTGCAAGCAGTACCTTTGTAATTCCAAGTCCCGATAAATTCTTCGGATGATGAGCTGAAAAAGTTACTCACCTTGTCTAATGTTTGGTTGAAGATAGAAGCTGTATTTTTGCCGGAATTGTCATTAGTTTGTGCATTAACTAACCGGCAGAGTGAAAATGATATAACTGTTAATCCGACAATGAAAATTCTTTTCATATATTTTCGAAATTATTTCGACTGCAAAGATAACACATTTGTCAAATTCTTAAGTGAGAACGCTCGAAACAAAAGTGAGATTGAGTGAAGAATTAAAGATCCGGTGCAATTAACATTTTATATAATTGGAGCATAGCCAAGTTGGCGGTGCGTGAAATATTTTCGTTGCGATTTCCACTATTTACGTTATATGCTTTCGCTAAAAGGTATTCATTATATTTGGTTGCAACCCAAACTGTGCCTACGGGCTTGGATCTGCTTCCGCCTTTGGGACCCATGATTCCTGAAACGGCAATACTGCAATTCGTATTCATTTTTGTTGCGACATTCCGGGACATTTGTTCAACGACGGGTTTGCTGACGGCACCAAAATTGCGCAAAGTTTCGATATTGATATCTAAAATACAGTTCTTTACATCGTTATTGTATGAAACGACACTCCCATAGAAGTAATCTGAAGCCCCCGAAACCGTTGTAATTTTATGGGAAATGTATCCACCCGTACAGCTTTCGGCAGTTGAAAGGGTACATCCTGATTTTTTTAGTTTTTTGCCCAATAATGTTTCCAACGAATCTTCACTTTTAGCGATAAAGTATTTTCCAAGCTTTTTTTTGAGTTTTTTACTTTGCAGTTTCATAAGCTCTTTGTGTTCGCTGCCACGAACAAAAAGACGAAGTCTGATCAGTCCGAACAAGGGCAAATATGCCAAGGAAAAGTTTTCGGGAAGCTGTTCCTCAAAATCTGCTAAAAGAATTGCTAAAGCCGATTCGGTGATATCGGCAACGATAAACGATTCCTTAATGTATTCGACCAATTGAAACTTTTTGCGTAGCAGCGGAATAATCTGTTCTTTCATAGCTGTTTTCATTTCAAAAGGAACACCGGGCATCGAAACCAAAACTTTTTCATTTTTTTCGAACCAAAGAATTGGAGCTGTTCCAACCCGATTTTGAATTACCTTACAATCTTTGGGAACAAGAGCCTGATTTTTGGTCAATTCATTCAGAACGATATTTCGTTTAGCAAAAACCTCTTTTATATTTTCGAGTACTTCGTTGCTGAATACTAAAGATGTACCAAAATATTGACATAAAACCTGTTTGGTAATATCGTCATTGGTAGGCCCAACACCGCCGGTCAATAGCAAAACGTCGGCTTTTTCAAATCCGCGATCGATAGCTTCCGCTATATCTGCGCCATTGTCGCCAATCGTTGTAATATTCACTACTTCAAATCCGTTGTTTGTCAGTTCGCGCGACATCCATGCCGAATTTGTGTCAACAATCTCTCCAATGAGTAATTCATCTCCAATAGTAATGATCTCAATTTTCATATTTTTCGATTTATTTTGATTATAATCCACAATCGATCAATTTTTTGTCAAAAAAAATAGTAATGGTGGATTACGAGAGGAAAACGATACTTAACCATATTTTACTGCAAAATAACAGTGAATTTTCGAAAAACAGGAAAAAATGAAGTTTTATTTTGTTTGTTTAGAATGAAAGCCTTATCTTTGCAATCCGAAAAAGAAACAATAAAATATTATAATATAATGAAGAAGGAAATACATCCGAAAAATTACCGCCCCGTCGTTTTTAAAGATATTTCGAACGACGAGATTTTCATTTCTCGCTCAACTATTAATGCCAAAGAAACGATCGAAATTGACGGAGTAACTTATCCGTTGGTAAAACTTGAAATTACAAGTTCATCCCATCCATTCTATACCGGTAAACAAAAACTGGTTGATACGGCAGGACGCGTGGATAAATTTATGAGCCGTTATGGCAATCGGAATAAGAAAAAATAATAGGAAATAAAACCCGAAAATTATAAAAGCGATGATTGAAAAATCATCGCTTTTGCTTATTACTTGGGATAACCAACAGATTGTGTGAGTAATACCTGCATTTTGCCCGTGAGATTGAGAAGTTTCGCCAACTCATCTTTATTGAATGAACCACGTACAACTGAGCCCAACCCTTCGGAGGCGCAATATAGGTAAATGTTTTGAGCCACAAAGCCACAATCTGTGAACGCATATTGCTCTGAAGAAGCTTTACCAAGATCAGATACAAAAATTATATTGACAGCAGCGGTAGCTACAAAATCCCGCACCCCTGTGTTCTTACGAAAATCGCCCTTTCGTATCAGTTTTAATCGGTTGTTTTGTGCATCATAGAGATAAATACCCGATTTGAGTGCAACATACAGCTCCAATTCCTGCCGATTATTAGCAGTAGGTACCGTTCGTTTGTCCGGACGATTAAAGCCGTTGGCAGCCCATAGCAAATTGGATAAAGTTTGATCGGAAAGGGATTTGTCTTGATAAAAACGGATGGATTTACGTTCACTTAAGGCTTGCATCAAAGGTTTTCCACCTGTTTTGACCGGAGCCGGAAGATTAATATCTTGCGCCAAAAGCATAGCAGAACCAATCAATGCAAAAACACAAATAAAAAACATTTTTTTCATATCTAATCAATTTTAGGTTTGTGCAAATATAGCTAAAGGAGCTATTATTTCGATTTAAAAGTAGTTAAGATTGAGTTTGCGAGCTTTATATCCGTTCTCTATCTATAATATTTGCGTAATTTTGTTGACTGAAGTCGTATGATATTAGCAATTTGATGAAACTTAGATATTTATTTTTTTACATCTTATATTTAACTGCGAATTTCTTGATGGCTCAACCACCATTGAGTGATAGTGCCAAAATCAGCTTAATGACTTGCGCCCCTTGGTCCGGCGCAGTTTATGCTCTTTACGGACATACCGCTGTATGGGTTAAAGACGACTCCACGCATACAGATGTGGTTTTCAATTATGGATTCTTTGATTCTTCGCAACCAAATTTTATCTATCATTTTGTGAGGGGTGAAACAGATTATGTCTTAGGTGTTACTTCATTCGAAGATTTTATTTCGGAATATCGACGTAAGGGGGTATCTGTTTGGGAACAGCCTCTCAATTTGTCGCAAGGCGAAAAACAAACTCTATGGAAAGCCTTGTATATAAATTCGTTACCGGAAAATAGAAGCTACCGCTACAATTTTTTATACGATAATTGTGCTACAAGACCACGTGATATGGTCGAAAAATATGTTGAAGGAAAAATTATCTATCCGAAAACCAGAGATAATCAAACTTATCGCAATTTGCTACACGAATGTTTACACCCTTACCCTTGGATGGAATTTGGCATCGATTTGATAATTGGAGCTCCTGCTGACCGAAAAATAGATGAACGTGACAAAATGTTTCTTCCCGCATACCTGATGCGCGCGTTTGAAGGTGCAATTGTAGAAAAAAATGACACTTTAAGATATCCACTCGTGCAACAAACGAGAGTTATACTGACCTCAAACAATGCGGCAAAAGTGAGCGAACACAGCATTTTCACTCCTTTGAATATGGCATTCGCATTGTTATTAATCACACTGTTACTTTCTATTATACAAGTAAATAACATTAATAATGGTTTTCTGATAAAAGTTTTTGATACCTTATTGTTTGGAATGGTTGGTTTGGGAGGAACTATCGTCTTTTTTCTGATGTATTTTTCGGAACATCCTGCCACAAACCCTAATTGGAATTTTGTATGGTTAAATATTATATCTCTTTTGATTGCCGTCTTATTTTGGATAAAATCGGCTGAAAAAGTCGTTCATATCTATCATTTTATTAACTTTGCGGCATTAACACTATTTTTATTTTTCTGGTGGCTGATACCACAACAGCTCCCCGTTGCATCTATTCCAATTTCGTTATGTCTGTGGGTGAGATCGGGAGTAAACATGTGGCTGATTAGAAAAGAAAAACGGAAACAAAAAAAATATACATCGGCAAAATACTTAAAAGCAGGATGGGGACAATAAAAAATTGTACGATTTTTGCATATCCTCAAATGCACTTAGCGCAAAATTAGATCATGATCAAAATATTATCACCTCTTGTAGCTTTTTTTACTGTTGCCTCAATATTTGCTCAAGGTTTGTCATCTGAAACTCCTAAACTCGTTATCGGAATTACTATTGATCAATTGCGAGGCGATTATCTTGAAGCATTTAAAAAAACATTTGGGGAAAAAGGATTTAAAAGATTATTAAACGAAGGATTGGTTTATTCCGATGTAAAATTCGATTATCCGAATATTGATCGAACTTCGGCTATTGCCACTATTTTTACGGGTGCTTATCCATTCTATCATGGAATAGTTGGCGAAAAAAAGTTTTCGATAGAAGAAGGTCGTGAAGTATCAATGTTTGCTGATAAACGTTATAATGGCATTTTTACCTCAGAACATTTGTCTCCCCTGTCTATCAAGGTTTCTACCATTACAGATGAACTCAAAATAGCTACCAACGCAAATGCCGATATAATTTCTTTTGCTCCAAATGCTCCGGAAGCACTTGTTTCGGGCGGACATGCAGCCAATAATGCATTTTGGATTGACGATTATACAGCGAAGTGGGCATCTACATCTTTCTACACAGCAAAACAACCTATCATCGATCAGTACAACCGAAGCAGCCAATCGCTGAGCACTGTCATTAATAGTTTTATATGGCGTCCGGCAAAAGATGTTTCGCAATATACCGTATTTCCTTATACACAAAACGTGTACAATTTTCAACATCATTTTGGGTCAGATAAGCAGAAAAGCGTAAAACTTTTTAAACAATCGCCTTTCGTAAATACCGAAATACGACAAATGGCCGAAAGAGTATTGAATAACAATCAATTCGGGAAACGATCGGTGCCCGATTTTTTGGCCTTAACATTTTATGCCGGTAATTACGAAAATGCCCTCGACAAAAACTATTCGATTGAAATTCAAGATCTTTACGTTCGTCTCGATCAGGAAATAGCTCAACTGTTGGAGACAGTAGATAAAACTGTAGGAATTAATAATACGCTTATTTTTGTTACTTCCACCGGATACTTCAGCGAACAAGAGGTAATTCCTAACAATATCAAACTGTCCGGAGGCGAATTTCGTCCCGATCGCACGATTGCTATTCTCAACATGTATCTGATGGCAATTTACGGTAAAGAACAATGGATTAAAAAATATTACAACGGACAACTTTATTTTGATCGCAAACTCATTGAAGACAAAAAGATCAGTCTTTCGGAATTTCAGCAACGAGCCGCAGAATTTTTAGTGCAGTTTGATGGCATTCAAGATGTGATCACTTCACAGCAAATGTTGCATGGTGCTTACAATCAAACGGTAGAATTTTATCGAAACGGATTTTACAAGGGAATTTCGGGCGACTTGTTCATCGAATTTCAGCCCGGCTGGAAGGTGATCGATAATCAGGTATCGAACGACAAACGCATCAACAACAATGCCATTTCGGCTCCGCTCATCTTTTTTGGTCAAAACATTGCTCCACAAAAAATTTACCGAACCGTAGATGTAACCGAGATAGCACCTTCCGTTGCGCATCGTTTGCGCATCAGAGCACCGAATGCAGCCAAGTCTGACGTTTTGAGAGAGTTGTTCTGACTATCAAACGCAAATCATATTTCGGAATCATTAACTAAAAAATAATTTAACAGATTAAAGTATAAAACAATATATGGCATTAAATGACATAATATCTAAAATTTTCGGAAATAAGGCGCAACGAGATTTAAAGGCAATTAATCCCGTTGTGGAAAAAATAAAAGCTGTATATCCGGAAATTACAAAGCTGTCAAATGACGAGCTAAGAGCTCGTACAAAGGCATTGGAGGCGCAAATTCAGTCTTCTGTAAGCGACGAAAGAGCAAAAATTGCCGAATTAAAGAACGGCATAGAAGATATTGAATTAGAAGAACGTGAAAAAGTTTGGAAACAAATAGACAAGATAGAAGACGAAATCACGGAAAAATTGGAAAAAGCTTTGGATGCAGCTCTTCCGGAGGCTTTTGCGATTATGAAAGATACAGCTCGTCGATTTACCGAAAATCGCGAAATTATCGTAACGGCAACCGATTTTGACCGCAATTTGGCCGCAACTCACGATTTTGTGCGTATCGAAGGAGACAAAGCCATCTATCAAAACCATTGGATGGCCGGTGGAAACGAAATCACTTGGGACATGGTGCATTACGATGTTCAGCTTTTCGGTGGAGTTGTATTACATCAGGGCAAAATAGCCGAAATGGCTACAGGTGAAGGAAAAACACTGGTCGCAACACTTCCGGTATTCCTTAATGCACTCACACACAACGGAGTGCATGTAGTTACCGTAAACGACTATCTTTCCAAACGCGACGCCGAATGGATGGGCCCATTATACATGTTTCACGGACTCTCCGTTGACTGTATCGATAAGCATGAACCCAATTCAGAAGCACGACGGAAAGCCTATGAATCGGACATTACGTTTGGAACGAATAATGAATTCGGATTCGATTATCTTCGTGACAATATGGCGGTTTCGCCGGCAGATTTGGTGCAACGCAAACACAATTATGCGATTGTGGATGAAGTCGATTCGGTATTAATCGATGATGCACGTACGCCATTGATTATTTCCGGTCCGGTTCCTAAAGGCGAAGAACAACTCTTTGATGTATTTCGTCCGCGAGTAGAAATGCTTGTAAAAGCACAAAGGGAACTTACCACACGGTTGCTCGCCGAAGCCAAACAGAAAATGGAATCGGATGACAAAAAAGAACAAGAAGAAGGAGCACTACTTCTATATCGTTCTTTTAAGGGAATGCCCAGATACAAACCTCTCATCAAGTATCTTAGCGAGCAGGGGGTGAAAGCTGCCATGCTCAAAACAGAAGAGTTTTATATGCAGGACCAGAATAGAAACATGCATATTGTTACTGATCCTTTATATTTTGTTATCGACGAAAAAAATAACACGGTAGAACTCACAGACAAGGGTATTGATGCATTGACCGGCAAATCGGATGATCCTCAATTTTTTGTATTACCCGATATAGCCTCGCAACTTTCGGAACTTGAGCACGAAAATTTGACAGAAGAAGAAAAGGCTGCAAAGAAAGACGAATTGCTCCAAAACTATGCTATCAAATCCGAGCGCGTTCATACCATCAACCAATTGCTCAAAGCATATACACTCTTCGAAAGGGATGACGAATATGTGGTGATCGACAATAAGGTGAAAATCGTTGACGAACAAACCGGTCGCATCATGGAAGGTCGCCGTTATTCGGACGGATTGCACCAGGCCATCGAAGCCAAAGAGCGAGTGAAAGTTGAGGCAGCTACGCAAACTTACGCCACAATTACTCTGCAGAATTATTTTCGAATGTATCACAAACTTGCCGGTATGACCGGTACTGCAGAAACCGAAGCCGGAGAGTTTTGGGATATTTACAAATTGGATGTGGTGGTGATCCCTACAAATAAACCGGTCATTCGTAATGATATGAACGACCGTATCTACAAAACCAAGCGCGAAAAATATACGGCAGTTATCGAAGAAATAGAACGATTGGTAAATGCCGGCCGTCCGGTTTTGGTAGGAACTACATCGGTTGAAATTTCGGAATTGCTCAGTAGAATGCTTACGCTCCGGAAAATAAAGCACAGCGTGCTCAATGCCAAACTTCATCAACGCGAAGCGGAAATCGTTGCCAATGCAGGGCAATCCGGGGTTGTAACTATTGCAACAAATATGGCCGGACGTGGAACCGATATCAAACTTTCGCCCGAAGTTCGAGCAGCAGGTGGGTTAGCTATTATCGGCACCGAGCGCCACGAATCTCGTCGAGTGGACAGACAGTTGCGTGGTCGTGCCGGACGTCAGGGTGATCCCGGATCATCCGTCTTCTTTGTTTCCCTCGAAGACGATTTGATGCGATTGTTCGCAACCGAACGTATAGCAGGACTGATGGATCGTATGGGCTTCAAAGAAGGAGATGTGCTCGAACATGACATGTTGAGTAAATCTGTAGAACGTGCCCAAAAAAAAGTAGAAGAAA
>Ga0255343_1004641_pt1 | contig 13370 bp, 16 predicted proteins | sample wastewater_treat_4_FD_192413 | JGI IMG/M metagenome (GOLD analysis project Ga0255343, IMG submission 192413) | Wastewater microbial communities from Lulu Island WWTP, Vancouver, Canada - plant16 | ecosystem: Engineered > WWTP > Wastewater > Unclassified | place: Canada: Vancouver, British... | reverse complement strand
ATCTAATGCTTCACTTGAAACTTGAGTTCTTTCTGTTACTCCTCTTGTTTGGTCTGCTATTGATACTATAAATGCTAAAGCTAAAACTACTACAACAAAAGCTGTTATAAATAATTTTAAGCTATTATCACTTATAAATTTGTCGTCATTACTTCTATCTACCTTTAATTCCCACTTTTTCATTTCTTTTTTATTTTATTTTAACCTCTCTTAACTTAATAAATATTCAGTTCCAGAAAGATTCTGGTAAACCGTATACTTTTTTAACTGGTCCAAATAAACCTCCTTCTTGTCCTGTAATTCCTCTACGATATTTCCAAACTTGTGTTCCTCTCGGAATAACTACGCCGTTAGGTAATTGATTAGCTTGATTAACTTGTTGAGTTTGAACTTGAGTTTGTTGTATTTGTTGTTCTCTTATTTGTTTAGCTTGTTCTATTTGTTGTAACATTTCTGGAGTGATACCTCTTTTAGCTAATTCTGCTTGTTTAATTTGTTGTGCTTGTGCTGCTCTTTGTTCTAGTATTCTTTTAAATAATCTTAAGTCTTTATAATATTGCTGTGCTGGAACTGGCTTACCTGTCATTGGACTTCTCCATTTCATTACTCCTTTAGGTCTACCAACCCTTTTTTGTTGAGTTTGTTGTCCTCCAAAAGCATTTGAATAACTCATTAAAGTATTAGATAACTTTTTATTATAACCATACATTTGAGATGCTTGTGAAATTGCTTTTCCAGTAGTTCTAGAAACATTTTCTAACTTTTTACTTGCTGTCTTATATTTTTTCTTATACTTATCTTTAGCTTGTTTGTTTGCTAATTTTATTTGTTCTTTTTTATATTCTTCGTATGTTTGTTTTGCCATTTTATATTACTAGTATATTTAACTTAATTAATGTTTATATTCCATTGAACTTTCTTAATATTCCTTCAACCATGTACCAAAGTGCAAATAAAAATAATAAAGCACCAGCAAATATTCCAGCGTAGCCCATTGCTGCTACTGCTAAGAATGTTGCAATTATAATTATAATTGATTTCATAGACATTCTTCCAATTATTCCAGCTACTAATAATAATAAAGCCCAGACTATTAATGAAAGTAAAATACTTCCAGTTGTATAAACAACCATCAATTCAAATAAATCTAACGAACCTGTTAATGCCATTTTATCCTGTACTCTCTGGACTCCATATCCAACTGAATATTGCCCAAGTTGAGTATAATATTAAAGGTCCAACCAATACACTTGCTAACAACATTCCTAAAGTAGTTGATGTTGCACCATCAAATAATACTGCACAAGTATAATTATTTACACAAGATTCTAAAGGAAATGTCTTACTTGCTATAAATTGCCATAGACTTATAAAAGGGGCTTCTACCCAAGATACTACTACTGTAAACATTCCAGCTCTAACTAACCAATCTTGTTTTATTACTAGAGTTCCTATAATAATTGCTGCACCACCTAATACAGTTGCACCACCTAAAGCCGTAGTTAAAGCATTTAAGAAAAATTCACCCCAATTAGTTTGAGGAGAAACTAATAATTGTGCTATAATTCCTAAGTAACCTATACTGTCAAATATAAGTAAGACTATTGAAACTAATCCAGACATCAATAAAACATTAAATACTTTTCCCATTATGTTAGTTCCCTCATTGCGAAGCCAATCATAAACATAGTGTATATGATTGCTACGAAAAATTTATCTATAATTGCGAAAGGACTAATATCGCTTAAAGTTAAAAATCCAGATATTGAAGCAGCCCAAATTAAAATACCTACTAAGAATATCATTCCACCATTTGTTTGAATATCCCAACCCATTCTATTTAAAGAAGCACATATAATCATTACTACTAAGAAGAATAAAAGTATATAAGTATATTCTCTATGCTGTTCATCATCATTGAAATAACTAACTTCTAATTCATCTAATCCTCTAAACCAATCTAATAAAGTACTTCCAGTTGTATTATATTCTACTAAACTCCAATAAGCATCATCTTCTAATATTTTATATCCATCTCCTAAATCTACTAATAATCTACCTTTAACCTTTGAATAGTTCATAGAATAATTAATACTTACTGAACATAAAGTACTATTTGTTGCAAATACTTCTGCACTTGTAATTATTATTGTCTTGTTACTATTTAATAATTCTAATTTACAACTAACTAGATTATCATTCTTAGCAGAAACATTATATCCAAATAAAGTATAATTAGTTGTTTTGATTACTCCACTTGAAGGAAAAGCAAACCATTTTAATCCTTTCCTATCTGAAACATATTCATAATCATCTAATCCTGTTTCCATAGTTAAAGTATATTGTGATTGAGTTGGTTTAATTGTTTGAGTATTTGTTGTATAACCTGTTTTACTTGCTGTAATAGTATGGTCATAATTAGGATTTAACCAAATTGTTACTGAACCAGCAGAATCAGTTAGTCCACTAAATATTGTTGTGGTACTTCCTCCTAGTACTCTTGTTATTTCTATATCTACTCCACTAATTGGAGTATTAGACGTACTTGCTGTTATAAAAGTTACATAAATACCATCAGCACTATTCAATAAATAAAGTGTAGTATTAGTTGTTGAATTAGTTAAAGTTAATAAACTTGGATTATAAATTCTAGTTGGATAACCTGTTAATAAATAATTTACATCTGGTAATACATAATAAGGTCTATCTGCTGGTAATGAACAAAATCTATAACTTGAAGCATTAGTTGATACACTATAAGATAAAGTTTTATTTGCTGTTCCATTTCCTAAGTAATAAACAAATGTTGAACCTTGTAGTGTTCCATTAATTGAACTTAATGTATTTTCATCTTTAAAACTTATATTCCAATAAGGTACTGTTAAAGTAGCATTACATAATCCAAACTGAATAGGTGAAATAGTTTGATAATAAGTTGATGTATTATAATTTACTCCACTATAGGTTAATTGCCAAATTAAAGATATATTATTTAGATAATTAGCTGGAGATTGTCTTGTATAATTCCAAATATATCCACTTTGAGTTGGAGTATATGAACTTCCATTAATAAACAAAGTAACTGCAGATAAATTTGTATTATATAAATCTGTTAAATTTACTACATAAGAAGTACCTTGAGTTTCATATATTGAACTTGTATAAGTTGGAGTTAATTGGTTCAAGTTTTTAACTGAAAATACTAAAGTTTCATAATCTGTAAGTCCACTATTATCAATTGTCCATACATATAAATTATAAGTTCCTGTTGAAAGATTTAAATTAACTTGAGTTTCATTGGAAAGAGAAGTCATATTAGTTCCATTTACATTATAAGTTGCATTAGCAAAGTTATTGTCTGCTACTGAAAAGTTAATTGTAACATTAGGACTTGAAGAAGTTAAATAATAAGTTGTATTTGTTGGAAGGTTTATTGTAATTACAGGAGGAGAATCTACTGTTAGATTATAAATAGTTGAATTAAAAAATCCTTCTCCAAAATCAAATTTCCAATAGTATGTAGTATTTCCAGTTATATTAGGTATAGTTACATTTGTTGAAAAATTAGTTCCAGATATATCTGCTATTGGATAATCCATATTATTTAATACGAATGTCACATTTTCTAATGTATCTCCTACTCCTTTTCTTACACTCATCCAGAAATTAACGATATTTCCTTGAGTAGTGGTATTTATGTAAGAATGTTTCCTTCTATCTATTCTCATATCATTAGTTATATTTGTCCTTACTGCAGATACTATATTTCCATAAGTATCATTAGCATAGAATCTTAATGTATTTCCAGTATTAACGGGGTAAACTATTGTTGCATTTGCATTACAAGTTACAGTTTCATTTACACGAATATTAACGTTTAATGAAGAGATATTCTCAAACCAACAAGTATCTAAATTATCATCATAAGTAGTCCAATTAATAAAATAACTTGTGTAAGGAAAGTAACCATAAATTCCATCTGTGTAATTAGTAAAAAATCTATAATTACTTGTCTCTGGAACTGTAACATTTATTGTTGGACCTGTCAAATCTAAATCCCAAAACATTGCTTCTTCATAGATTCTTGAAATATTTTGATTTAAATTCTTTGCATTTACATAATGTATTCTTTTCCAACTTCCATCCCAACAATGAGTTTCAACAATACCCCCAAATACATTATTTGGATAAGCATCGGGGTCAGAACTTTTAGTTAAAGTTCCAGTAATCCTTAAACTAATTTCTGCACCATAATTCCAGCAACTTGTTGGAATGCAAGTACAATCAGCAGTATCACAACCAGAGGAACAAACAGAATAATTAGAATTCCAGATTGCTTGTGGATTCTGAACTCTTGTTTGAAATTTTGAGGTATTTAATACATTAATAGGTTTAGAATAATTTACTATATATTCTATTGCAGTCCTTGATGTAGTATTTACTTCACCATAAGTACTCCAATTTCCATCATAAGTATTTGGGTGTGAATTTGTTCCCCAATCTGCACTAAAAGAATAATTTCCTGTATCTAAACCTCCACAAGAAGTTGAAACATTTGCACTTTCTTGATAGCAAAGTGTAGCACTAACTAAACTAATTAAGAACATTCCTAAGATAATTGTGAAGATTAATTTACTTCTCATTTTTAAAATTACAATTAACTAAGCGATTCTTTTCGTACTATTTCATTTAATCAACTTAGTATTGTGGATAGTATTGTGGTTGTGGTTCTGGACTACCCATACTTAATCTACCAGCTATTATACCAGATACTATTGCAAATACTATGCTTAGTACTAGCATACCCGGAGTGAAATTAAGTATTGAACAAGTAATTGTATCTGAATCTAGACTTGCATTATATGAGTAAACACCATTTGGGTCTGTATATCCTACACAATTTGCACTATTACTACCCTTACTTGTACCAATCATTTCTATAATAACTGGTAAAAATGCAGATAACATAATAAATACAAATACAGCAACGAACAATCCTGTCATTAATCCTGCACCCATTTGTCCTTTTTTACTTTTTGGTAAACTAAGTCCAAATGATAACTTCTTGTTCTTCTTTGCACATTTCTTTTTTCCGCTTCTTTTCATTTTTATACCTCCTAATTTAATTTAGGTACTTTAATACGACCTCTCCTTGCTTAAGGGAGAGGAAGTTCAAAAGCGAAATACCCAGACGCATTTGACTATTTATTTTTTCTTGTATGTTGCTTTAGCTAATTTTGCTAGTTTCTTAACATCCTTAACTTTAGGATTCAACTTTCTAGTTTTAGCTAAATGCTCTAACCACGGATTCTTTGATTTCATTTTGTCCTCCTTTGATTTAATTTTTTCTCCATCTTTATTAATTCTGGATAATAATTACATCCCATTTCTTTTAAATGGTCTTTAACAATCTTTCTAGCAACCTTTCTACTTTTAGTATGTTCTAGTTCTATGTCTATCCAACTCTTTTTGATTTTGCATTTCATTTAATCTGTACCTCCTATTAATGAAGATAATCCAACTAATAAAGGTATACCAATTCCTAATACTATTGCACCTTTAACTATTGTTTTTACATTTTCTTTTGTATCATTACTAGATAATGGGTCTTTGAAATTTTTAATACTTAATGGGTCTTTCATAATAAACTGAACCTCCTTCTCCTTGATTCTTTAATTTCTTGTCTTTCTCCTAATGAACTTAATCTTGCAGTTGGTCTTTGAACTAAACTTAGTGGGTCTGTTTTACTTTGTCTAAATAATACACTTGGAGTTAATTGTACTTGTTTACCTTTAGTTGATTTAACTTTAACTGTTGCACTTAGTCTACCTAATACATCTTTCTTAGCAATCATTTCTGCTTCTCTAGGAGTTCTAGCAATTCCTACTACTACTTCTTTACCTCTCCTTTTAGTTATAGCTAAAAATTCTTCTTCTCCTAATTTTCTCTTTCTTTTAGTCTTTAATAATTTCTCTGGTTTATTTTTTCCTAATACAAATGGTTTAATTCTTTCTTTTACTTTAGGGACTATTTTAGTTCTAGGTTTAAACACTTGTCTAGTTAAAGGAGTTTGTAATTGTTTAATTGATTGTGGTGTCTTTAATACTTCTCTTACTTTAAATATCTCTCTTGGTTTAAATAGTTCTCCAGCTTTAGTATCTTCTATTGGCTTTAATGATTCATCTATTTTAGTTAATGAGATTGATTTATTTTTACCAGAACTAAATGTTTTATCAATTTGTTTTTCTACTTCTAAACTTCCTGTTGAAACAACTAAAGAATCTTTTGAAACACTTGGTAATCTTGAACTACTTAATTCCGTTACTTCATAAGTCATTTCACTTGAATAAGGAATTACCTTTAAACCTTTACCTCCTGTCATAAAAGGTATTTGTTCTGGTACTTGCTCTTGTATTACTTTACTTGTATACTTAGGAACTTTAACTTTTGGCTTAGGTAATTCTAAAACTTTTTGTTCTTGAACTTGATATAAACTATCTAAGAATTGTTCTGAACTCTTTTTTCCTCCCCCTTTAAATTCTGTTATTCCTAAATCTTTTAAATCATCTACACCTAATTTTTCTACTGTTGTTGTCTTTATTGTTTTCTTTGGAGTAAATCCTGTATAAGTTTGAGAAATACTAAATTCTCCACTTGGAGTTTTAACTGTCTTACTTGCTGATGCTGCTTGAGATATTTCTACTGTTGGTTTAAATCCTTTAAATCCTTCTTCAAAAGGAGTTTTAATTTCTACTTTACCTTTTGTTAATTTAACTCTACCTAATTTAACTGAATAAACTAATTCATTTACTTTTTCAATGTTTTCATTTAATAATCTTGGTACATCTTGTTTGTTTACTTTTCTATTTAATGCTCTTTCTGCAATTCTTTTCCATTGTAATTGTTCTTGCCTACTTAATTGATTGAATTGTTTTAAATCTGTTGGAACTGATTTTCCACCAACTTCATATATAGTTGTATACTTTCTTCCTTCAACTGTTTCTTTAACTCCAAAAGGTTTTCCACCTCTTACTTGTGGTTCTATTGTTTCTAATAAAGAATATTTAGCTGGTTCTCCACTTATTTTTAATGGCTTAAAAAATCTAGGAAATTCCTCTCTTAACTTAGTTGTAGTAACTTTTTGAACTATTGGTTTTCTTTCTACTAATCCAGTATATTTAAATAATGTTCTTCCAGCTTCATCTTTTCCAACTGCTTCTTCATAATATCTTCCTTCTCTAAATTGTTGTCCTAAATCTTTTAAAGGAACTTCTTTAGTATAAGGAGTTGTCCATTTCTCTGTAAATTTAGTTCCTGTCTTAAATCCTTTTCCGAATAAAGCTAAATCTCTAAATCCTTCACCAACAGATTCAAAACTTCCAGTTTCTTTAACTTGTTTAGATATTCCAGAAACATATCTGCCAGTGGTATATAAACCACCAGTAGTTATTACACCCCTGTAAGTTGGAACTGCATATCTTGCTGCTTGTTCTCCTATTAAAGAAATAGCTCTCTCTCCTCCTCTTACTCCAGCACCCACTAATGAACCTAAACCAAAAGAAGCAACTGTACTTATTATTTCTCCTTTAGTTGTTGGAATTATTCCAGTAATTATTTCACTTGCTACCTTTCTAACTTTTCCACCTTTAGAACCCCATTCTTCAATAGGTTCTTCAATTAATTGTGATGCACCAAAATCTTCTTTTAAAAATTCTTTTTTCTTTCCTAATTCTTCTCCAAGGTATCTTCCTATTTTAGTTTTTCTACCTTCTCCAGCTTCTACTGTTAATGGTGATAATTCTCTTGCTTCTTCTTGAGTTGCAAATCTTGATTCACCAGTTTCTTGAACAACTCTTGTTTGATAAACTGGAACTCCTTTATATTCTCCTACTTGATAAGAATAAATTGTTCCCGGTAAGTAAGCAGTTGTATCTGGAATTTGTTTTCCATAATCTACTTTGGTTTGTCCATAAGTATATTGTGTACTTGGGATATATGTTTGATATTTTGTTGGATAAGCAGTTGATACTCCACCATATCTTGTCATAACTGTTGTTGGTTGTTGAGTTACTTGTCTTTGTAATGTTTGATATTTTGTTGGATAAGCAGTTGATACTCCACCATATCTTGTCATAACTGTTGTTGGTTGTTGAGTTACTTGTCTTTGTAATGTTTGATATTTTGTTGGATAAGCAGTTGATACTCCACCATATCTTGTCATAACTGTTGTTGGTTGTTGAGTTACTTGTCTTTGTAATAGTTGTTGTTGTGTTTGTTGAGTAATGACTTGTTGAGTTGGAGTAAATGAACTAGTTTGAGTTGTTGGAGTTGTAGTTTTAGTAAATGGAGTTGTAGTTGTTTTACTAGAACCACCAGATGTAGAAATAACTTGCCCACCTCTTTTAACTTCTACTTCTCCACTAGGAGTAACATAAGCACCAGTTGCAGTTTGAGGAGTTGTTGGAGTTACACCAGCTTGAGTTAATTGCTTACCCGTTTCAGTTGCTTTTTTTAATCCTCTCTTATCTCTTATGTTTTTTATTATTTCTTTTAGTGATACCATTTTATTTTTTATATGTACTACTTATTCCAAATCCCATTAAGAAAATGGCTGGATAAGAAAACAAAATTGATAGAATCATTGTAGCAGAATCATATTTTTTAATTGTTCCTAAGATTAATACTGCAAAAGTAAAAGCCAAACAACTAAATATATAATCATACTTATTTAATTTCCAAAATTCTTTTAAACTCATTTTAATTTAACTTTTTCTCCTTTAGCATTTAATATTGAAAAAGAAATATTATTTAAAGATACTACTTTGAATTTTTTATGTAGTTTTTTAATTGTTTTGGATGGAATAATTACTGTTGCTTGTCCATTCCTCTTATTATAAAAAACCTTTCTATTCAATTTCATTTTAATTTACTAGTAACTCTTACTTAATAAATCTTCATAAATAATTAAATACCTAAAGAAGCATCCCAATCTGATTTTGAAAGTGATAATTTCTTTATTGCTTTATCTATTGGTAAGTTATGTAGTACTTTTAAATCTTTTAATACTTGTGCTATTTGTGAATAGTCATCTGCATTTACTTCATTAGTATAAATAGATTCTTTCCTTCCAGAGCTTACCAATAGTTTTATCTTTAGTATCATCTTATTTTCCTCCAAATATAATCCATAAGACAAGTCCTGCTGCTGCTAAACCTATTATCCATCCTAAATTCTTTTTAGCTTTTATATCTTCTTTCTTTTGTATAGCACCTAAAACCATCTTCATTAATATTGGGTGATTGTCTGTACTCCTTTCTAGTAATTTAATCTTTTCTAAGTATCTTGGTCCTATTGGTTCTTTATCCCATTCTCCTACAATATACCAAAAGTATTTTCCATGTCTCCAAACTAATTTTGGATTTAATGTATGTCCTTTATTATCTATAACAATTATATTTCCAGAAACTACTTTAGTTAATTGAAAATCCATTCTATGATTGTTTCTTAGATATTGAACTAACACATATTCTGGTTTCTTTGCTTGTTTTTTATAAAGATTATCAATTTTCTTTATATCAAACTTGTTTTCTTTTGTTAATTTATCTTTAGATTGTTCTAAGATAATCTTTTCAAGTTTCTTTTCTTGCTCTCTTATTTGTTTTAACATATCTTGTTCGTTCATTTTCCTTTTATCTTTTCCCAGAAACTTTTAGGTTTTTGTTGTTGTACTTGATAGTCATTACTTATTCCCATTCTCTTTTCTTTTGAAGCAAATCTTTTAGCAGTAACAAATAGTTCTGTAAGCCATCCTTTCTTTGAAGCTGATGTTCTTAATATTATTTGTGCTTGTGAAGTCATCCATTTAGCAAAATCAATTTCACCTAAGATAATAGCAGTATAAGCAATATGCTGACAATCTCTTACAGAAATATCAAGCATACCTAATTCTCTTTCATTAAGATTACCTAATTTGCTTGAATCTTTATGTTGTATTGTTTTCCAAAATAAAGAATATAAATCTTCTGACTTTGAATAAGTTGGAGAATTATCTTCTGCATATTCTTCTTGTGCTTCATTTGTATCTTCTACACTATCTTCAAGTATATCTTCTTGAGAATAATAATCGTTGTCTGGGTATTCCATTTTTTAACCTCCTTTCAGTATTCTTCTTCCTCCTCTTTATTTGAATTTGAAACCCAATCATAGATATAGGCACCTAGAGTAAATAGTAACCCTATTCCCAAATAAACTATCGCAATCATTCTAGTATTTACATCATTTACTAAAGCAAATCCATTAATCATTATATAGATGCCTTCAATTAAGAATAAAACACCAGAGATATAAACAAAAAATTCCTCTGGTGTTGTTAATGATGCTATAAAAAAGATTATTGCTAAGATTGTACCTATTAAAATAAACCAATATCCAAATTCATCTCCAACTCTAAAACAGAATACTTCACTTGAGATTAAACCATTCTTATCTCCGAAAACTGTATAATAATAATCTCCATTAACATTTGTACTAAATGTATAATTATAATTTATTCCACTTTGAGTCATATTAGAATTTATATAAACTATTGTTGAGTTAGGATAACTTATTGAATTTAAAGTTACATAAGTACAAGCATCACAAGTTTGCATTAAATTTATGTTGCTTTCTGGTTTAAATGTTCCAATATTATTTCCATCACATTCTAGAGCAAGTATATTACCCAATAGAAATACTCCTAAAAGCATTGTTAGTATTATTTTATTTTTCATATAGTTTCCTCACATATACATTCATTTAGATTCATTGTTTCTCCAGTAGAAGAATCGCAATAACATTGACAACCATTAGGGATATACCATTGTCCATTTTGATAAGAAGCACAGCTTGTAGGTTCTTCTTCACTTCCTATTCCCATATCATATACATAAGCGTTATCATTTCCATCTACTATAAAAAAGTGTGTTCCATTATTTGTTATTCCTATCCCATTAGCACTTTGTTTTGAAATATCAAACTTTAAATTAGTATAAGTCCCATTCATATAAAACTTATACACTTCATCATCTGCAGAATCTAATATCCATATAAAAGTTCCATTTGTAGTTATACCTTGTGGTGTTCCTGCTCCAGCTGTTCCACAATCAAAATGTATTCCTGTATATGTTCCATTTGGATAAAATTTATACACTTCATCATTTTTAGCGTCAAGTATCCATAATAAACCATCATAAGCAATCATACCTCTTGCATCATCTGCGTCTCTTGTATCCCAATGAGTATATGTATCTGTCCATCCTGGATAATTCCAGATATAAACTTCATCTGTTCCAGATTGTCCATCTAATAGATATGCGTAATTTCCTATTACTGCTACTCCTTCCCAACTCCTCCCAGATAATACCACTGATGATTTCCCAAATCTTGTCCCATTTGTATAAAATGTATATATGTCATCGCTTAATGCGTCTATTAACCACAAAAAACCATCAAAATAATTTATATCCCCTGTTGCTCCTAAATTTATATTTGTATCCCAGTATGTTACTGCATCAAATTCTGCAAATTCATATATCTTTATTCCATTTGAAGTTATTATCCATTCACCTTTTTCACCTTCATTTACATTTGTAAATATTCCTATTATTGCTTTCTTTGTTGGTAATTCGTTTATATCTTTAAATTCTGTCCAATTTGCTCTTAATTCTGTATTACATATTTTTTCTTTTTCTATTTCTTCACATATTGTATCATTCCATTCTGTTTTGTATTTTAATTTGTATTCTTTTGTTATTTTTGAATAATTTTCTTTTATGTTATAAAAATCAATTTCATCAAAAACTTCTGTTTTTCCTGTGTTTAAAAAATCTATTTCTATTTCTGCTATCCATACATCTTTACCTACATTTACATATTGTTTATAATCTGATAATAATTTATAATTTATTACTTCATTATTTGCTAAATCTGTTATTTTTATTGTCTTTTCATCGTAAATAAACTCTTTTTCTATTCCGCTTATTGTTAATAAACTATCTCCATCTCTTGCTTCTTCTATTTCTTGTATTAATGTTTTTTCCATTATTTGTTGTTTCATTTCTTTTTCATCTCCATTACTTATTTTTCCTATTTGATTTACATTTAACAATATTATTCCTGAAAAAAGGAATATGCTTGTTGTTATTATTATTGCTGTTATCCATTTCATTTTATCCTCTAATTATCCATCCTGTTCCATTGTGATATATAACAGCTGTGTTCTGAGTTCCATTTGTTAATCTAACCCCTGAATTTGAAAGACTTATATTTCCTGTCATAGTTCCCCCAGATAAACTCAACTTTGTGTTTATATGATTTGTTTGAGTTGTATTTAAGAAGTTTGCATAATTCTTCATACTTGTATTTATTGAATTAACCTCTGTCTTTGTGTAATAATTAACTTTATCAGCTGTCCAGTTTCCAAGATTAGATATTGAACTATAAAATCCAGAAGGATTACTTGCTAGATAATAACTTGTATTAGTTGCATTCCATTGTGATATTCCAAGTTTAGTATTAAGTGCATTAGTTACGCTTGTGTTTTGAGTATTAACATAATTCTGCATACTGGTATTTACATCATCTACTTGAGAAGAAGTGTAGTAATCAGATTTATCTGCACTCCAATTTCCTAATCTATCTATTAATGTTGTTATTAATGGATAAAATCCATCAAAGTATGTTTTTAAAGTTCCATTCATTACATCATCGTAAGTTATGTGAGTAAGGAATGTTGAATAATTTGCTATGAATGTATCTGTTGCTTCTGGATTAAGATAGCTTCCATTATTAAGAACAGACAATAAAGTATAACTTGATTTATCTGCACTCCAGTTTCCTATTCCTGTATCTACATTAAGATAACTTCCATTGTTCAATTCAGTTAATAGAGCATAACTTGTATTAGTTGCATTCCACTGACTAATACCTAATTTTGTATTTAAAGCGTTTGTTATTGAAATATTATTCAATAAAAAAGTGCTATAATTTGCATTCCATTTATCTTCTGTTTCTGTTCCTATTCCAATGTATAAACCATCAAAGTATGTTTTCAAAGTTCCGTTCATTACATCATCGTAAGTTATGTGAGTAAGGAATGTTGAATAATTTGCTATGAAAGTATCTACTGCGTCTGGGTTGAGATAACTTCCATTATTTAGTATATCTAATGTTGTATATAACCCGAAAGTATTTGTTATGCTTTCATTGTTTGATAAAAAAGTTGAATAGTTTGCATTCCATTTATCTTCTGTTTCTGTTCCTATTCCAATATATAAACCATCAAAATAATCTTTAAGTGTTCCATTCATTACATCATCGTAAGTTATGTGAGT
>Ga0255343_1004628_pt1 | contig 13397 bp, 13 predicted proteins | sample wastewater_treat_4_FD_192413 | JGI IMG/M metagenome (GOLD analysis project Ga0255343, IMG submission 192413) | Wastewater microbial communities from Lulu Island WWTP, Vancouver, Canada - plant16 | ecosystem: Engineered > WWTP > Wastewater > Unclassified | place: Canada: Vancouver, British... | reverse complement strand
TAATGAAATATGATGGATCTTCCTGGGTAAATGTTGGAAGTCCTGGTTTTTCCGCTGGAAAAGCAGATTACATCTCCATAGCAATTGACGCAACAGGAACTCCGTATGTTGTATATAAGGATGGTGGGAATAGCAATAAAGCAACAGTTAAGAAATACAATGGTGTTTCATGGGAAGATGTTGGAAATGTTGGCTTCTCTGCTGGGGGAGCAAGTTACACCTCCATAGCCATTGACGCAACAGGAACACCTTATGTTGTGTATAAGGATTATGGAAATAGTAATAAAGCAACAGTTAAGAAATATAATGGTTCTTTATGGGAAGATGTTGGAAGTCCTGCATTTTCTGCTAGAGGAGCAGACTACACCTCCATTGCTATTGACGCAACAGGAACACCATATGTTGTGTATGGGGATTGGGGAAATAGTGGTAAGACAACAGTTAAGAAATATAATGGTTCTTCATGGGAAGATGTTGGAAGTCCTGCATTTTCTGCTGGGAGAGCAGATAATACCTCCATTGCCATTGACGCAACAGGAACACCATATGTTGTGTATAGGGATTATGAAAATAGTCAAAAAGTAACAGTCAAGAAATACAATGGTGTTTCATGGGTAGATGTTGGAAGTCCTGGTTTTTCTAGTGGATATGCATATTACACCTCCATAGCCATTGACTCATCTGGAACACCATATGTTGTGTATAAGGATTATGGAAATAGTTATAGAGCAACAGTAATGAAATATAATGGCTCTTCTTGGGTAGATGTTGGTAATGTTGGTTTTTCTAGTGGATATGCAGATTACACCTCCATAGCCATTGACTCATCTGGAACACCATATGTTGTGTATGGAGATAATGGAAATGGTAAGAAAGCAACAGTAATGAAATACACATCTGAAACATTATGGAGACCAAGTTTTTATGAAGTAGATAGTATTCAAGATTTATACAACACAAGAAATGATTTATTTGGAATTTATTCTTTAACTAAAGATTTAGATTTTAATGATATAAATAGTTATGATGAAACAATACCAGCTGGATATTCTAGCGTTTCAGATTTTAAAACAAAAATGACAAGCAATGAAGGTTTTCTTCCAATAGGAACAAGTAATGACTTATTTTCAGGATCATTTAATGGAAATTCATATACAATATCAAATCTATTTATTAATAGATCATCCACTAATTATATTGGTCTATTTGGATACACTGGTTCAATGTCTGATTTTACAAATGTATTTTTAGAAAGTGTTAATGTAACGGGGGGGGCTATACTGGTGGACTAGTGGGAATAAATAATTTTGGAATAATATCAAATTCATATTCCACTGGAAGTGTAAACGGAGCAGGGAATAATATTGGAGGATTAGTGGGGTATAATAATAGTTCTGGAATAATATCAAATTCATATTCCACAGGAAGCGTAAATGGAACAAGTTATGTTGGTGGATTAGTGGGGTATAATAATAATTATGCAGTTATATCAAATTCATATTCCACTGGAAGTGTAAGTGGAACAAGTAATATTGGTGGATTGGCGGGATATAATAGAATAGGAACAATATCAAACTCATACTACAACAGTGGAACATCAGGTCAATCAGATAATGATGGAAGAGGACTTCCTAGAACAACAGCTGAGATGACATATCCATACGATGTAACAAGTACTACAACATATGTAGGATGGGATTTTGATAATATTTGGTATCATGATACAACATCAAGAGTAAACAATGGATATCCATATAATAGATTTGTAGATATTGTAGATCCAACCATCACAATTCTAGGATCTAATCCAGCATCAGTATTCAAAGGAAGTAGTTATACAGATGAAGGAGCAACAGCAGTAGATGATATAGATGGAGATATAACAAATAATATAATTGTAACAAATAATGTAGATACATCTAATATTGGAACTTATTCTGTTATTTATGAAGTATCTGATACGGCTGGAAATACAGTTAGCTCAACAAGAATAGTAAGTGTAGTATCTGCACCTGGTTCTACAATACCACCATACATATTAGAATCAATGAATAATAATCAAAATACTAATACAAGTACAAGTACAGAACAAAGCAATAATGAAAACAATAATCAAATAAAAGATAATAACATAACTCAAATATCAGGAACTGGTTCATATTCAAATACTGATTTCATAAAAACAAAAAATATTTCAACTGTATACTTTTTAGATACAAACAACATAAGACACATATATCCAAGTGAAGCAATATGGTATTCATATTTTGGTAGTGATTTTAGTAATGTATATACATTAAATGATAATCAAAAAATTGAAGATTATAGATTAGGTAAAAATGTTGTATTTAAAAAAGGAACACTTATGAAATTATTATCTGTTCCAAAAGTATATTTAGTAGGTGATAATGGACTAATAAGGTGGATCAAAACAGAAGAAAAAGCAATAGAATTGTATGGAAAAAATTGGAATAAATTAGTATATGATTTAGATGAATCATTGTTTGGTGATTATATTGAGGGAATACCAATAGAATAATAGAGTAATATATTTATAAAAAACAGCTCAGAGTAACGAGCTGTTTTTTGATTTAGATATTAAAATATAGATTTTATTATAAAAACTCTATCAAAACCATTTAAATCCTTTTTTATTTCAATTGTTGGTTTTTTAAACAATTTTTTTGTAAAGTTTGTTAGAGTTTCAACTTGCGAGGGTTCTATTTCAAAAAATATATAAATTGGATTAAATTTTAACTCTATTATTTGATACAGTAATTTTTTATAATGACCAAGTCCATCTTTAGAGGAATATAGCGCTTTGCGAGGTTCGTATTTTATAGTTTTGTAGTCATTTTTTATATATGGAAGGTTAGCAACTATAATATCAATTTTTTTATCTTTTATATTTTTCAATAAATCGCTTTTTATAAATTCTATTTTATTATATACATTGTTCAATTTTGCATTTTTTTTTGCCATATTTAAAGCATGTTTTGAAACATCACTGGCAATTATTTTTGTATTTTGTAATTTATGAGCAAATGTAATAGCGATGTTTCCGCAACCACAACCTATATCTAAAATCGTCAACCTCGAAGGTTGGCAACCTCGAAGGTTGGCAACCTCGAAGGTTGCTTCAATTAAAATTTCTGTTTCTGGTCTAGGAATTAAAACATTTTTATTTACTTTAAACTTTAGATCGTAGAAATATTTATGACCAAACATGTAGGCAATTGGATAATTTTTTGCTCTTTTTATGATTAATTTAAAAAATTTTTTCTCCGCTTTTTTATTTACAATAAATTCTGGATGAGATAAAATCCATTCTCTGTTTTTTTTCAATACAAGCGTGAGAATTAACTCCGTGTCTAAAACAAAAGATTCAATATTTTTCTTTTTGAGAGTTTCATATCCAAATGCAAGCAGTTCATTAATTTTCATTTTTATAAAATTCTTTTAATTTATTTATGAATTCATCTATTTCTCCATCTAAAATTCTATCTAGGTTATATGAAGTTAAGTTTATTCTGTGATCAGTGACTCTGTTTTGTGGGAAATTGTAGGTTCTTATTTTTTCAGATCTATCACCGCTTCCTACTTGAGATTTTCTGTCCTTATCAATTTCTTTTTGTCTTTCTTCTTCTTTTATTGCGAGTAAACGCGATTTTAAAATTTGCATTGCCTTTTCTTTGTTTTGTGATTGCGATCTTTCATCCTGGCATGAGACAATAAGTCCGCTAGGTAAATGCGTTATTCTAACAGCAGAATAGGTTGTATTTACTGACTGACCGCCAGCGCCACTTGAACAAAATGTATCTATTTTTAAATCTTTATCTTCAATTTTGAGATCAACATCTTCTGCTTGGGGAAGTACTGCAACAGTTGAGGCCGATGTGTGAATTCTGCCCGATTTTTCTGTTTCAGGAACACGCTGAACCCTATGGACTCCACTTTCGTATTTGAGCGTTCCAAAAGCATTGTTCCCAATTACTTCGAAAATTATTTCTTTAAATCCACCTATTTCAGTTCTACTTTCGCTCATTATTTTTAATTTAAGCCCATTTCTTTCACAATATCTAGAATACATTCTAAATAGGTCAGCTGAAAAAAGCCCGGATTCTTCACCGCCTGTTCCAGCGCGAATTTCCATGATTGCGTTTTTTTTGTCATATGGCGATGATGGAGAAATCATTTCATCTGTTTCTGTGATGAGTTTTTTTAATTTCTTTTCTAAATCTTCTTTTTCTGTTTTTGCAATTTCAATCATTTGTACATCGTCAGATTTTATAATTTCATCACATTCTATTATTTGTTTTTCTATTAATTTTATTTGTGAAATATTATCTACAATTTTTTTTGTTTCATTGTATTCTATTGAAATTGTTTTTAGTTTTTTTTGGTCATTAAAAACGACAGGATCGTTTATTTGATTTTTTAATTCTTCAAGTTTTTTTTGTATTTCTTCTATTTTTTGCTTATTAATCATATACTTAGTTTATCAAAATTTATAAAATAAAAACACCTTTGTAGCACAAAAAGTGTTTTTATTTGTTATGTTATTTTTTTGTAGATTTTGCTGATTTTTTGTTCGCCTGTCTTGCTTTTTTAGCTTTTTTACCAACTTTTGTTTTTGAAACTTTTCCGTGGTTTTCAATTCTTTTGGCGTATTTATTGATAATTCCTGAGTCATCAATAAGTTTTTGTTTACCAGTATAAAAAGGATGACATTGTGAACAAATTTCAATGTTTATAGGATCTATTGTTGAGCCAGTATAAAAAATATTGCCACAAGTACATGTAACCTTTACTTTTTCATTGTATTTTGGATGTAATTCTTTTTTCATAAAAATATAAATTTATTAATATAACTGAATAAGATATTAGCACAATATTGAACAATATGCAAGAGGTTTTTATGGTGGTTTATATTTGACAGTGGTATATTTTAGGGTTAATATATTAGTATTATTAATGGGAGGATTAAAATGGAAAAAGAAGAGTCATCACAAGTGGCAAGGTTGAGGAAAAATAAGAAATTGGTGTCTGAACCAACAGATGAGCAAATGAAAAATCTGTCCTTAATAGAGGATCTCGATGAGCTTCTAAGTAATTTAGACGCTTCAGACGGAGATTGTGTTCCTGCCCAATTGACTTTCCTTGACTAAGTTCTCCCTTTTCCAGGGTTGTTCTACGGAGCAACCCTTTTTTGTACAGTTAACACTAATAGGTAGCACTTGCTATATTTAGAGGTAACACTGTTAACTAATGATGTATAATCTTAATATATTGATTTTTTAGTTGGATGATGTAAAATAAAATTAGTATTTAGTTAACTAATAAAACTAAAAATATGAAATTTTTTGAACAAATATTTAATAAGAAAAATTTAGAGCAATCAAAGGGGGAAATTCAAGAAAAAGCAAAACAAGAAAAGCAGGAAAATATCGAAAAAAAAGAAATATTTATAAATAATGGGTATTTAATAATTCAAGATGATAAAAGTATTGAACTTATAAATTTAGAAAAAAATTTAGATCCTGAGGTACTTCAAAGAGCATATAATCAATTACTTGAAAATAATACATTTGAGGATATAGAAAAGGTAATTGAATTAGCAAATAAAAAGAATTTAGAATTAGTTCCGGATAGCAAATCCTTACAATTGGCTTTTGAAAGAGCAATTTATGGTATGTTTGATTATGATGGTTTTGAGAATGTAGAAAAAATAGAAAATTTAGCTAAAGAGCACAACATTGAATTACATGTAAATAATGATGCTATGGTTGATTTAAATAGAGAATGCTGTAATGCCATTTTAAAAAGGGATTTTTTTGATGTGACTAAGATACAAGAATTTTCAGACTTTGCCAATGAAAGAGGCATAGAAATTGAAATAACACAAGATATACTTCAGGAAATATTTGATAATGCTCGTGATGCATATACAATACAAAAGATAGAAAAATTAGCCAATGAAAGAGGCATAGAAATTGACATAACACAAGATATACTTCAAGAAATATTTGATAATGCTCGTGATGCATATACAATACAAAAAATAGAAAAATTAGCCAATGAAAGAGGCATAGAAATTGACATAACACAAGACAAGCTCCAGGAAATATTTGATAGTGCTTATGAAATTAGTGATATGCAAAAAGTCGCAGATTTTGCCGATGAAAAAGGTATAAAACTTGAAAGAATACAAGACAAGCTTCAAGAAACACTTGACGATATGCATTCCTTTCCTGTCTATTTTTATGTAATACAAGAAGTCGTAGATTTAGCTAATAAAAGAGGTATAAACCTTGAAATAACGCAAGATACGTTTCAAGAAGCATATCATGATGCTCGCAATATTAATATGATGCAAGAAGTAGAAGATTTAGCCAATAAAAGAGGTATAAATCTTGAAATAACACAAATAGTAAGAGACAAAATTCAGGACAGTTATTGCTATTATTTTTATAATAATAATATAGAAGGAATGCAAAAAATAGAAGATTTTGCCAATGAAAGAGGTGTGAAACTTGAAAGAACACAAGATACATTTCAAAAGATTTTTGATGCAGAGGTATCTAATAAAGCAAATGCTACATGGGTTAGATATAATATTTCCAAAGCCTTAGAATCTGCTGAAAAGTTTGGAATAAAGATTGAAATTAAAAAAGAAATTATACAGCAAGCATTTGAAAATCTTTGTATGGCATTTAGCGAAGCAGGCTCTTTGAACCCAGGAGATATAGAGGAAATACAGGAAATCTCACAAGAACATGGAGTTGAATTAGAAAATGTTAAAGAATTAATAGAGAGAGCATATATTGGAATTATTCACAATAAAGAAATGGGACATGTTGATTCTCGTAGAAACACATTTCTTGAAATGCTTCAAAAAGTTGGATCTAATTTAGCATATGAAGATGTTGCTAAAATGGATTATCTAAAATATTTAGAGGTTCCAAAGAATGAAATATTAGATATTGAAAAAACCATAACAATCAATGATTCTCCAATTGATGTTGTATTCCATGGAAGAAAAGGTATTGAGTTTTTTGATCAAGTTTCTATGAATAGACGTAGAAAATCAGTAGGAATGAACGGCAAGTTTATCATGGGCACAACAAAAGATGATAATTTAAAGTTTGTTTTTGATTCTACTCTTGGAGAACATACAGATATTGCTACAAAATACGATCTTAAAGCTTTAGGTGGTGGATGGATACGAATAGATGAACAAAATAAAACCATAAGCATTTCCGGTACAAGCCAGAAATTTGGTGTTGAGCCAAGGTCAATATCTAGGCAAATTGTTGCTGATGTTTTTCCAGAATATGAGCTTTCTGTAGAATAATAGGTAAATTTCTATTTTTTGGATTATTCTCATAGAGTAGTTCTTTTCTTGATTTTTTTTGGCTATCGTGATAATATTTAATCACTTTAAAGCATAACAATGCTTAATTTTATTAATCTAAAATTAAATAATTTAATATGAAAACAGTATCAATACTAGATTTATTAAAAAGTGGAGCACATTTTGGTCAGGTAAAATCAAAGAGATATCCAAAAATGAACAAATATATTTTCGGTGTAAAAGACGGAGTTCATATTATTGATTTAGAAAAAACAATAGAATCTCTTGAAAAGGCATCTGAATTTATCAAAAAAGTTGTTTCAAAAAACGGCAAGATTCTTTTTATTGGAACAAAGCGTCAAGCAAAAGCAATTGTTAAGGAATTTGCAGAAGATGTAAAAATGCCGTATGTAATATCTCGTTGGCTTGGTGGAACTTTCACTAATTTTGAAAATATCATACGCCTCCCACATAAAATGAAAAAATTAGAAGAAGATGTAGCAAATGGTGTGTATGATAAATATACAAAAAAAGAGAAATTGATGATTGATAGAGAAATAGAAAAATTAAAAGAAATGGTTGAGGGTATTAGAGATTTAGATGCTATACCTCAAGCGATTTTTGTAGTTGATATAAACCATGAAAAAACAGCAGTAATGGAAGCAAGGGAAAGAAAAATTCCTATAATTGCAATTGCTGATACAAATACAAATCCAGAGCTTGTTGATTATCCAATTCCCGCAAATGATGACTCCATAAATACATTAAAACTTATACTTTCAGTATTCAAAGAATCAATAGATGAAGTAAAAAAATAATTTACTTGAAGTTAGAAATTTATAAAGTATAAAACATTCTTTATAATTTTTAATTAAAAATTTTATAATTATAATTAAAACAAATATGGAAATAGCACAAATAAAACAACTTCGCGATTTAACTGGTGCTGGAATGAATGATTGTAAAAAAGCACTAGAAGAAACAAATGGCGATTTAAATAAAGCCATAGAGCTTTTAAGAAAAAAGGGAGAACAATTAGCAGATAAAAAATCTTCAAGAACAGCAAATGAAGGCTGTATTTCAGTTATAAAAAAAGACAACAAAGTTTCTATTTTTGGATTAAATTGTGAAACAGATTTTGTTGCAAGAAATGCAGATTTTATTAGCTCTACAAAAGAATTAGCAGAAAAATTACTAGAAGTTGGTAAAGATTCTTTTGAAGAGTTAGCAAATGAAAAAATTAAAAATGAATTAATAGTAAAAATTGGAGAAAATTTAAAAATAGCATTTTTTGATATTATAGAAGGTGATGTTGTTGGATATTATTTACATACAAATAACAAAATTGCCTCAATTGTATCTTTATCCGGAGGAAACGAGGAGTTAGCAAAAGATATTGCGATGCATGCAACAGCTATGAATCCAAAATATTTAAAATCAGAAGAAGTACCCGCAGATATTATAGAAAAAGAAAAAGAAATTTATAGAGAGCAATTGCAACAAGAAGGAAAACCAGAAAATATAATTGAAAATATTATAAAAGGAAAATTAGAAAAATTTTATAAAGAAAATTGTTTAATAAATCAATTGTTCGTAAAAGATGACACAAAAACAATCGGCAAGTTATTAGAAGAAAATCAAGCGGAAATTGTTAAATTCACAAGATATAGTTTATAAATTTGTTATTTGTTTTTTCGAATTGTATAATAAAATTATAAAAATTTAATATACTTCATGAAATATAAAAAAGTAATTATAAAATTATCTGGTGAAGCGCTAAGCGGAGCTGGTAATTTTGGTTTTGATTTTCCGAGAATCAAAAAATTAGCAAATGAATTAAAATATCTCAATAAAAAAGGTGTAAGAATAGGAATTATGGTGGGCGGAGGAAATATTTTTAGGGGAAGAATGGTAAAACATAATGAGATTGAGCGCGTTTCAGCTGATTATATAGGAATGACAGCAACAGTTTTAAATGCAATGTGCCTTACTGCGGTTTTAAACAAAAACGGAGTAAAAGCAAAGACAATTTCAAGTTTTGTGGTGTCTAATTTTGTAGAAAAACTTGATATTAAAAAATGCATTAATCATTGGAAAAAAAATTATATTTTAGTTTTTGCTGGTGGGACAGGTAATCCTCATTTTACAACAGATACTTCAGCTGTGGATGTTGCAAGTAAATTAAAAGCAGAAATTGTTTTAAAAGCAACTCAGGTAGATGGGATTTATGACAAAGATCCAAATAAATTTAAAAACGCAAAAAAATTTAAAGAACTTAAACTATCTCAGGCAATAGATATGAAATTGGGTATTATGGATATCAAAGCGTATGAGATTGCGCATAAAAATGATATAAAAATACAGGTTTTTAAATTAGCAAATGGAAATATCAAAAAAGCTATCTCGGGTTATGATATAGGGACAACTTTAATAAAATAATATGAAAATATACGGAGTAAAATTTATTTCTTGGGATTCTGTAAATTATTTTCTTTCAAAAGATTCATCTAATAATCCTACTGATCTTTTAATAGGAGATAAGGTTATAGTGGAAAATATGGAAGTAATTGATATTGCGGAAATTTGTGAAATAAAAGAATACGATCAAACGCAAGATTTAAACCCAATTATAAGACACGCAAATGATAAAGATTTAGCGCAATCAAAGAAAAACAATATCAATAATGATAAAATTTTAAAAGATGTCAGGAATTTTATAAAAAAACAGGAATTAGAAATGAAACTTGTTGATTTGCATATTTCTCTTGATAATACAATGATGGTTTTTTCTTTTGTTGCTGACGGTAGAGTAGATTTTAGAGAATTAGTAAAAAGCATATCAAAGAAATATAAGAAAAAAATTAGATTGTATCAGATTGGAGTTAGAGATGAAGCAAAATCATTTGGAGATATCGGGGAATGCGGACAAGTTTTGTGCTGTAAAAGATTTTTAAAAACATTGGAAAGTATTAATACTAGTTTTGCTAGAGACCAACAGGTTGCACATCGTGGACTTGAAAAATTATCAGGTATGTGTGGAAGGCTTAAATGTTGTTTGGCTTACGAAGAGGATGCTTATAGAGATTTGCTTGTTGGAATGCCAGAAGTGGGAGATATAATAAAAACAAAACACGGAGAAGGCGAGGTAATAGAACTCATGCCACTTAAAAGGTCCTATAAGGTGAAATTAAATGAAGATCAAAGTATAATAATTATTAATTTAGAATAATTATGCAGTACAAAGAAGGAGACAAATCTTTTATAAATCATCCAAAATATTGTAAGGGTTGTGGGCTTTGTATAGAATTGTGTCCAAAAAAATGTTTGGAATTTACAGATAATGAGCGAGGAGTGTATGGAAATAATACCATTAAATGTGATATTTCAAAATGTATTCAATGTAGAATTTGTGAAAGAATTTGTCCTGATGGAGCAATAAAAATAGGTCTTTAGTTTTGCAATTAGCTTTTAGGGAATGATAAAAGTGAGTTTTGGCTCACTTTTTTGTGTTTTTTTCTTATTTCATTTATAATCTCTATGTGAAAGTTAAAAGAAAATATATGAGTAAAAAGTGGAAATTAGCAGAACCTATTCCTGATAATTTCACGGATCAATTTCCGGATATTAATCCCATAGTTTTGCAATTGCTTTATAATAGAGGAATTGTAACGCAGGAAGCAATTGATGAATTTTTTAATGCTGATTTTATCGCAGATATTTGTGATCCATATGTTTTAATTGATATGGAGCGCGCTGTAAAGAGAATTTTTCGAGCAGTAGATAACAATGAAGAAGTTTTAATTTATGGAGATTATGACGCTGATGGAGTTACAAGCTCGGCTCTTTTGTATGATATTTTTACTCAAATCGGACTTCGTCCAGAGGTTTATATTCCACAGCGAGAAACAGAGGGTTATGGATTAAACGAAGGCGCAGTAAAAGAAATAATTGACAGAAAATTTAGTTTAGTTGTTACCTGTGATTGTGGGGTAAGTAATTTTGATGAAGTTGAGCTTTTTAATAATGCCGGAGTTGATGTAATTATAACCGATCACCATAAAGAGCCAGAAAAATTACCAAATGCTTATGCCATAATTCATCCAGGGCTTGCGCGAGAAAATTATAAAACTAAAAATTTAGCAGGAGTAGGTGTTGCTTATAAATTAGCAAGCGGAATTATAAAGAGTGAATTATTTGTTAAAAGCGAAGCGGAAAAAGAAAAAAGTTTAAAATGGTTACTTGATTTAGTCGCAATAGGAAGTGTTACTGATATGGTTCCACTTATCGGTGAGAACAGAACTTTGGTAAAATATGGATTAATAGTTCTTAAAAAAACTCGAAGATTAGGGCTTCAGCAACTTTATGAAATTGCAGGAACAAATGTAAATAAAATAAATAGTAACACAATTGGATTTCAAATTGGTCCAAGACTTAATGCGGCAGGACGCATGGATCGAGCAAATAATGCATTTGAGCTTTTAAAAACAAATAATTTAGAAACTGCGATAAAAATTTCAAGAGAGTTAAATATTAGTAATTCAAAAAGACAAGATTTAACAAATAAAATTGTCAGTGAGGCAAAATCACAAATTGATTGTGTTGATGAAGATACGAAATTTATTTTTGTTCGAGATAAAAAATGGAATCTGGGAATTATAGGACTTGTCGCTGGGAAATTATCTCAGGAATATTATAGGCCAAGTTTTGTTTTGGGACACGATAATAAATATTGGGTTTGTTCTTGTCGCTCAATTGATGAGGTTGATATAATGGAAGAAGTAATTTTAAAATTTAAAGATAAATTAATTAGATTTGGGGGCCATAAATCAGCAGCAGGATTTTCTATTCCTGATGAGAATTTGGAATATGTGCAAAATGTTATAAAAAATGAGTTAGATAAAAAATTAGAAAATGTTGAGTTAAAACCATCTTTAAAGGTAGAAGCAGAGTTGAATTTATCAGATATTGATTGGAATTTGTGGGATTCTTTAGATAAATTTGAACCATTTGGAGTTGAAAATCCAGAACCAAAGTTTTTGTTAAAGAATTGTATAATAAAAGAAATTTCTACAATGGGAGCTGATAAATCCCATCTTAGAATCACATTAGAGCAAAATGGAATTATAAAAAGAGCAGTGGGATTTGGTTTTGCAAATAAGTTTCCAGATTTAAAAATCGGAGATAAGATAGATTTAGTAGTTACAATTTCAATAAACGAGTGGAATGGAAATAGGAATATAGAAATTTATATTAATGACATTAATAATTTCAATAAAAATGTATAAATTATTTACAGATGGTGGTTCTCGTGGTAATCCAGGACCTAGCGCAATAGGTGGAGTTATTTACGATGGAGATAAAATTATAAAACAATTTTCTGAGCGTATTCCTGAAACCACAAATAATCAAGCAGAGTATCGCGCAATTATAAGGGGATTAGAACTTGCCAAAAAATTAAATATAAAAGAATTGAATTGTTATCTTGATAGTGAGTTAGTTACAAAACAAATTAATAGAGAGTTTAAAGTAAAAGATAAAGATTTAGCTGTTTTGTTTGTGAAACTTTGGAATATTAAGCAGGATTTTAAAAAAATCACCTTTACTCATATATTTCGCGAGCAGAATTATTTAGCGGATAAATTAGTAAATCAGGCACTAGATAGCAATTAGTTTTGTTGGTGAATTTTAAAATTTTAAAAATCAGCAATAAGTTGGTTTTTTTTGTAAATAAAAAAGGACGAGAGAGAAATGAGCATTGACTCCAAGTATACTGCATTCTCTTGATCTCGCCCGAGCTTTCGCTCCAGATGTTATCTTAGGTGTAACATCCATTTTGTCCCTAAAGTCCCCTGGGACAACGGGTTTTTACAGTCCTTGCGTATATATTATATTGTTTTTTGATATTTGTCAACTTTTCGTTCTCTCTAAGGTCAAATGCGACATAGAAACAAATTCATAGGGTGTTTTCATATTTAATGATAAGTGGGGTCTAACCTTATGATAATATTCAATATATTTATTAACTTTGTTTTGAACCATATCT
>Ga0255343_1004598_pt1 | contig 13445 bp, 22 predicted proteins | sample wastewater_treat_4_FD_192413 | JGI IMG/M metagenome (GOLD analysis project Ga0255343, IMG submission 192413) | Wastewater microbial communities from Lulu Island WWTP, Vancouver, Canada - plant16 | ecosystem: Engineered > WWTP > Wastewater > Unclassified | place: Canada: Vancouver, British... | reverse complement strand
GGCCTTGAATCCCGGGTTCTTCAGGATCACCTTTGTCGCCTTTTGCCCCCTGAATCCCGGGTTCTCCAGGATCGCCTTTGTCGCCTTTTGCCCCCTGAATCCCGGGTTCTCCTTGATCACCCTTATCCCCTTTTTGGCCTTGAATCCCGGGTTCACCAGGATCACCCTTATCCCCTTTTTGGCCTTGAATCCCGGGTTCTCCAGGATCGCCTTTGTCGCCTTTTGCCCCCTGAATCCCGGGTTCACCAGGATCACCCTTATCACCTTTTTGGCCTTGAATACCAGGTTCTCCAGGATCACCTTTGTCGCCTTTTGCCCCCTGAATCCCGGGTTCTCCTTGATCACCCTTATCACCAGCAGGGATCGTAAAATCAAAAATAGCTTCATTCTCAGTACCAGAATTGATTACCTGTGCATCAGTGCCAGGCGTTCCAGTTGTTACAGTTCCTACCTGGATAGTAGCGGCTTCTCCTTGATCGCCCTTATCGCCTTTCGGCCCCTGCAGTCCAGTTTCAATCATGAATTGATGATTTTCTTCTCGGATGATGATGTTTTCTTCTCGGATGATGATGTTTTCTTCTATGTCACACCTCCTTCTTATTTCGTCACAGACGGCAGAACATCAAAATAACCGCCGATGTAATAGCGTGTTATTCCGCTAACATCAGTAGTTTTCAAATCATATACATAGCGTCCGGTTGGAATCAAAGCTGTTTCTTCCGCAGGTATGAGAAGTTTTATTGACCCTGCTTCCGGATCGATGGTACATTCAACCTCTGCTACAACCTCCAAGGCATCGGAGTTTTCTCTGATTTCGCATTTAGCTGTTCTACCGGTTAGATCGATGATAGACCCATCCAATGCGGTGAAAAATAATGTCCGATCGAATGTTTCACCTTTTTTTACGCTGTAATCATGTTGTACCATTATTCCTCGCTCGCCATGTAATGACCCGTGTAAGTCAATTTCGAATTGTCAACCGCACGATTAACCTTGAACGCTCTGCCAAAGTATTTCGTCAATAAAGCCGATCCAGAATCGTTATCCGCTAAGGTATCCGTTACGCTTCCACGGACTATAATATCGCCTTTGTTTACCGTGAACTTTCCGGTTTTTGTAGCCAAAGCATAATATGCTTCCGGAGAAAGATAAGCTGAGTTGGCAGGGATCCGAACAATAAAAGTATTGCTTGAAACGATCGTTAGACCGTCAACAACCTGATTCTTTTGATGCCCAAAGAAACAGTCGCTCAGAACCGTCCGATTCCATTTTGTGGTCGTTTTCCCTGATACCAAAGTCTGATATCGGTTATATAAGGTGATCGTCTCGTTCCAAACCGCTCTTTTGAAGACGCTCATAGTGCTCCACAATATAATAGCGGCGTGCCATTAGAATCGACTTCGTCCGCAAGATATTCGTCGATCATATTAGAAATAATTTTCTGTTTTTGCTCTATTGTCATAATTGATCCAGAATGAAAACTGATCGAGTAGCCATCATTCGATTCGGATGCTACAAGTGGCTGGTAATCAATGCCTTCCGTGTCCAAATTTCTGATTGTATTTACAAGCTCAAACATCAGACGCTTGACTGGTTCACTGATTACAGTTGCGTTAATCAGTCTGCCGAATGTTTTTTGATCAACTATTTTTCTTGCCTTAAATTCAACACGGTTAAAGGCGGCTTCAGATAGATTTCCACCGTATGCGACATACTCTGAGTAAAGTAGATACATCTAAAACCGCCTTTCCGCCAGCTAATGCTATTTAATCACATCTGCAGTTACGGTTACATATCCAACCGCAACCGCTTTGCCGGATGAAAATTCAGCTACTTCAATCACGTCACCAACAGAAACCGCCGGATCAGTAGAGCTCGCTGTAAACCCGCTATCCGATTGATCGTACACAACCCTCGTAGCCGGATTGATACGATATTTATAAGTCCCGGATCCTGTAACTGTGATCGTTGTTTTTCCAGTAGTAGAGCTTTTCGAAAGGGTAACTTCCAGTGCAGCCGGCGAGAACAAGATCCGGATAGCCGCTGCTCGCAAAACGTCATGAGCATAAACCATTCGACCCTGAACAGCGGATGCTCCAATATACACGTTGCTCAGCGGATTCAACGAAACAGGGACTTTCCACTCGTTCACCCGAGTTGCAAAACGAGGATGCCCAGCGATGCAGCGAAGATTCGCTGTTGAATCGTTCCACTCATAAAGGTTGAAACCTGCGATGCTCCCGATCGCCCCGGATTGCTTTACCGCGTCTCCGAGATTCGAGGATGAAATAAACTCAGGAGACTTCAAAAGCAGTGCGAAAAAGTCCGGAGTAACCAGAGCGTAGCGTCTGCCGTCATTCGGAACTTTTGCCTTGCTCATCCGTGTTCGTAGATCGACCATGGCGGAGTATGCGTTATCTTTGGTAATCAAAGAGAAGTTGTCCTTCGTTCCACCAGCGAGCAAAACACTCGCCCCGTCAGTATCAATACTCTCTGCCAAAGAGAAAGCCGCTGAATCCAAGCGATCCGCAACCAAATTGTCAGGGACAGAGTCAGCTTCATACCCGTCTATAATTTCGTTGACCGCTTTATCTCTGTTGATCGTAATTGTTTTGTATGTGGTCGATCCAGATGATAAATTAATGCCGCTTGCCGGTGCGTAGTCTCCAGCAACGACTTCAGTGTCCCTTACAGGGACTTTCACCGCTCCAGCCGTGGGACTTCCCTCGTAATCGTTGTTAAAAACGATTCCATCTTTTAAAACAAGTTCTTGCCGTAATTTTGCTAAAACAAGACTTGAATATCTGTCCTGTCTTGTATGCGTGTAAGTCGCCATTATTCACCTCTCATAAATTAATCTTTAGGTCAGGGTTCTTTTTCAAGAAAGCGGCTTCAACGCCATCCATCGAAGCACCTTTCGATCTTTCGTGCGTGGCACCCTCAACCTTTGTCGTTTTCGGTGTAGCGAACTTTTCATTCTCAGCAAGAAACGTTTGGAGATTTGCTTCGAAATCCCCGTCCATCTTGCCAACTTTGAAAAGCACGTAGTCTACATCGTCGATATTCACCCCAGCTTTCAACGCGAGATTTTCACGCCGGATCGTTTCAGCCTTCGCTTCAATCTCAGCGTATTTTTTCTCACGTTCAGCAGTTTTTTCAGCCTCTGTTTGCTGTGCTTTTTTCCATTCTTTGAAGGCTTTCAAGTCAGCTTCATCTGGGAGGTTCTTGCGCTCTCGTGCAATCCTCTCACTAATGATTCGATCGAGTTCAGCCTGTGTGAATGTTTTTTCCTGCTCTGCCGCAGTAGATGATTTTTCGGTATCCGCACTTAGCGTTTTATCCTGCTCTTCAGCAGTTGATTTGATTTCGTCTGTCATTGTATCCTCTATCCGTTTTCTGCCCGTCGGCTATTTGTAAGCAAATGTATATCTTGATTATACATCATTTTTTATCGCAAAGCAACCATGCGCTCAGTCCTAACCGGTAAATCTAATGTATCACTCAACTCCTTGTATTTATTTTTCAACTGGGTAATCCTTGCCTGCTCCTGTCGTCTGAGCAAATCGTCCCCGGATGCTTTTGCAATAGCTGCCAGATCTTTCGCTGCCCGTATAGCAGTTTCTATTTTTCGCTGCAATTGCGTTGCTTCGTACGGCGTGTATTCTTTACCGTCAAATACTTTCTTCGTTTTTGATTTTTCTAAAATATCTTGCAGCTCTTTTTCACTGTAAGCAGACTGCGAGATTCCAAGAATAATCTCATGGGTATAATGCATACAATTCAGCGTGCCAATTCTTCTGGTAAGAACATCGTTCAATTGTTGAAATTCTTCATGAGTGTATTGTCGCCCTTGATAGGGTGCGTGATCTGGAGCTGGGTTAAAATGCGCTGATATTTCTACGCCGTCCGATTTGATCTCTTTTCCTATTTTCTGTTGGACGCCCTGATTAACTTCACGAATACCATCAAGGATGTTTTGTCGAACTGCACTATCCATCCGTCTTGAATATCCGCTTTCGTAATCTACCACCCGAATCCCGCTATCAGCCAGCTCTTTCAAGGTTGATCGCATAGCTGATTTATAATCAGTCAATCCCATCGACGCTTCATAAATCGCTTTATCGATCACTTCTTTATACGTTTCTGCTAAGCCCCTGTAAATCGTTTCACCCTGCAGATTTTTCACTCTAAAACAGATAGCTGTCGTATTGGAGAGATTCTTATACGAGTTCGCCGTTTGTTTTGCGATGGCTGAAACATAGTCTCTTAGTATGGTATTCTTTGAGTATGGTACATATGGCGTTTTTGTCGCTTTGTAGAAAATCTCGGCGTCAGTGTAACCGTCTTTTGCAACATATTCGAATATCCGATTTATTTCGTCAACGTTTTTATCAGCAGCGTCAGCAAGCTTTTTGATGATCGCATCAACATCGGATCCAAACTCCCGCATCTGATTCAACCGGTGAATATCTGTTGCGGACACGGTTCCGATAGCTTTTATCCGCTTGCCGATCATCTCAAGATATTCGGTATTGATCGCAGTCAGCCGTTGTTCGATTTTCGCAGGAAGCTGCTCAAAGGCATTTTCGGATAGCATCACTCACCTAATAGTTGTTCAGTCGTTGGTTCATTCATCTTTATTTCAGCAAGTGCCCGCTCAGCCTCTTCATCACTTTCAAGTGGGAAAAGATATTGACGCAGCTCCCGATCGGATACAACACCCTGCGCTTTCCCTTCAAGAAGTTCAGCAATCGTCGGTTTCACGTTTCGCTTTGCCTCATCTTCTGTCTCGCCGTAGAATTTCATCCGGTATTCATATCGCTGTCGGATACCTGCTTTGATCTCCTCCTGCCAACGTTTACGCTCGCTTTCCTGATCGATGATATAGCTATCATCTGCAATGATCGTAATCTTCGCGTCGGGATTACAATTTGATCCGAGTACGTTTTTTCCAATCCACAGAATAGCACGAGTGACTTCTTTTAGTGATTTTTCAACGCAGATCATTTCTTTCGCTGCATTTTGAACAAGGTCTTGTTTTTCGCCGGTGTATTCCGTAGCGGTCTGAATCGTACCACCCTGAAACTGATAGTGCTTTGTCCCGAATCCGATTTTGAAAGAGAATAAATCAAGCATCTTTTGGAGAGCGTCCGAGTTCTCCTGAACACGTAAGGATGGATTGTATTCTTGATACAGCTCTCCATTTAGCAACTTATCACCCGCATTAATGAATAATTGTGCATCCCCTTCCTGCGGAGAAATACTATTGCCTTCATCATCCGTGTCAAACATGGATTTAGCCATCAGCACCATTTTTCTGCCGAGTTTGAAGTCGGTGATGAAATTGTCAAAGCAATAATCCAATCCTTTTAGAACGTCTTCGTTCCCGCTGATTATAGAGACCCCAAAAGGAGAATCGTAGTCGAAGATATTAACGCCGGATTTGCGGATTAGGCTAAACCATGGTATCGGTGATCCTGTCCTGACGGTTACGCCGTATCCGTCGATATTTTTTACTTTGCCGGATTCATCCAGATAAAATGAGGTGATTTCATATGCGCCGTCTACGATCAGGTGAACCGAAACGAGCTGCAAATCTTCACCACCGATATTACGATCGCTGACAAATGCTACTTCTCTGAGGATCCCATTGTCAAACGTAATCGGGATGATCTGATCTGCTGACAAATAGTTGATTCCGATGCCAGACCCGCCGATCAGCCTGCCAGAAATGCCAGCCTCTTCTGTCGTTACCTGCATCTCCTTCACGTAGACCTCAAAAGCTGCTGTCCCGGACCACCTCGACGTTGCGATATTTTCGTTCGCACAACGCCAGAAATCATTCTCGCCAAAAACCCCGCTGATCTGATCGTCCCCCATGACAAACCGTTGCGAAGGTTCATCCTCAATAACAATTTGGGTCTTTTCGTTCAGCAGGATCGACGCCCAATCTTCAGAGCCTTTCAGCAGCATGTTCGTTTTATGTCGGTACAACTTTTTCTTCGTATTCGATGCTAAGTTGATTTTTTGGTAGTACGAGTGAAATCCCTTTACGTTTCCTTCAAGCCATGCCCGCCAATTCTCAATAATTGGATACATCGGGCTAACTTTCACCTGCTTACCATAAGTTTTATTTATATAGTCAACTACTATAGATTGTTTCATGAACGCACTCCTATCTCATCAATAAACGCTTCAAACGAATATTCCCATGCATCCGCGACGTCAGCAATGTCCGGATTGTTATCCAATCTAACGTCTGCGCCTTTTTTGCTCTCATCCCAAACCTGATTCTTCAGTGAAAATATCAACATTTTACATTTGCTAAGGATTTTTATCAACCCCAAATTCAGCATTTTTTCCTGTGCATAAATTCTGGTATTGATTTCCTCTTTTTGTGCCATGACGACTTTTAGCGGTATTCTTGCTTTTTCAACCGCATTTCTGATCCCATTGACTATTGTTTCCGGTCGATCACAAAAAGCATAGGTCAAGCGAACACCAGGATATTCATTCATCACTCGTTGCACAAAGGTCACAAATTCTCCTTCGATCCGGTCCGGACTGACACCCTTACTCGGTATCTTGTACTCGTCCAAAGCAATAATACCACGAGCGTTATGCCTGATTCCGGTTGCAACGAATATCGTATGGCTCGTCCCGTCTCCAAAGTCTATCCCAAAAGTGATATATTGGATGCTTCGCAAATCGTCATTGCTAAGCGTATCAACCACCCATCTTGAAGAATCATCAGCAAACTGTCGGAAGATAACGCCTTCAGCTCGCACCCATAAGCCGAGAACATATCGCTGGTAGAACACACCGGAGAACATCTGCGCTGCCCGTTGGATTTTCTCAGGCGCCATGATCGGGTTGTCTTCCATCAGGAAATGGAGGCGCTTTATCCCGGGTTGTTCACCCAAAATATAATCCGTGTGAAACCAGTGTTCAGGCGATTCGGGGTTGCAGGTGAACCATATTTTTGAATTTTCAACCGAAAGCGTTCTGGCCAACGCCTGGTCAACGAACGATTTTGGCATCAGTGCGACTTCGTCCAGTAGCACACCGGACAGGGTGATCCCTTGAATAAGTGCGTAGGACGATTCGTCCTTACCACCAAAGATGTAAAACAGGTTGCTTTTCTTCCCGCAGGTAACATTCATCAAGCGATCAGACCGTCGATAGTCGACAGAATAAGGTAAATTGTCGATCGTCTGAAAAGGCATGACGATATTACGTTCAGCTGACGAGACTGTTTTCCCGCATATCGCAAAAATGGCTTTATCAAAATATTCCATTGCCCAGATCACGAATGCGATTACTACACTCAGAGTTTTACCGCTCCGAACGCTGCCAGAACAAATAAGCATGTGCTCCGGTTCAACAATAAAAGATAAAACCTCGCCCTGTTTCGGACTGATTCTATCAATTACCATTCTTCAGTCCTTTGATAGCGTCGATCAAACTATCGTGCTTTTCTTCCTGAATAGATACAACCGAATCCCAAACCACTGTATCTGGCACCTTTCCGAATGCGATCTCGACAAAAGCTTTTTGCAATTGCGGATTGCTGCTGCTTGCCCATTTCCGCATAATCGCTTCCGCAACGGTAACAGCGTGACCGTCATGAACGATTACCTTACCGTCCGAGTTTTTCGCCTTCTCGTGGGCAATTTCCTGCGCCAGCTCCCTGAGTGCATCGAACGATTTTGGACGTCCTTTACGGTTGATTCGTGGATCACCTTTTGTAAAAGGTTTTCCCCGTTTGCCGCTGTTTTCCGTTGTATTACTGCCAAGTTCATTCGCCATTGTTTTGATTAATTATTGCTCCACAATTAGGACAGATTATCATTTTTGGCTTTTCGTATGACGGTTCGTCAGTACTACTTTTTTCTTCATCTTCAGGATACAATCCCAAATCAATTTCGGTAAATCCCCAATCAAGCAGATCACCCATTTCAAAGTTGTTCGCCAAGGTATCGAAGTCCCAGTCGCCGGTGTTTTTGTTTAGCCGAATATTCAACTCCTCAACTTCCCGGTCAGTAAGCTTTCGTGAGGGAATCCAGCATTCTACCGATTTTTGTCCTTCAGCCCGAAGCACCCGCAATCGCTGATGCCCGCCGATTACGGTGTTTTTCTCATCCGCGTTAATGATCGGTTTGTCTATAAGACCGAATTTATCAAGCGATTTTTTCAGCTGCTCGAATTGTTGTTTTGTCAGGCTGCGAGGATTTTTCGAGTAATCTGTTAGATCGTAAATATTGAATGTTTTTAGATTCCAAGTTATGCCGTTCATTCGATTTTCTCGATCAAGTCCGTGGAGCCGTCGTTTTCTGCAACGTACACCGGATAATAACATAATCTCCAGTTCAAACCGTCTGCAGGTTTTATCGTATCGGTTGAAAGCAGGATGTCGTCTTTCTTTGCTCTGGTTAGCACAGTTCCCGTTATCCCAGGTGAGTTGCGGATTGCAACGTAATCCGCAATCACTTTGACCCGTCCGAATGACACAGCTCCAACAGGTTCAGGTTTTTGATTCTGCGAAGAAGTTTTCATGAATATTTCCGGATCTATTGCAGACTTATAATCATTGCAAACAGTTCGATATTCAAAATGCAAATGTGGTCCCGTTGAATTGCCTGTATTTCCGGAATAGCCAATGATCTCGCCTGCTTTTACTTTTTGACCAACCTGAACAGCCCAGTTTCTAAGATGCGCATAAACCGTACCATCGTTCCAAAGATGACGAATCAGGATCATATTTCCGTAGCCAGTGTTATCCACCCCGGCACGTTCAACGATCCCGTCAGCGGCTGCAAGCACGGGCGTCCCTAATGGCAAAGCATAATCGATCCCTTTGTGTCCTTTTGGATCGGTATATGTATCACCGAATTTTTGCGTAACGGGGTAATTTCCTTTGAATGGCTTAATCAGTTGCATCTGCACATCCTCCGCTACAAATATTGTGTTTTTTCAGCAGCTCTTCCATCTCATTTACGCGGTTTTCAAGAGCTTTGATTTTAGCATCTTGCTCTTTGATCTTGATATCTTGCTCCTTGATCTTGGCATCTTGCTCCTTGATCTTGGCATCTTGATCTTTCATCGTATTTTGATCTTGCTTTATTTGCTTATCCCGAGAATAAATTTCTTCTTTCATTGTGTCAAGCTGAAGCCTAAGCTCCCGCTTTTCGGCAGCGGCAGTGACAACGGCATCCTCAGCAGCGGTAATTTGCGCCCGAAGCTTGTCATTGGAGTTGCGCTCTTCTTCTAATTCTTGTTTCAAATCGTCAATCCTCCTCCGCAACTCATCCAACTCAATTTTTGTTGCGCTGTGTTCAGCGTTGATTCGGGATGTGACTAACGCTGTTATACTTCCGATCAACGCCAGCGCCCCTGTTACAATGGCGGTTATGGCTTCGGGCGACATAATCTACTTTTCCTCAGCAGGCTTTTCAGAATTGAACTGACGGTAAACAGCTGCTTCAACCGCAGCGTCAATCAGCTCGATATCCAGGTGAATCCCGTGTTCGGCAAGCCACCGCTCAGCGATATCCATCGCATAAGCCTTTTTATCACTGATCAACTTTGCAGCTCCAGCCTGCTCAGCGGCAGTTACAGCAACTTTTGCAGCTTCTTCAAGCAGATCGGTGGTATCGGGGTTCCATAATCTTGCTTTTTGCCAAAGCAGCTTCGCCCATGATACCAACACGCTGATGATTGCGACTGCGACGATCGGTAACAGAAATTCTAATAATCCCTGTAGAACTGCTGATAGAATGACGTTATTTTCCATGGCTGTAATCTCCTGTGAAACATTGTTATGCTTTCATTGTACATCAAAATTGCGAATTATCAAAATTGCGTTTTTATCATAAAAAACGAACACGGTGGAGATTTGTCAGTTAGAATAAAATTTCTCCACCGTGTAAACGTTTACATTTGAACGATAACACCTTACCCTATATAATTCATCTTCCTATGTATTATCGTCCAATTCTGCGCTTCTCCGTGCGCTATGTGATGTTTTTATTGCTTATCAAGAATATCCCTAATTTTGATGTTAGCTCCCATGCTGATGCTATCCCCATGTTTTTTATTCTCATCAGCCTGTCGACACAGGATATGACGATTTCCTGATCTTCCGGATCGAGTTTATCGTACGCCGCCTGATAGCAGCTCATCAGCTCGTCCGTGCTCAAATTGCTTGCTGCAGCGTTAATTTTATTGCGTTTTTGCATCAGAAATCCTTCCCTTTCAGAAGTACGAATCTAATCTCTGGATATTTATAGATAACTAACTTGAATTTCAGTCTGAAGGTGTCAGTGGCGAATCCTTTGGCATCCTCGCAAACCTGCTGGCAGCCATCAGCAACATATAGAAAGTCCCCAATATAATGAATCGGTTGGTAAACTTTGCCTGTATAAGGGTCTTTGAATTTTTCTTGAAGTAAGAATCTCGGTTGCAAAACAAGATTATGGATGATTCTATCCTGCTCCATCTGCTTCAGCTGCGTGTAACGTCTCGCCTCCAGCCGTGACTGAAATCGGATCCCATCTACGACGCATTCCACAGACTGAAATTTCGATTTTGGATTCTGAAAAAATCTATAGTGGCATATCGGACAGGTGTACATGAGTAGATCAATATCAATCGGATCAGATAATTCCGGTGCAATCTTCTTTTGCTCTCTGAACCGATTATGGCATTTAGGACAAGTGAGTGTAATCTTTTCCATGGCTATTCTTCGTTCCAAGATTCAAGAATGATTTCAGGTTCAATCGGGATTATTTCTTCTACCGTAACGTCGTAGTTTCCCCAAAGATTCAGGTTCAATCGGGATTATTTCTTCTACCGTAACGTCGTAGTTTCCCCAAAGATTATCATTAAACACACCATGCGCTTCTTTCAACAGATCGACCGCTTCCTCCGGTGATTCTGCAACTACGATCGCTGATTCATACTCGTCGTAGTCTACGCTATCGTTCCTGTAAACTAAAAATAGTTTCATTATTTTTCTCCTATTCCACACAAAGCGTTTTGAGGATTATCTTTGGCTCTTCAAGATCAATTTCTTTCACAGTCACATCGAAATATCCCCAAAGCTCTTCTTCTATATTTTTTTCTTCTGGTAGATATATACCAGATTCCCTATCCAATTTTTGGTACCAAACCGTATCTCCAACATTGAATTTAGTTTTGATATCCATGGTTAATCCTCTTCAACTTCATTTTTTTGATCACACATAAGCTGGCATTTGTATTCAGTAGGAAATAATTGAGATTCATCAAACCCTTGCATTGGTATGAAATCAAGAAAATATATAATATTAATTACAGATCCATTTCTAATATGGATATCTATACTCGTTATTGTTCTTTCATCTGGGACATAATTGTTAGATTCGTTATCAAACTTTTCTATCCAGACCGTATCCCCAACGTTATAATTCGTTTCTAATTTCATGATTTCTCCTATTATCCGTTTATTCTTTATCTTTCTCATAACTTTCAACAAATTTTACTATTCGGTAAATTTCGTTTTCTTCATTTTCAGGATAAGTTGGTACGCCGCAGAAAATATTTTCGAGCGGACAGCCAACACAGAAATTATCTTGATAATCATCGCATATTGATCTTACTTTCAAGAGGTATTCTTTTGCGTCCATAATCAACCCTCCGAATCCAATTTTTTATATCGCCCGGGTTCAGGTGGATAACAGGGTGGATAGCTTCCGTAATGCCCGTTTTCCCATTTGATTTCTATCACCCCATCATCACGAGTAATCATCTCACATCGGCAACCATAAAGGTTATCAAAATGCGTCCAATGTAAATCGCTTTTGGGACCTGATTCATTTATAGGATAAGCGTCTGTAGAATCAAATATCTTATAAAAGTCTTTTACATCAATCCCGGGATTAAGATCACGATCAATAATCAACTGATCCCACGCACGATAACGATCATATCCGCGATATTTATAATCCGCCGCTAAATCATGTACTGATAAATCATTTAGATCTTTCATTCATTCTCCTCAGCGAAACTTTTTAGCTCTTCAATGATTTTGTTCATTGTTTCCGTTAATTCATTGAACCGAGCACAATTATTCTGATAATTTTTGCATAATTCTGGCAGACTTACTTCGATTTCTCTATCCTGACGGTAGACCTGATTGAGCTTTCCAATAACATCAAATTCATTCTCTGGATATCCATATTTCAGCTCGTCGATCAGCCTTGATATTTCAAGATCGAAATTATTGTGCTGCATAATCGCATCCTTGTAACTCGACCTGCTAACACCGAGACAAAGTTTTATCTCGATTAAGTCTTCATATGTTTCAGACATTTTTTGTAAGATTTCGTTTCTGTCGCTCATTTTATTCTCCTTGCCGGTGTAACCCCGCCGGCAGGGATTAGATTTTAGTTGATAATCAGATTACCGCAGCCGATAACGGCTCCGTTCTCGTCTCTGATTAGATCGCCTGGTCACAGAGAACGCCCATTTATCCTCTTTTCGAAATAACCGCAAGATTGGAATTCATGGCAACCCTGCCGATAGACGCAATCGGGTACCAGAAAACTTCCCAGCAAGGGGTCTATTTTCTCAATTTCTGATTTAATATTTTCCATAATATTTCTGGTTACCGGATCCGCTCGTTGGCAGAGCCGTTTGCGACTCATATTGATCAATGCCTGAACGTTCATGTCCATTACATGATTCACCAAAGCATCTTGTCTTTCGGCTCCCCGATCGGGATTTGAACGCTGGCTCTTGACATAATGTTCGACACCGATTTTGTGGCGGACAAAATGGACGCTTGCAAAATAGGGGATCTGCCACATCACAACAGTCACCATTAATGTTCGCATCGGAGAATGTTCAGCGTTCAGTATTTTTCTGCGCCATTCCATCGAAGGGGAAATCATGTTTTCTTTCCCTTGAGTAACCCGCGCAAGAAATAGACAACGAATCCAATCTTCTTCCGATGGACTGCGTAAAATCTGAATTTCCATGATTTTATCTCCCTATTTAATTACATTAACAATACATTTCGATGCATAAATTCCGGCATTATTTAACTGACGCTGCCATGCAGCGTTGGACGGAGACCATCTGAACCCCCAATGCTTTAGTAAAGTTCGTACTTCTTCCGATGGTTTTTCATTGAATAGAAACTGAATCCTATTCTCCGCATAATTCTTTATTAGTTTGTAGCTATCCGATTCATAAATAACAACGTTCTCTCCGCTATGCGCTGCTGCTTCTTTCTCCTTTTTTTCCAATAACGCAATGCGATCTTTAACGTTCTTAATATTCTGTCCAAGATTTTGAAGTACATAAGACGGCAGAATATCTTTACCCTCCGCCTTAGCCTTCTTATTGGAGGCTTTGTAAGCTTCGCGCTTTTCTTCAAGCAGCTTTAACTTAGCGCGTAATTT
>Ga0255343_1004592_pt1 | contig 13469 bp, 10 predicted proteins | sample wastewater_treat_4_FD_192413 | JGI IMG/M metagenome (GOLD analysis project Ga0255343, IMG submission 192413) | Wastewater microbial communities from Lulu Island WWTP, Vancouver, Canada - plant16 | ecosystem: Engineered > WWTP > Wastewater > Unclassified | place: Canada: Vancouver, British... | reverse complement strand
TTGGCTCTCTGCAGTTTTGCCTGTGGGCCGGTTGCTCTCCGTAGCTGCGATGGCAGCGCGTTGGCTCTCTGCAGTTTTGCCTGCGGGCCGGTTGCTCTCCGTAGCTGCGATGGCAGCGCGTTGGCTCTCTGCAGTTTTGCCTGCGGGCCGGTTGCTCTCAGTGCTCAATTCGGAAATCCAGTGGTCCAGAATGGATTCTGCTTTTCTGCGGGAATTTTCATCGGATGTAAAATAATAGTGGTAGCACAGGATCTTGCACCTGTCCGAACAGTCTTCTATAGTGCTGCTGCTCTTCAGTGGTTGCACCCCGGTTTCTGCGCCACTGCTTTTCAGCAGTTGTTCTCCGGAATCTGCACTGCTGCCCTGTGGTTGCATTTGCGCCTGCGCAGCAGCCTCTTTGCCGCTGCACAGTAGTGGTTGCGTTGCATCTTCTGCTGCAGTGCCATTCTGCGGCTGCAGGTACTCATCCATGGCGTTGAAGGCTACCTCCATGGCAGCAGGGTTGTGTTGAAAGGAAAGGGACTCCAGCAAACACAGAATGGCGCTTTCTCGGTTTTCGGGGCTCATCTCCTGGTCAAGGAATGCTGCCAGCCTGTCAGTAAGGTGACCCATCCTCTCAATGATTACCTCGGCCCGTGCCTCTACCCCAAATTCACTGATGAGCCGCGGCGCGGTGTAAGATAGCATCAATATATGGCTATAGCCAAAGCATATTGTGGCCAATTGCAGGGGACAGGCCGATTCCAGCGGCATCTGCCCGATGCTTTTCAACAGGGATATGAATTGTGATTTGTACATGATACAAAATAGCGTCCGATTGGACGGGGCTTTTTTGGATCCGGTTGGAGGTGACTGTTGAGGAGGGTTGTACCCTAGGCTTCTTGTTGCTTAGGGATAACCTGGTGTTCAGGAGCTTGCTGGTGTCCCGGCTCTTGCTTGCGTTCCGGAGTTTGCTGCTGTCCCGGCTCTTGCTTGCGTTCCGGAGTTTGCTGCTGTTCCGGCTCTTGCTTGCGTTCCGGAGTTTGCTGCTGTTCCTATGTTTCTAAGCGCTCCAGGAAGGATGCCGAGATGTATGTGGTGGCCAGGGCTGCAACGTTTTCCAAACGCACGACCACCCGTTTGTGGCCTCTCATGCGGATGAGCTCGCCCTCGATTCCGGCAAAAACGCCTTTAATGATGCGGACCTTGTCTCCGCGTTTCAGCTTGCAGGAAACCAGTTCTGTCTGCTCTTCCGGAAAAGTGAGCAAGTACATGAAGTCCTGCATTTGCTTTTCGGGAACTGTAACTGGTTTATAGGTATGGGGTTCCTTCAGATAACGCATGCTGAAATTCAGCTTCTGCGTTAGTTCAATGCTGTTATGCCTGTCTGTATATATAAAGACATATCCGGGGATGACGAGCTTGGTCAGTTTGATCTTTTTGCCGTTTCTTTCAACCATTATTTCCCGGAAAGGGACAAAATTTTTGATGTTCATTTTGTCCAATTCCTCTTTTATTATCCGTTCTTTACGGTATGTAACGGCCACAAACCAGTAATTTTGAGGGATCTTCATCAGGTTTATTCAGGCTAGGGTTATCAAGTTTAGCCTGCAAAGTTACGTAAATATCACTGATGAATCAAATGTCAGAGAGGGTTGTTTTGTGGGTAAAGCTGAGTTAGTTAAAGGATGGAATATGGCAATCAAAGAGAGGCTTGCTTTTTCCTGTTTTTTACAGTTTAAGCAATTGTTTATCAAGGATTTATGTAGTTATCCTTATGTGAAAATAACGGATCTCTTAAACAGAGGAGTAGTTCTTTTCAATCTATTTTTTTAGGTGAACAAATTTAATAATTATTCCTTTATAAACACAACCAATTTCAACATATAGGCGCTCTGACTTCATGGACGGTAAGTTTGGATTTGAATTCGGTCGGTTTGAATTTGAATTCGGTTGGTCCGGGTCTGATTTTGTTTTTTGTTTCCGTTCAGAATTCTTGCGCCCGTCACCGTCTTTATGACTCCTTTTCCGTGGCATAGTAATTGACCTATTACAAGTAAATATTAACTTCTCCCGGCAGGACAAAAATATGCCTGCGAAGATGGTTTGTTGTTTGCGACGGCAATTTGTTGGCTTCCACTACCAAATACCAAACCCAATTTGTTGTCTGCCAGGACAAAACACTCTTGAAAAAAGGATAAAAATGATAAAAGATACATTTCCGGTACTAGATATGAGTTGCGCAGGTTGCGCCATGAGTGTGGAAAAAACCGTGCAGGAGCTGCCCGGCGTGAAATCGGCCTCTGTCAATCTGGCAGCCAACACATTACTGGTCGAATACGATGCGGACAAATTGACTCCCGCCAGGATCCAGGCGCAGGTACAGTCCATCGGCTACCGCCTGATCATCCCCGACGAGTATGTCGAGGAGCGGCAGGCCGAGGCACAACGCCGACACTTTAAGCAACTGAGAACCAAAGTAATCGTGGCCTGGATATTTGCCGTTCCACTCATGATCATTGCGATGGGCTTTATGCACTGGAAGCCAGGTAATTGGATTATGCTCGGCCTGGTTCTGCCCATTATGTTCTATTCCGGCCGCGATTTCTACATCCGCGCCTGGCGCCTTTTGCGCAAACGCACCGCCAACATGGACACGCTCGTGAGCCTGAGCACCATAGTGGCCTTTCTTTTCAGCTTGTTCAACACCTTATTCCCCGGAGTTTTGGAAAGCCGAGGCATTGAGGTTCACGTCTATTACGAGGCCGCCGGCATGATACTGGCGTTTGTGCTGCTGGGCAAATTGCTGGAGGAGCGCGCCAAAAATACCACCGGCTCGGCCATCCGCAGCCTCATGGGCCTCCAACCCAAAACCGCCCGCATCCTCACCCGCCCCGGTACTGCTGGCACTGCCCCTGTTTGCGCCATCTCTAGCCCAACCGCTGGTCCGTGCCCCACTTCCGGCCCCACCTCTGCAGCATGCCCTACGGCTGCTGCAGCGGCTGCGCCTACCCCCGGCCCCACCCTTGGTGCAGCCTTCGGTGCCCCCGGCGGTGCCACTTATGCTGCCTGCCCCACGGCAGCTGCGACTTCTGCTTCCTGCACCACAACCACTACCACAGCTCCAACCCCTGCAGGTTCAGCTTCCAACACTGCTACTGCTACCTGCACCTCTGCTGACCACCCCACGGCAGCTATTACTGAGGCGTCTGACACTACTTCCATAATTTCTGCGGCGAAAGCCGCCTCGGCCTTGAATATTTCTTTGCCGCTGATAGAGAAGGAAGTACCCGTTGCGCAACTGCAGACAGGCGACCTAATCGTGGTGCGGCCCGGAGAGCGGATACCTGTGGATGGCGTTGTGAATGAGGGACTTTCGTATGTCGACGAAAGTATGATCAGCGGCGAGCCTCTGCCCGTAGAAAAAAAATCCGGCGACAAAGTCCTGGCCGGCACTATCAACCAGCGGGGATCCCTCACCATCGAGGCTTCGCAGGTGGGGAGCGGTACCGTCCTGGCACAAATTGTACGGATGGTCCGTGAAGCGCAGGGCAGTAAAGCACCCGTCCAAAAAATCGCCGACAAGATTAGCTCAATTTTTGTTCCCGTAGTGATGGTCATTTCCGTGCTGACTTTTGTCCTCTGGCTGCTCATCGGCGGAAGCTCACACTTCCCCATGGCACTGCTGGCCGCCGTCTCGGTCCTCGTAATTGCCTGTCCCTGTGCGCTTGGACTCGCCACTCCAACGGCCCTGATGGTGGGCATCGGCAAAGGCGCACAAAATCACATCCTGATCAAAGACGCATTTGCCCTCGAAAATATGGGTAAAGTCAACTGCGTGGTACTGGATAAAACCGGCACGCTGACTAAAGGCAAACCGGCGGTCGAGACAATTTTTTGGACAAAAAAGCCGACCGAAACAGAATTGTCCGTTTTTCTTTCTGCCGAGATGAAATCCGAGCATCCCCTTGCACAGGCACTGGTGGAACACCTGCTCAAAGACAACATACAGCCCGTGACCCTGGACCACTTTGAAAGCATCCCGGGCAAAGGCATCGAATTCACCTATGACGGCCAGACATACCGCGCCGGCAACCTGCAGTTTGTAACAGCTCCTGCTCTTCCTGCAGCGGCCGCTCCTGCTACTGATGCTACTGCTACTGCTATTGCTACTGCTCCTGCGGCTACGATTTCAGGACAGGCCGCGGCACAGGCTACATTCACGCAGCCCACTTTTGCTCCAACCGCGGTCCCCACGCAACAATCCGCTGATGTGCTCCGCATGGCTGCTGACTGGCAGGAGGCCGGCAAGGGAGTCATCTTTTATTCCGACCAAACACAGATCCTGGCCGTGACTGCCCTCTCGGATCCAATCAAAGATACTACCCCTCAGGCACTTGACCTCCTGCACAAAATGAAGATCGAGGTACACATGCTCACCGGGGATTCAGCCAAAACCTCGGCCTCTGTTGCCTCGGCCCTTGGCATTCAACACATTGCCTCGGGTGTCCTGCCCCAGGAAAAAGAAGATTATATCCGCGGGTTGCAGGCTAAGGGAAAATTCGTAGCCATGGTGGGCGACGGAATCAATGATTCTCAGGCACTTGCCCGAGCCGATGTGAGCATTGCGATGGGCAAGGGCACCGATATTGCAATGGATGTGGCCATGGTGACCCTGACCACCTCGGACCTGATGCTGCTACCTAAAGCCATTGACCTGTCGCGCCGTACGGTCCGTATCATCCGCCAAAACCTCTTTTGGGCATTCATATACAACGTCATAGGCATCCCCATTGCCGCCGGCATCCTGTACCCGGTCAGTGGCCTGCTGCTGAACCCGATGTGGGCCAGCGCCGCCATGGCCTTCAGCTCCATATCCGTCGTGCTCAACAGCCTCCGCCTGCGAAGCGGGCGGCAGAGTGCCGCGCACTCTTGATTCATAACGTTGATTATCTGCTACTTAACAAAAGAGCTCTCCCAGAGAGCTCTTTTGTTATTCACCTCACTAACAGGCCGATACATAAAGAGTGCGCGGCAATTGGTGCTGCGTAGCAGCATATTATATGCGCCAAAATTCTTTGGCGCACCGCCTTAAATGACCACCGGTTTTTTATTTGAGCAGTCACTTTCCTCTTTGTAACCCCGAATAAATTTGTTATCTTCGCACTTCATTCAAAATTTTGTGCTGATGGATAGAGGAGGTGGAAAAGTTCAAATCCGATTACAATCTGGTTGCTTTCATGTCATTCTGAATTCGAATTTTCAGAATATAATTTTTAGTGATGATATTGAGCGGATTCAGTTCTTGATCATATTACACAAATACCTGAAGAAATATAACAGCAAAATCTATGCATTTTGTCTGATGCACACTCATATTCACTTGTTAATTGAAACATCTCAATTGTCTCGATTGATGCAGTGTGTGTTGCATGACTACTCTTATTGGTATAATAGACGGAACCGTCAAAAAGGAAGTATATTCAGACGCCCATTCATAAGCTACACAAAATACTCACCTCAAAGTCAGTTGGATACTGCATTATATATCCTTCGCAACCCTTATGTTCAAGGGCTCTGTTCCCATCCTCGCAACTATCACTGGTCCTCATATAATTTTTATTATGGTACTACCAGGCTGGAAAAGTATATTGAGGTTGACCCGAGTTTGATACGTAATGCATTTAGTAACAGTTGCGACTTTTATCGCACGGCTGCAATAATTCCTCAACAACCATCAAAGATCTATAACAATTCACGTGGAAAATTCCTCAGCGATGATCAGGTTTTAATTTTCACTAAAGAATTGCTTGATGGCAAATCACCCCAAAGTTTGAATCCTCATCAAATAGAAGAGTTAATCTTGCAATTAAGAAACATCCCTGGGGTATCAATAAGGCAAATTTCTTCAGTTTTATATGTAAGTCAGAATTATGTACGCCGAGTGACTGCCGCGCACTCTTGATTCATCATGTTGATTATCTGCCACTTAACAAAAGAGCTCCCCCAGGGAGCTCTTTTGTTATTCATCTCATTTACAGGCCGATACATCAAGAGTGCGCGGCAGTCCACCTTGCGGCCTTCCTCCCTTCTCCTCCAAGCCGTCTTCCCCTCCCTCCTCTCACACACTCCTCTTCCTTTGCAGCTGGCATTGCAATTCCACGGCCAGGAGCGCATCTTCATCGCCCTGCTTGGCGGCTTTCAGGTACCACTTCATGGCGGCATCTTCGTCTTTCTCCACTCCGTAACCATTTTGATAGCAGTAGGCTATGCGGTTCTCGGCCCGCATGTCTCCCTTATCGCTCGCTTTCCGGTACCAGAAAAAAGCCTGGTCGTAATCCTGAACCACCCCTTGCCCGTAAAAGAACCGGTCCCCCAGCTCCACCTGCGCATCAACATGCCCCTGCGACGCAGCTTTGCTGTACCACTGGAACGCCTTGCGGTAATTCTGCTCCGTACCCGTACCACGACGATAACAATCGCCGAGGTTCTTCTGGGCGTGCGCATTCCCCGCCTCGGCAGATTTCAAAAACCACTCAAAGGCCTGATGCGGATCCTTTTGCACGCAACAACCCAGTTCAAAAAAGAACCCGGTTTGCTTCCTTGTCCGCAAAAACCCTTGCTCGGCCGACTTCTTGAACCAGAAAACCGCCTGCTCGGCATCCTTCTCCACCCCGATCCCTTCATCATAACATATGCCGAGGTTGTATTGTGCGCGGGCGTTCCCCTGTTTTGCCGCCTTCCTGCACCACTCAAAGGCTTCGCGCATGTCCTGCTCGACACCTTCACCGCTGGAATAACAGCATCCGAGATTGTTCTGAGCCCTGGCACACCCTTTTGTGGCTGCCTTGGTGTACCATTCGATGGCTTTTTCACAATTCTTTTCAACGCCGAGGCCAAATTCATAGCATATTCCTACCTGGTTCTGGGCGTGTAGATTCCCCATGTCTGCCGCTTTAAGGAAGCACTGAAAGGCCTCTATAAAGGAAGCATTGGCACCGTCTTGTTCAGCATCTTTTGCGTCCAATCCCTTGTCGTAATAATAAACCCCTCGCAAAAAATGCTCCTCGGCAGTTTCACTTACAGTTTGTCGCAAATACTGTTCTTCCGGTTTCATAAACGCAAAGATATATACTGCAAGATAAATAAAATCAGGCTTTTTACAAAATTAAATTACACTTACGTTCTATCATTGTAAATATCAGTAGTTAGCATTTTCCAGCGCTTTATAATGAGTTCACTCGTCAAACCGAGGTGAAATACCGGTCATGTTTAAATGTTTCCTACCAAATCCGCTCCTCTTGCAAATGCAGCACTCCTATCTCACTGTCAATATGATACTTACAAAGTCATAAAAAGACGACAATGGACTGCCGCGCACTTTTGATTCATCCAGCTGACTTTCAGCATTATAACAAAAGAGCTCTCCCAGGGAGCTCTTTTATTAACTATTTGTGATACAGTTCAATACATCAAAAGTGCGCGGCAGTCAGCGGTGTGAGTGCCCCGCAAACATTGTCCGTTTGGCTCATAATCAACCACTTATATGTTTCATACCCCAGGGGTATGAATTGCGTATCATATTCAGCTAAAAGAACAATGTTTGCGGGGCACAAAAAAAGGCCGATCAAAAAATGACCGGCCTTTCACCGTGATCCGTCTGGGGCTCGAACCCAGGACCCCAACATTAAAAGTGTTGTGCTCTACCTGCTGAGCTAACGAATCGGGGGCTGCAAAATTAGCCATAAATTTTACAACTGCAAAAAAACTCTTTTTTTTCTAACTTTGATATTCAAAACAACACAGTATGGTCCTGTTAGAAGTTTGCTGCACCAGTCTTGATAGCGCCCTGGACATGCTCCGGGCCGGAGCCCATCGGCTTGAGATCTGCTCTGATCTGTCCTGCGGAGGCCTCACTCCCACCTGGCTAAACCTCCTGCAACCCGGTAACTTCGCATCTTATCAGCAACAACCCGGTAACTTTCCGTCTGCTCAGCAACAACCCGGTAACTTCCCGTCTGCTCAGCAACAACCCGGTAACTTTCCGTCTGCTCAGCAACAACCCGGTAACTTTCCGTCTGCTCAGCAACAACCCGGTAACTTCCTGTATACTCAACAACAATCCAGCAACATCCCGTCTGCTCAGCAACAACCCGGTAACTTCCCGTCTGCTCAGCAACACCCCGGTAACTTCGCATCTACTCAGCAACAACCCGGTAACTTCCCGTCTGCTCAGCAACACCCCGGTAACTTCGCATCTACTCAACAACAATCCAGCAACATCCCGTCCTCTCAGCAACAACCCGGTAACTTTCCGTCTGCTCAGCAACACCCCCGCAACTTTCCGTCTGCTCAGCAACAACCCGGTAACTTTCCGTCTGCTCAGCAACACCCCGGTAACTTCCCGTCTGCTCAGCAACACCCCCGCAACTTTCCGTCTGCTCAGCAACAACCCGGTAACTTTCCGTCTACTCAGCAACAACCCGGTAACTTCCTGTATACTCAACAACAATCCAGCAACATCCCGTCTGCTCAGCAACACCCCGGTAACTTCCTGTATACTCAACAACAATCCAGCAACATCCCGTCCTCTCAGCAACACCCAGGATACTTTCCTTCCACCCCGCAGCACCAAGGCACATCACAATCCATGCAGCAGCCTACCCTGCATGCCCTGGGCAACTTCTCTCCCACCCCGTATGACTGGCGTATCCCTCTTGATGAATTTCTGGACCGCACGCACGTCCTTATACGGTGTCGTCCCGGAGATTATTGTTATTCACAGGCCGAGGTGGACTCCATGTGTGAATCCATCCGCCTGTGTCGCCAGGTTGGTGTACACGGCGTGGTAATTGGCGCGCTCAACCCTGAAGGCGACCTCGATCTTCCGGCCCTTCATCACATGATAGAGGCCGCAACCGGCCTCGCCTCTACAAAAACAACCAGCACCACAACGACAAGCACCATCACATCCGCCGAAACAGGCATAAGCACAACTCAAACCGCAACACCTGACGGTAATGACACGAAAAATAGCCTCGGCCCTGTAGACTGTTTCAGTGCCAAAGATCCCAACCACGCTGCCACCCAGCCACAGCCTATGACATTGGTGTTCCACCGGGCATTTGATGTATGCAGGAACCCCTTCGTGGCACTGGAACAGATCATTAAGCTCGGCTTCAGCACCATTCTGACCTCGGGTCAAAGTCCGAATGCCGAGGCCGGGATTCCCATGCTCAGCCAATTGGTGGATAAAGCCGCCGGACGCATCACAATTATGGCCGGCAAGGGCGTTACCGTTGACAATGTTGCTGATATAATCCGACAGACCGGCGTTCCGGCAGTTCACCTGTCGGAGCGGCCGGGAATCCCTGAAATTCTCGCGCGCATCTGACTGCCGCGCACTCTTCATTCATTTTACTGATTATCAATAATATGACAAAAGAGCTCACCTGGAGAGCTCTTTTGTTAATCATCTATCATACAGATCAATACATCAAGAGTGCGCAGCAGTCTTCCGGACCGGATTGGCATAAATTTTCAGGAAAATGTGTTGTGCTGCCTTTAAAGCTTCTGGTAACGTTTCATTGGCATTACTACCAAAAACCTTTTGCGGCAGGGCTTCCAGTCGCTTGAGGAAGGCAGCTTTGTCCTGGTCTGAATAGAGGTGTTTGTATGTGGTAGTGCCGTGCAGCATATCGTAGGCTATATAATTGGATGGAAAGCATTGGTAGCCGCGCCGTATCTTGCTATCAATCAATGCACAGAGGTTTGCAGCAAATGCGTTCAGATCCTGAGCGCCACTACGCCCCGGACTGCCATTTTGCATCCTTACGCCAGGAGCATGCCCTGGACTGTCATCTTGAGTCTGTTCGCTGGTAGTTTGCACGGCATTGCCATTTTGCATCTTTTCGCCAGGAGCATGCCCTGGACAGCCATCTTGCGTCTGTTCGCTGGCAGTGTGCACGGCATTGCCATTTTGCGTCCTTTCTCCGCAAGTATCGCCATGAGTCACCACGGACACTTCACCTGGGGTTTCACGGGTTCCTGTTGCACAATCTTCCAGTTCCTTTCGAGTTAGCGGATCGCATACATGGATGTGTACTTTTCCCTTCCACTGGGAGATCCCGGTTATCATGCTGTTCAGGTCTTCGTCTTCGTCCTTAATGTAGGTTTTGCCATCGGGAGCATTATGTGCAGCCAGCAGTTCCTTTGTCTTAAGGAAATCGCATGATTCGTATTCGTAGGAAATGGCTACGGGCACGATGTTCAGGGATGCATAATTTTCTACCAGATCATACGGTCCGCCACCCCCGGCAACTGCATCACCTGCATCAGCAGAAGCTCCCCCGGCAACTGCATCACCTGCATCAGCAGAAGCTCCCCCGGCAACTGCATCACCTGCATCAGCAGAAGCTCCCCCGGCAACTGCATCACCTGCATCAGCAGAAGCTCCCGCAGCAACTGCATCACCCGTTTCAGCAGCGCCCTTCTCTTCACCAGCGCCCCGCATTCCGCTCATGCCCATCATCTTGACCAGTGCCGGCGCTGTTTTGTCCAGCCCGTCTTTTGTGCGGCCGTTGCGCTGGGCTATCCAGCAGGAGTTGCCATGCCGTATGCAGCTGCGCAGAAATTCGCTCAACAGTACAGAGTTCTTGAACAATTCCCGTTTGTTGCCCTTCCTGACCACCTTGAACATTTTGTTGGAGCGGGCAAGATCATCTGCCAGTTGGTTCACTATAAGGTTGTCCCCGTAAGTGATCATACTGGTGGGCAGTCCCTGGTAAACAAAAACCATCTGTAGCAAAGAAGTATCCAGTATGATATCCCTGTGGTTGGAAATGTACAGGTAGCCCTTATCCGGCCCGATACCGTGGCTGAAATGGTACGTGAAGCTTTCAATGGTGGAGTCAATCACGCGCTTGTTGAAAGCGTACATCCACTCCATCTGGAATTGATGAACGGTCTTCACTTCCAGAACCTTCCTTATGGCTTCCGCTGGTGTGATCCCGGGAAAGATCATTGCTGCCACATCCGGAAAATACCGGTGCGCTGCAATACGCTGCATCGCTGCCGGTATCTGTTCATCGGTATAAGGTCTTAAATGTTCCGGGAAATCTTCTATCACGTCAAATTTCATTTAGCAACATCTGTTCGCAACAAACAACCTTCTTAACAGGGGCAGGCCAACTTCCTTCACAACCACCTTTCCTGCACATGCCACCAGGTGCACAGCCCGCATTCCTCAATATATCCGAAGCAAATCAATGCAAAATCGCTCTTCCCTCAGTTCGTAATCCATTGGCGGAAACTCGTGAGAACGAGTAAGCAGGCAAAGAAGGGATGATGCATAACCTCCGTAACATTCCACATATCCTGCCAACAATGTATTCAACGAAGGTTCGGTCTCTAAGGTTCCAAAGCATGTCCTGAAAAAATGCTCGTATATGAAACCGTCTGAAAGAAAGATTCCCATTTCGCCCTCAATTTTGTGTCTGAATGCAATATCACTGCAAATAGCATTGGGGATGGCACGTTTATAGGCCTGGTCATCTGTACCATGCCCTTCCATCACACGTACAAGGTTGTAATCTGCCCCCAGGCAACCCGAGCGGGAGTAAATGAACAGACCCATGTCGGGCTTGCTTACAGATACGTCGTATCCGTTTTTTTTCATGAGCAATTCCGCTGTTATGAATCCTAGCTTGCTGTAATCATCCATTTTTTCATAGGTAGGAAAATCCACTTTCAGGGAGGAAAAGATACGGTCCAGGTCTTCACCCACCTGGTTGCCCATCATTAGTTTTTCCAGTCCAGGGCACCTTTCCCTGTCCAAAACAACGGAATGGTTGGTTATCCTGCAAAATGACCTAATAAGCATGATGAATCTTTTCTTTTGTATAAAGGGTTACAGCATTTACTCCCCCAAGACCGGCAGATACATTAAGAAAACTATTCTTGCCCGATTTTTTTATGGAAGTAACGACCTGGATCCGGCTCTTAGTCCCAAGATTGGTGTGACCCAAGGTAGGCAATATGACTCCCTCTTCCAACGCTTTAGCACCAAGGATACAGTTCATGAGGCTCGTAGACCCTGAACTATGTCCAAAATTCCCCTCAAAACTATTGACCGGGACTCTTCGTAAACCAGCCTTATCAATGGCTTTTGCCGTGAGGTAGTCAAAAGCTTTCAAACCCACACCTTGTGCCGTGATGAAAGAGAGATTCCTTATACTTTCCTGGGCCATCACTTTCTGAATGGCCATCTGCAAACCATTTCCTTCCGGGTCTAAATTGCCTTCTGAGACAGGATCTGTTGTTACGATTCCCCCCCTGTACTTGACAGCGTATGGTATGTTCAGATGTTTTCTATCTTTATGCAGCTTCTCTTCACTGACAAATATGGCACAAGAGGCAGATTCTCCGGGATTTGTACCATCGCTTTCCTTATTGAAAGGCCGCACCGGATCATTGCTTACAACCCCAACCTGACTTAAGAGAAATACGGTGAACATGCTTATCAGCTCGACTCCTATGATCACTGCAAAATCATAAGGACTGCCCTTGCATAACAGCCGGTTGGCCACTATCTGGGCCTGCATGCCGGCCAAGGTGGAATTCATGACCACATAGGGTTTCCCGTGCAAATTCAATTCGTTCATCATTTGCTGGGACACATGCCAGGGATAGAGCCTGGGATTCAGGGTCTGGTCACTTAGTTCGCGGAATGAATCGACATCGCCTTTGGTAGTGCAGAAAATAAACGCGACCCGGCTGCTCTGAAAAATCTCGTTTCTGTAAATTTCAGGCAGTGAATTAGATACGGCAGATTCAAAAACGGCAGACATGGCCTGGTGGTACCTTGACATCATGTGGGTGCGTGCCCCGGCATACGGGGCTGCAAGGCTTTCCAGCTCACGGGGACTGATCAGGGCAGCAAGAATTGGATTGGACAACTCCCTGAATCCGGCAGGAAACTTTCTGATGCCGGAATAACCCTCTTTTACGGCCTGAAAGTTTTCTTCTGTTGTTGAGCCGAGAGGAGAAATAATGCCGTCACCAATTTTGTACATCATTGTACTTACAAATGTAGGAATTTTTCCAGAATATGATAATTTTGTGGAAAAAGGTGCCTATGCGGTTCTTGATCCTCCTCTCTTTCCTTTTCATTACTCCGTGTCTTCTTGCCGAGGCAGGGCCAGCGCAGGCATCCGTCCCGGGAGGTGCGCCGGAGCGCGTCCAGCAGCAATCCGCGTCCGAGCGCGTCCAGCAGCAATCCGCACCGGAAAAGACGCAGAAGCAACAGCCGTTTGAAACGGAACAGGAGCAGTCTGCACCAGAGGAGTTGCAACAGATGCAGCAGCCCGCAGAACAGAAGGTGCAGCAACAACAGCAACAACAGCAACAGCAGCAGTGGCAGCCGCGTGCGCCCCGCAAGAAAGTGGGGCTGGTGCTGAGCGGGGGCGGAGCCAAAGGCGTAGCCCACATAG
>Ga0255343_1004589_pt1 | contig 13477 bp, 9 predicted proteins | sample wastewater_treat_4_FD_192413 | JGI IMG/M metagenome (GOLD analysis project Ga0255343, IMG submission 192413) | Wastewater microbial communities from Lulu Island WWTP, Vancouver, Canada - plant16 | ecosystem: Engineered > WWTP > Wastewater > Unclassified | place: Canada: Vancouver, British... | reverse complement strand
CCTGATCCCTTCCTGTTTTCTTTCTTCAGATTCAGAAAGGCAGGTATGTCCACTCCTTTCAACTCAAAAGTACGCTTCCGTGTGATGAACCAAAAATATGGACCGTTCTTTAATGAAAAAGGCATCAAATAAGGCAGCTATCTTCCCCGATTTTCTTCCTTCTGGATATGCCCTTCCCATTTTTAATAGACGATAACTTTTCCACTTAAACATGTCTGCTGCTACGCAACCGTTACCTGAATTGAAAGAACGAAAGAAGCGCCAAAAAGAAAATCAAGCCAATGGCGAGGGATAATTATGAGAGCATAGGGCGCACATGGCGGGTAAATATAAGGGACTAATTGGGGACCAAATAAATGAAGGCTTGTAACTCATTGAAATATAATAAGGATTTGGTGGGCCGCGTAGGATTTGAACCTACGAATTAGGCCCTTTTTGAAAGTTAACTGATTGATATAATAGCTATTATACCTTTTGGCAAATTTTTGGCAAATCCGTGGCTCATTGATCTGGGCGATACGGTTTTCAAGGATGGTTTTTGAATCCAGTGATGTGATTCTATGTCATAACCAAATCAATAAATGATGTGATCAATCGGGTCATGGAAAACAACGCAGAATCATTTTGATCTATACACCTCACGCCTGTGTCCGGTTTCTATGACATAGACCACCAGCTCTTCATCCATAATCTCATACAGGACCCGGTAATCACCCACCCTGATGCGATAAGCATTGTCCGAGCCTTTCAGCTTTTCAGACCCCGGCAACCTGGGGTCATCCTTGAGTGGTTCTATCGCCGCGTACAGGCGCACCTGGATTTGGCGGGGAAGCTTGCGGAAAGATCTGGCGGCATGAGCGCTGAACTTGATCGTATAGCTCATTACAGCTTGAGCTCTTTCTTGAGATCATCCCAGAGAACGTCTTCCCCTCCCTCTTCCTTGATCTTCCGGATCATCTCCAGATCGGCCTTATCCTCGATGGCTTTCAGCAGCTCGTAGTCCTCGACCGAGACGATCACGGCAACGTCCTTGCCCCTGCGCTGCAAAGCTACCCGGTCACCGCCATAGGCCACCTTGTTCAGCACATCAGCGGTGTCTTTTCTCAGATCGCTCGTGGATACACGTATCATTTGTACCTATCTCCCTTTTAGTACTTTATGTACTATTTGTATTATTTATCGGCATGATTGTCAATCCACTCATAAGATAAGAAGAACGGGGGATTTGAACCTCCCTCCATCCTGTCCCTGCCTAGTTTTCTGCCGGTGGGGCACCACAGGGGCACCACGGGATTTTCTTGTAGAGGGGGAATTCCTTGGATAGAGCGTTCTCAATTCTTCCATCTTAAGGTAAAGATAGCTGTAACGGATTATCCTTTAACATATTGCCTCATTGACCATTTACAATTAAACGCTGTCATATTATGATATGGTTGGTATTTGGAGTAAAGAACAGTACAATGAGGTGCGATGCAATATAATAACACCCTGCCCTTTTCTTGCAGCTTAGGTGGAAAGATTGACGTAGTATAGGCAAGGGTGCCTCATGAATAATAGTTATCTGAGTGAGAACAGCATGAACAGTTTGAAGAACATGAGATTAATCACAACCATCTGGATCCTGTTTGCTGCGCTGTTTCTTATTCTTATTGTGGTTCATTGGTATGCAGCTTTGCAGGACATACCCCATGTCAACATCAAACCTACATCGGGAATCGGGAAGATAAATGGTGTGCCAATCCAAAAAGAGGGATTGAATGCATTCGTTTCCGATTTTAACGCGTACGTTGACCGTCAAAACATATTGAGTCACTGGCAGAACACCACCGCTATCATTGGATACATGGCGGCTTTCGTTACATCTGTTATGTCGGCTTTTCTGACGAACGAAAGCTGTTCGCAGAAGCTGAATACTCTTCGAGTCGGCAATGTTTTCCGCCGATTTCGCAGGAAAGAATCAGATAACAAAGTCCCGCAAGAGACTTCAGGTTCCGCGCACCGCGCGGAACCTGAAGCTCCTGAGGGATGACGTTATGCGGATAAACATGTCACAGCATGGCCGCAATGGAGTAAATCAATGAAGCTTAAAACTATACGGATCCGAATGTTCCGGAACATCCTCGATTCCACCGAAGTCAGCATCCAGCCTGATGTCACCTGTCTCGTGGGTAAGAACGAGTCAGGCAAAACAGCATTGCTTCATGCGCTTTGGCGTCTTAATCCTGCTCGGTTAAATCCGAAATTTTCTGTGCCGGAGCATTACCCCGCATGGCTCGAGAAAAGGCACCGCAATGAAGGTAAGGTCCTCGAGGACGTTCATCCTGTCGAAGCCGAATTTGAGTGGGAGCCAGCAGACCGCGAACTCGTCGAGAAGATCTTCGGTAGCGGTGTGGTCCCTGAGTCGGGAACGCTTCGTCTATGGAAGAGCTACAACAACAAGCTAGGTTGGCAGCACAACTGTAAAGAAGCGACTGCTGTCATTAGGCTACTCGACGGGATAAAAATCCCGAGAGAAACACGAAAGATGCTTAAATCGGCAGCCACGTTTATGGATCTTCGCCAGGTTGTCCAAGAGCAACTCAATGCCACAGTCGATGATTCTGACGAGAAAAGAGCACTGCAAGACATTACCACAAAGGTAGACGAATTGCTCGGTGATAAGAGCTATAGCGATAAGCTTTGGGCCATTATCCAGACACGCATTCCACTTTTCCTCTACTTTGCAGACTACAGCAAGCTTCCCTATACGGTAAAGATCGAGCAGGTTCTTAAGGCTGGCGATGGCAAACTGAGCGAAAGTGAGGCAACGGCCCGGGCTTTGCTTCGTCTCGGCGGGGCTGAAGACGAATACCTCCTGAATCCAGACTACGAACTTCGCAAGAGGGAGTTGGAGAACGTTTCGAACGCCCTAACGGGCGATGTGCTCAAGTACTGGTCTCAGAACCCGGAGCTTAGGGTGCAACCCGATATCACGCAACGAACGATCTCGGACCCACGAGGCCAACATTCAGTCCTCGATGAAATGAAGCTGCGCATCTGGGACAATAGACACTCTCTTTCGCTTCCGTTCACCGAACACTCAGCGGGATTCCAGTGGTTCTTTTCGTTTCTCGCAGCGTTCTCCGAGTTCGAGTACCGCAACCCGCCTGTTGTGATTCTGCTAGACGAGCCTGCGATAGGATTACACGCCAAGGCTCAGTCCGATTTCCTGCGGTTCATCGAAGAGCGCCTTACGAAACGTTGCCAAGTCATTTACACCACGCACTCTCCATTTATGCTGCAGCCGGGTAAGTTGGAGCGTGTTCGGCTCGTAGAGGATCGTGGCACAGATGAAGGAGCTCTCGTTTCGAGTGACGTTCTCACGCGCGACCGGGACACGCTGTTCCCGCTTCAAGGCGCGCTCGGTTATGACTTGGTGCAGCATCTATTTGTTGCCGAGAATAACCTTGTAGTGGAAGGGACATCCGATTACGCTTACCTCAAAGTTATCTCTGATTACCTTGCATCGAAGGGGCAGACGAGCCTCGATCCGAAATGGAGCATCGTTCCGGTGGGTGGGGCGGACATGATCCCGACGTTCGTTGCCCTCCTGGGCAACCACCTCAACGTTACGGTGTTGCTGGACTCTCGAAAGGGAGGCAATCAACGGCTTGATCGTATGACGAAGGATGGTTATTTGGAAAAACAGCGGATCATCCTAGTCGGTGATGTGATCGGCCGCAAGACAGGCGACATTGAGGACTTATTTGATATTGACGAGTACCTCGCACTCTACAATCAGGCTTTCTCAAAAGCCCTCAAAGCCGACGACCTTTCGGGTAATGATCCCATCGTGACTCGCATTGCGCGGCATGAGGGTGTGGACCGTTTCGACCATGGCCGCCCGGCTGATGTACTCCTCCGGGAGCGAGAGACGATCCTGTCAACGCTCAGTGAAAAGACGCTAAAGCGGTTCGAAAACCTGTTTACGCGGATCAACATGACCCTTGAGACTTAGTGAAATGTCGCATAACAACCGGTTCCAGCGTACAGCGTTTCGCCGCCGCTGATACCAGCCGTTATACCGGCAATTGAAGGCGCAGAAAAAATATGAGCATAAATCTGTCATTTATTACAAACGAAGAGAATCAAAGCCTCAAAGAGAGATTCAGAACGTTAATCAAGGATACATCTTTTTTTGATTGTCTCGTTGGGTACTTTTATTCGAGCGGTTTTTATGCTGTATATCCTGCCCTTGAGAACACCGACAAAATACGAATCCTGATCGGCATCGGCACAAACCGCAAAACATTCAACATGCTGGAGCAGGCAAACAGGCAACCACAATCGGTGTATGATTTTTCCCATGCCGAAACCAAACAGGAAATCGAAAATCTTGTAGAAAACGAGATGGCCGATTCCGAAGACAACAGAAACGTCGAAAAAGGCGTTCATACCTTTATTGATTGGATAAAAAAAGGAAAACTCGAAATCAGGGCTTACCCTTCCCAGAAGATCCACGCCAAACTGTATATCATGACTTTTCGAGAAGGCGACCGCGACACCGGCCGTGTAATCACCGGTTCAAGCAATTTCACGCAGTCCGGTCTGATTAATAATCTGGAATTCAATGTGGAGTTGCACCGACCCGAAGATTACAACTTTGCCTTGAAAAAATTCAACGAATTGTGGGAAAGCGCGGTTGATGTCAGTGAAAAATATGTGCAGACGATTCAGGACAAAACATGGTTGACCCAAAACATATCGCCCTATCAGCTCTACCTGAAATTCCTTTATGAATACTTCAAGGATGAGCTCAGCCAGGCGGATGAGGTTTTTGTTAAATATCTGCCTCAGGAGTTCAAGAAACTGGAATATCAGGAACAGGCGGTTTTGAATGCTAAAAAAATTCTTCTGGAATATGGCGGCGTGTTTGTCTCAGACGTGGTCGGGCTCGGCAAAACCTACATCTCAGCCATGCTTGCCGGTCAACTTGACGGTAGAACCCTTGTCATCGCACCGCCCGTCCTTTTGGAAAAATCTAATCCGGGATCCTGGCCCAATGTGTTTTCAGATTTCAGGGTTCCTGCGGATTTTGAATCACTCGGCAAACTGGACGATCTTTTAAACAGAGGAACGGAAAAATATACCAATATCATCATTGACGAAGCGCACCGTTTCCGAACGGAAACAACTATCACCTATGAAAAACTGGCGGAAATATGCCGGGGCAAACGGGTTATCCTAGTAACGGCGACGCCTTATAATAATACGCCTCAGGACATCCTGAGCCTGCTGAAGCTGTTTCAGAAAGCCAAAAAAAGCACCATACCGAACCTGCCCGACCTGGAATCGTTTTTCGGCCGCCTCGAAAGAAAACTCAAGAAACTGGATCGGAAGAAGGACTATACCGAATACATCAACACTGTCAAAGAGAACGCCCGGGAAATTCGGGACAAGGTTTTAAAATATCTGATGGTGCGGCGCACCCGGACCGAAATCGAAAAATACTTCAAAAAAGATATTGAGGAGCAGGGGTTGAAATTTCCGCGTGTTGAAAAACCCACCCCGCTCTTTTATGAACTGAATGACAAGGAAGACGAAATATTCAACAAAACCATTGATCTGATCGCCAACAAATTCAGATATGCCCGCTACATGCCCATGCTGTATTATGAAGGCAAGATCGATCAGCTTGAAGCACAGTCCCAGCGAAATATGGGTCGGTTTATGAAAATCCTGCTGGTCAAGCGCCTAGAAAGCAGTTTTTTTGCGTTCCGAAATTCGGTGGACAGATTCTTATATTCCTATGAAATGTTCCTCAAGGAATTGGATAATGGTTCCGTATACGTCAGTGCAAAGCATACCAACAAGATATTTGAACTGCTGGAAAACGACGATGACGAAGCGATTCAAAGGCTGATCGATGAAGGCAAGGCGGAAAAATATGAGAGCAAGGATTTTAGGGATGACCTGAAAAAGGATCTGGAACATGACCTTGAAATCTTAAAAGAGGTTAAACGCCTTTGGCAACAGGTAAAGCGGGACCCGAAGCTCATAAGGTTCAAAGATGAGCTGTCCAAAAACCCCATTTTAAAACACAGTCATCTTATTATTTTTACCGAATCAAAAGAAACCGCCGATTACTTGTACAAAAATACAGATCAGCAGTATCCCGGCAAAGTGCTTTTGTTTACCGGCGATTCCGGCGATTCCATTCGGGATAAAGTCATTGAAAACTTTGATGCCCGGGCGCGTCATAAAAAAGTCGATCATCGCATATTGATTGCCACTGAAGTGCTTTCTGAAGGCGTCAACCTGCACCGTGCCAGCGTGGTGATCAATTATGACATCCCGTGGAATCCGACCCGCATGATGCAACGGGTTGGCCGCATCAACCGCGTGGATACGCCCTTTGACGTCATCCACACCTTTAATTTTTTTCCGACAGTGCAGTCCAATGACCAGATCAAATTAAGAGAAGCCGCGGAAGGGAAAATCAACGCCTTTCTGACCCTGCTCGGCGGGGACGCGGAGCTTTTAACCGAAGGCGAACCCATCGGCTCCCATGAGCTTTTCGATCGTCTGACGTCAAGGAACACGCTGGAAGGAGACGGCGAAGCAGAGGAAAGCGAGCTGAAATACCTGCATGCGATACGTGAGATCCGAGAAAACGATCCGGACCTCTTTGAAAAAATCAAGCGTCTTCCCAAAAAAGCCCGTACCGCCAAAGAGAGCAAAGACCTCCCGGACGCGCTGCTTACCTACTTCCGGCGGGGAAAATTGCAAAAATTCTTTATGGCACACGCTGAAAACGCAGCCATCGAACTGGACTTCATGGCCGCTGCCGGCGTGCTTGAGAGCGATCCAGATGAAAAAAAGAAAAACCTGCCCGCGCACATGTATGATCTCCTGGATAAAAACAAGGAAGCCTTTATCATTGCCACTACCGAGGAAATGGCGGAACCCAAAAAGAAAAAAACCCGGGACAGCGCTGCCAATATACTACGGATCTTAAAAGCAACGTTGAAGAATACGCAAAAATTCACCGAAGATCAGGAACTTTACCTGAAAAAGGTATTGACCCAGCTCGAAGAGGGCGGCCTGCCCAAACAAACCGCCAAAAACACCTTAAAAGCGCTGAACAGTCTTGGCGATGAACTTGTTAATCCTTTCAAGGTGCTGGCGGTTTTGCAGACGCACATCTCTGAACGGCTGCTGCAGAGCTATTACGCGGAACAAAACCCGGCTGTATTCGGTAAGCGCGAAGTCATACTCTCCCTATATCTGGCAGGTGAATAAATATGGATAAACAGTATGCTCGGAAAATTATAACAGAAACCTTTGAAAATCCGTTTGACAAAGGCCGTTTCACCGGGTTTATCCGAAATCTTTTAAACCATATTGAAGATTCTTCGTTTACCTATCAGGGCAACTATATCCCGGAGAAGTTCCGGCAATACATCAAATCCCTGGAGCGCATCGGCAAGTTCAGCGATGGTGAAAACAGCCTCGACATTCTTGTCATCACCCTGCACAAAGAGACCTCCCTGGAACGAGCCCGCACCATGCAGCGCAATTTCATCGCCTGGTACTTGAACGGCAGCCGTGGTGGTGAAATGAAGGACGCGGCCCTGGTAGCCTATGTGTCGCCGGACCAGACGGACTGGCGGTTTTCCCTGGTCAAGATGGATTACAAGTTTGAAAAGACCCAAACCGGCAAAATGAAGGTCAAAGAAGAGTTCACCCCGGCCCGGCGCTGGTCTTTCCTGGTGGGCGCAAACGAAAAAAGCCATACCGCCCAGAGCCGCCTGGTGAACATCCTGGCCAATGATGAACAGGCGCCCACCCTCTCGGAACTGGAAAACGCCTTTGACATCGAAACCGTCACCAAAGAGTTTTTCCTGAAATACCGAGAGCTTTTCCTGCGCACAAAGGAGGCATTGGATAAGGTTGTAAGAAACGATCCGAAAATCAAGGCTGATTTCGAAGCCAAGGGCGTGGATACGGTCAACTTTGCCAAGAAACTGCTGGGGCAGATCGTGTTTCTCTATTTCCTGCAGAAAAAGGGCTGGTTCGGTGTGGGCAGGGATGACGATTGGGGAACCGGTTCAAAACATTTTTTAAGGCAACTCTTTGCAGGCACTCACGGCAACTACAAGAACTTTTTCAACGACATCCTGGAGCCGCTCTTTTATGAAGCCCTGCGTATCGACCGCAGCCATGATGACGACTATTACAGCCGCTTTAACTGCAAAATCCCGTTTTTGAACGGCGGGCTGTTCGATCCCATCGGCAATTATGACTGGGTGCATACCGACATCAATCTGCCCAATGATCTGTTTTCCAATTCGCGCAAAACCAAAGAGGGTGATGAAGGCGACGGCATTCTGGATGTGTTCGACCGCTACAACTTTACCGTCCGGGAAGACGAACCACTGGAAAAAGAAGTGGCCATCGACCCGGAACTGCTGGGCAAGGCCTACGAGAAATTCAATGCCATCCGCCCGGACAATTTCGAGGAGTTCACCAAGGCGCTAAAAAGCGGCAAAACGGGCGAGGAAAACAAGTTCAACAAGAAATTTGGCGTCTATTACACCCCGCGGGAAATTGTGCATTACATGTGTAAACAGAGCTTGATTAATTACCTCTATACTCAGGCCGAGGAGGCCGGACTTTCATCAGCCATTAAAAAGCAGGATATTGAAGACCTGATTGAAGTCGGGGAAATGATCACCGAACATGAGGCTACTGCTCTCATAAAACAAGAAAATATCAAGAACGGCACTCATAAATCTACGGAATATACGGCCCTTTTATCCGACAGTATCCGGGAAAACGCCGCCACCATCGACCGGTGGCTGGAAGAGATCACTGTCTGCGATCCGGCGGTAGGTTCCGGTGCCTTTCCCGTGGGCATGATGAACGAAATCGTGCGGGCCAGAAATGTTTTGTCCGTCTTTCTGAATGATCGGACGCGAAACGACTACGAGTTCAAACGCCGTTGTATCGAGCATTCCCTCTACGGCGTGGACATCGACCCCGGGGCGGTGGAGATCGCCAAGTTGCGACTCTGGCTGTCCCTGGTCGTGGATGAAGAGGACATCAAAAATATAAAGCCCTTGCCGAACCTGGATTATAAAATCGTCCGCGGGGATTCACTGCTTGGCGTAGAAAAAGACCTGTTTAACCATCAGCTTTTCAATGATCTGGAAAAACTGAAGCCGTTGTTTTTCGCGGAGGCTAATCCCACCAAAAAACAGGAATACAAAAAGCAGATTGATGATCTGATCAGTCAAATTACCAAAGGGCACAAGGAATTCGATTTTGAGGTCTATTTCTCTGAAGTGTTTCATAGGAAGGGTGGATTTGATGTGGTGATTGCTAATCCGCCGTATATTGGGGAAAGCGGACATAAGGACCTGTTTAGAAGGACTAAAAAGGGAGCCTTAAGCAAATATTATCTTGGTAAAATGGATTATTTTTATTTCTTTTTTCACTTAGCCCTCAATGTCTCAAGATCAAATGGACAAATTGCCTTTATCACTACAAATTACTACCTAACCGCAACAGGAGCATTCAAATTGCGTGAGGATTTTAAAAAACGCGGAACCATTCGGCTGTTAGTCAATTTTAATGAACTTCGAATCTTTGAATCTGCACAAGGGCAACACAATGTAATTACATTACTTACAAAGGGTTCGAATAATTTAACAGTTCGAACATGCGCAACTCAAAGAAACGGTTATGCAACATCTAATATACTAAGATCCATTCTTAGCTGGAAAGACGATGAAACAAGTTATTATGAAATACCTCAATCAGAATTGTATGATGGCCAAGAAAACTACATTCGTATAAATAAAGAAAACATCGGCGCTGTTGATTCAGTAACGACGATTAATAATATTTTGGGTAAAGTTGCAGCACAAAGCATTTTATTATCCTCAATCGCCAACATAAATCAGGGTGTAGTCAGTGGATGTGATTATGTTTCGAGTAGAAATATAGCAAAGCTAAATAATTTCAATGACATTGAAAATAATGACGGAATATTCGTTTTTGATCTTAATAACCAAAGAGATATCGAAGTTATTAGAAATTTTACAGCTAAAGAAAAAAAATTATTAAGGCCTTTTTTTAAGAACTCAGATATAGATCGATACTGGTGCGAGACAAGAGAAAAAAAACTTTTGTTATATTTGGGGAAAAATAATATTGAGATATCAAGTTTTCCAAATATTCAAAAACATTTAAATCGTTTCAAATGCATTTTAGACGATAGAAGAGAGGTTCAAAACGGAAGAATCAAATATCATCAATTACAGTGGTACAGAACAGAAGACATTTTTACACGCGAAAAAATAGTCGTTCCATATAGGGCAAGCTACAACGCTTTTGCGTTCAATGATCAAGAATGGTTCTGTAGATCTGATTGTTATATTATGACCGAGAAGACAGATGAATTTGATCTAAAATATATATTAGCACTACTTAATTCATCTCTCTATTTCCAATGGTTTTATCACAGGGGTAAGCGAAAAGGTGAAACACTTGAGCTTTTTCAAAAGCCTCTTTCTGAGGTTCCTATAAAAAAGATATCTTTCGTAGATCAAAAACCTTTTATCGGTATGGTTGACAAAATCCTTGCCATCACCAAAGATCCCGATTATCTCCAAAATCCCGCCAAGCAGGCGCAGGTCAAGGAATACGAAAGACAAATCGACCAGATGGTCTATGAACTCTACGGCCTCACCGAGGAGGAGATACGGATTGTTGAGGGCGAGACAAAATGAATAACGCCAAAAAGAACATCATCATCTACAACACCGTTGACGGCAAAGCCTCTGTTTCCCTATACGCCAGAGACGGCATGGTCTGGATGAACCAGAAACAGATCGCAGAAATTTTTGACACCACGGTGCCGAATATCAGCATGCATATCTCTAACATACTGAAAGAAGGGGAATTAGAACCTAATTCAGTTGTTAAAGATTACTTAACAACTGCCGCCGACGGCAAACAATACAACGTCACTTTTTACGCCCTAGATATGGTTCTGGCCATCGGCTTTCGGGTGCGGAGCAAGCGAGGCACCCAGTTTCGGATCTGGGCCAACCGCAACCTCAAGGAATACATGGTCAAGGGCTTTGTCATGGATGATGAGCGCCTGAAAAACCCAGACGGCCGCCCGGACTATTTTGACGAACTGCTGGAACGTATCCGGGATATCCGAGCCTCGGAGAAGCGCTTTTACCAGAAGATCCGGGACCTTTTTGCCTTAAGCAGTGATTATGATCCCACAGACAAAGCCACGCAGATGTTTTATGCCGAAACTCAGAACAAACTGCTCTATGCCGTAACCGGCCAAACGGCTGCCGAAATCATCGTATCACGGGCAGATGCTTCAAAGGAAAATATGGCGCTCACTTCATGGAAAGGCTCGATTGTCCGCAAGCAGGATATTTTTATCGCTAAAAATTATCTCAGCAAGGATGAGATCGACACCCTGAACCGGCTGGTGGTCATATTTCTGGAAACCGCCGAACTGCGCGCCAAGGAACGTATGGATATTCCCATGTCTTTCTGGCAAGAAAATGTGGACCGTATTCTGGTATTAAACGATAAGAAGGTGCTTACTGGTAAAGGCTCGATCTCCAATGCGGAAATGGAGCAAAAAGTCAGGGAAATCTATGTCGAATTTGATGCCCTCAGAAAGGCTTATGAAGCCGATCTGGCGGATCAGCAGGACGTTGAGGTGATCGAGGCTATAATCAAAACCTATAAAAAATAATGGCACAACAATCGGTATAACAACCGCATCAATACGTACTGCAATTCCGTTGTGCTCCATTGCCAGCTGGTTGGGCGTAGCGTTGGGAATATACCATAATGAACAAGCAGGATATAATAAATATATTTAATAAAGAATTTTCTGTTATTAAGGACAAATTTACAATAACCGATGTATCAGTTTCAGAAGCCAGCAATTCTAATATCGATAATATCTGGAAACCTGGCGTGTATGTCTTTCTACATCCGCAAAGAGGGGTTATAAGGGTTGGGCGTAGCTTTGAAAATGCTCGAAAAAGAGCGCTCCAGCATATTCCAGCAAATACAGGCGGTAAAATGGCTGACTTGATATCAAATCGAGAGGCACGTCTAATATTATTTAACGTTATAAGCAAAGAAGATTATTTCTGGGTGGCAGCACTGGAGGTTTATTTAGAGAAAGAGTTATCGCCAGAAGTGCCAGCGGGAAGGCAAGGTTAGTGAAATCATTTCTAACAATATCATTCACCAGATGGCTTTCAGCCGCTGATGATGCCCACGTTAGGCAATAGAGGAGAGGCAGTTTTTAACCATTTCTCTTTGAAATAATAACTTTTCTGTCATCAAGGTGTTAAGGGTTACAAAAGCCTGCCGATAGATTAGAATATACATATCCTTGATCATCAAATGATGATCATTGAGCCGCCACCGAGCGGTAAAAGTAGTTTCTGATAAAGTGGTTTTCAGGCAATTTCTCAAAATCTCATTTACTTGTCTATCATTCGTCGCGTTATGCGGCACTCGTTTGCCACGGAGCTATGATGGACGGTATGCATGATGATGCTCTTGGGCTTCCTGCCCTTGAGAAAATCCAAGTTAATCAAGACTGAATCGATAACACAAAGCGGAGCAGTACGGCCATCTACACTTCCCGGTGTTCATGCGCCAACTGATTCCGATCTTTTTTTGGAGCTTGCTCAATAAAAAAAGAGCGGAATCTAAACATTCCCCCAATCGTTTGCTAAGGCGGATCTTCGGGAGTCAAGATTTTCAAAATTGCATGAACCCTGCATGAAAGAATCGCATCTCCTGCTTACATGGGGCTCGTTGTGACCCCTTTGTGAGCCTGACCCCCCGACAACAGAGCACATCTCCTGACTACAGGACCGCCTGCTCTGACCCCATATATCCGGCCGCCCAGCCGCAGACCAGCACCCTGGCCTGAAAAGGGTATACTTTTAAGAACAATGCACCACTGGAAAGGAGATAATGCCATGAGGATAGTTCATGACTTCCATCTGCAGGTCAGGCGTGTAGCACCGAGGAAACGAAAAGGTGAGATCACAAGATATGATCGACAGAGGCTCCGGCACGTCATCGGCTGGCTGGAGTTCTGCGGCCGCAAGTACCGGCTGGAGCGAATTACCCAGCTCCGGCAGGATCACTACACGGCATACATGAGAGAACTGAACAGGTGTCAACGGGAAGATAAAAGTATACCAATTCTGGGAATGAAAAGTATACCACCCTTACCCGACAGTGTCCTGAGAATCGACCCCGTCCTTCGAGATTTTTCCCCGTAAGCGGAAACTGTTGCCCCTGATGTTGATTACAATGCTATGATGAAGCAAGCGATCAAGGATCGCCGTGACGACGACCTGATCGTGAAAGAGTTCGGTCCAATCGGTGAATGCCTTGTTGGAGGTCAGGATAGTGCTGGCCTTCT
>Ga0255343_1004583_pt1 | contig 13489 bp, 29 predicted proteins | sample wastewater_treat_4_FD_192413 | JGI IMG/M metagenome (GOLD analysis project Ga0255343, IMG submission 192413) | Wastewater microbial communities from Lulu Island WWTP, Vancouver, Canada - plant16 | ecosystem: Engineered > WWTP > Wastewater > Unclassified | place: Canada: Vancouver, British... | reverse complement strand
AAAATACATTTGTAATAAGAAGAGAAGATTTTAGGGAAGGTCTAAAAAAGTTTTTAGGTCCAAATTACAATATAAAAATAGAATTTAAACCAAAACCAGAATATTTAAACAACATGTTAAGTTCTATTATTGAAGAAAAAGAAACAACAATTAGGAATCTTAAATCATTAATCAAACAAAAGGAAATAGAATTTGAACAAGAATTGGAATTTAAATTAAAAGAAAAATCCAATCTTGATACTCTTTCATTTATAAAACTTTTAACAATTGTAGATCAAATAAAGTATTTGGAAAATGAAAGAGAATTAGCATTTTTGTTTGATTTGAACTCAATGTTTATAAAAGAACTTCTTACACCAAGATATATGATTGTTTCACCTCAGTATTTTTATGAAAAAATATTTCTAAAATATGAACCAATAAAAGATAAATACCTGGAAAGAGAAATAGAAGTTTTGAAAACACTTGATAGAATTTTTGATGGAAACTTTTATAATATACCACTTGATATTGTTGAAGATGAACCAAAATTTAAAACTTGTGAAGGAATAATTTTTGATATAAAATCCCCAAGATCGCCACATCATTTAAAATTCATAAATCCATTTCATCCAAATGTTAATGATAAAAGGCAATCTGATTTTACTGAAAATGAAACAGAATTAGGAATAATTGGAGATCCATGTTATGGAGAATTTTCAACATCAACAAAAAGTTTAAATTGGGGAAATTTTATGGAGTTTTTGGAAATGTTTAAAACAATAAACCTATCATCCTGTTTCTGGAATGAAGCAACACAATATGGTTTTGATTTAATTAAAAAGTATTTAGATGAAAATATAGATAAGGTAGAAGAAAACGAAGATACAAACATTCAAAAAAGAAAAATTTGGAGTATTGAAAATTCATAACAAAAGGAGGAACTTATGGCGTTATATGATAGACAAGAAAGATTAAATTTAAAAATTCCAGAAAAAGTTTTTGTTTTGGGATGTGGTGGTATTGGTAGTTGGGTAGGTTTAGGATTTGCTTTAACTGGTGTTTCTAAAATATATTTATGGGATCATGATATAGTTGAAGAAACAAATCTTAATAGGACACCATATAAAACTTCAGATATAAAAAGATTAAAAGTTGAAGCATTAAAAGATTTAATACTTGAAAGAAGATCTTTTACTGAAGTTTATACCTATGTAACGAAACTAAATTCAAGAGAAGATTTAGAAATTATTAAAATAGTAAATCCTGATTATCTTATAGATTGTAGAGACAACATATTGTTTAAAAAAGAATTAAAAAAGATTGTAAAATATGTAAAATTGGGATATAATGGGTATAACTTCACAATAGATTTCTCAAAAGAAGTTTGGAGTGTTGACGATGAAGATGCAGGATATACAATTATACCAAGTTGGTTGGGAACTCCAATGTTATTAACATCTTTGATAATTTATATTATAGAAGGATCAGATTTAAATGAATTAAATATGTCTGGAAATTTCGAAAAACTTATCAACACAATTAACAATATAAAAGGAGGAAATTTATGAAAAAGAATAAAAAAGGAAAAAACAATTCTTTGTTTAAACAATATAATAACTTTTACGATTATGATTATGATTGTGAATTTGAATATGGAATTGAGGATTGTAAAGCAAATTCTGTATGGGATACAGATACAAAAGTTATAGAAGTAAAAGATTTTATTGGTAGTGTAAAAATACCAATAGAAATTCTTGGTGTTTCTTATCAAATATTGAATGAAATTGAAACTGATGAGTTTTCTTTTCTGGCAAAAATAATAAGTAGTGAAAAAAATGAATTTACTCTCGGAAAGGAATTTTATATTCCAGAACAGGAAGTTTCTGGCACAAGTGTAAACTTTTTAGAAAAAAATCTTCCAAAAGAATTTGATGTGGTAATTCATAGACATCCAAACGGATTAAAAGAATTTTCCAAAACAGACCAGGAAAGTATAAACTCTCATTTTAAGATTTCAATACTGTTTGTTGATAGAATGTTTGAAAAAGCAGTTACCAGAATTATATTAACAGATTTTAATTTAATACTCCAATGTCAATTAAAGATTTTGTTGTATATGGATAATGTAACAGATATGAAACAGGAAATTACTACAAAGATAAAGAAAAAGGAAATACAAACTGTTTTTAACCAGTATACATACAACTACCAATTTAACACACCATATAAATATGAAGATGCATATGAAATAAAAGATTTAAATGATATAAAAAACCTAAAATAAAATGGAGGGAAAATTATGGATTTTATAAAAGAATTCCATCAATGGGTAAGAAGGGGGCGGATCACCGACGCCCCCGATCTTTATATTGATACAACAGCATTGCAAATTCTTTCTATGAATATAGGAAGAACTTTTTTCATGTATCTTGGGCGAAAAAAAGTCTATGCGAATTTATGGTGTATTTTAATTGGGAAGTCATCAATGTTCAGAAAATCAACCTGCTTGGACTTAGCTAAAAGTTTTATAAATGATAATCTTGTTTTTCCTGATGAATATAGTTCTGAAAAACTCATTGAAACAATATCATATAAAAGAACTGGAATAATGACAATAGATGAAATCATGAGTGTATCAAAACTATGGTCAAGGGATTATGCACAGGGGGTTAAACCATTTTTAACACAATTGTTTGATGCTGAAAAGGATTACAAAAGAGAAACATTTGAATACACATTGGAAGTAAAAGAACCATACTTAAATATATTTGCATGCTCTACACCAGTATGGTTTCAAGAAGCATTAAGCGAAGAAGATATATATGGTGGATTTTTACCAAGATTTCTTCTGATATATATTTGGAATAAAAAATATAGTTATAAGTTTCCAGGAAGAGGAGATCAAAAAAAGGAAGAAGAATTTAGGGAATTTCTTAAAAATCTTAATAAGAAAGCTGAAATAGCCATAAATAAGGAACTAAAATTTTCAAAAGCAAGTGTAAAAAGATTTTCAAATTATGCTTCTTTTATAGAAAAGTTAATATACCAGGAAGGAAATGGTTTATCTCCATTTCTTATTAGATTGTTAACTTATCTTATTAAGGTATCAATACTATTACATTTTAGTAATACAAAAAATTGGAATTCAAATGAAGTATCTCTTAAAACACTTAATAGGGCTATTATGTATATAGATAGTGTAAGATTAACAACTGAAAAGATATTGTCAAGAATGAGTTTTAGTTCCTACCAAGTATTAAGAAATAAGATATTAGAATTGTTAGAAGTAAAAGAAAAAATTCAGTATTCAGAGTTATTGCATAAATTAAGAGTTCCTAAAACTGAATTAAGAAAAGTCCTTGATACTCTCGTTGATGAAGAAATGATAGAGATATCATTAATGCCAACAAAAACAAAACCTATGGAGTTAATTAAACTCAAGCATAAAGAAAAAAAGACAATAACATAAATAAAAAAAATTATTGCAAAGATAATGTTATTATATTAACTTCTAAAAATAATGGCTTAAAAGTGCGTTTTTGTGGCAAAGAATGGCATTTTAATTGGTATATAGGTTGGCATTTAACAAAGGGGAATAAATGAAAATAAAAATACTAAAAGATGTAAAGGACTACACTGGAATAAAGTTAATTAACTATGAGTATAATGATGATTATGATTTTGAGTTGGAATGTTTTACTTTTGAATTAACTATTCCCAAGTGTTTACGATATAACAGTAAATACTACAAAGAGTATAACACTGGGAATATAATAATAATAGAAATATATGATAATAGAATAAGAGGAATATCATTACCAAATGCAACTCTACCTGGAATATTAGAAAATGGAGAAGTAATAAAAGAACTGTATTTGGATAATGAATACTCTATTATAAATATAATACACAGTTTAACATTTTTAGATAAAGAAAGACTTGATTATATAAAAAGTGTATCAGACAAATATAAAAAAGCAGTTAGATTTAAAATAGATATAGAAGATTTAGAAAATAAATTATCAAAGTGAAAAACTAAACAATGGAGTTTATAGTAACAATAAGGAGGTTAAGATGTGTTATATAAATGAAGTAAGTTTTGCTTTAGGTTTGTTTGTTGGTATAATGTTAGAAGCAGTATTTGCTTTAATAAATGTTTTATTTAACCACAAATAACATTGGAGGATAATATGAAATTGATAATTTTCTTATTAGGATTCTTCTTAGGTTTAATAGCAGGAATGTTTTTAGAAACTTATTACTTTGTTGGACAACATGATACATCTCTTTTAGGATCTGGTAAATACAGAGGAGGATATTATGAACCATATAATTACGATTGGAAATACTAATTTTGAAGAGTATGAAGATATTGAATACTGTCCTGTATGTAATAAAAATACAAAGTTTAAAGGGATCATAAGAATTATTCCAGATACTTATACAGATCCTGGTTATACTGAAGGTATTTTAGAATGTCAGGAATGTGGTTATGAGATGGAAATACTATAACACTATATAATATAAAGGAGGAAACAATGGAACTATATGAAAAGGCAAATGAGTATTTAAAACTGTTTGAAAAAAGTTTAGGTATTTGGATTCTTAAAACTCCTACTGATAAAGAATTAGATAAGTTTTATAAGTTAGCAAAGTTTTTAGAAAAGATAGAATACGATGATAACACTAAATATAAATGGACAAGAGATTTTCTAAATTATATAGTTAATAAAAAAATTAAAGATCTTAATAAGATCCCTGATTTTAAATCAGAATTTAATGATAATACTGGTTTAGAATGGTTTTCAAATTCTGATTATAATTATTTATTATTAGATTCATGTTATAAAGAAAAAAGATTTAATAATTTAGATGATCTTGTAAGATATGCTATAAATAAAGCAAGAGTTGAAGTATGGAATTTATTATTAAACTTTTTTAAAACAGAATTAACAAATAAGACATAAATTGATGTGCTCTTGGTTTATAACTAAATCTTTTTTTAAGCCATTATTTTTATTAAGAAAGGATAAAAGTATTACCTTTATATAAAAATGGCTTAAAAGTGTAAATTTGGGCTTAAAAATGGCATTATATAAGATCGTATTAGATACTTTATTTATTTTATATAACATTAACCAGGAGGATTAAATGGATATAGAAAAAATAAAAGAAGAAAGTAAAAGTTTTGAAAAGATTATTCAGTATAAAATAGAAGAGTTTGAAAATAAAACTGGAGCAAGAGTTGGTATTATTTATGTTTATACAGATCCAATAACAAATGAAAGAAAAGTTGAAGTTAGATTAACAATTGAATAAAGGAGGAAATATGGAAATTAAATGTGATAAAAAGAAATGTCCATTCTGGATAGGGTTTGAAATTAGATATAAAGGAGAAAAAGATAAAAAGAAAGTTAAAAAAATATTAGATGAAATATATGAATCTGGTAAAAGAATACTGAAATATTATGGAGAATAAACACAAAAAGGAGATTAAAATGAAAAATAAAGAACTTGATATTAAAAAAGAATTAACACCAATTCAAAGATGGGTAGAAAATCTTAAAGTTGAAAATTTAGAACAGTATAAAAATTGTATATCTCGTATTCAAGAAATATCATCTTTGAGAAACCGTTGGATTGAATATTGGAATCCTATTAAAACAAAAGCATTTGCAACTTGGAAAGAAATAGTTGCAAGAGAATATGTTAATAATTTAAAAGTTGGACTATCAGAAATAGATAGAATAATTTCAAAAGCAAAAGAAATTGCATTAAAATGGAAACTTGAAGATGAAAAACATGCACAAGAAATTCAGGATAGATTACAGTTTAGAAATCAAGATGAAGGATTTAAGGTTTTAGCAGTATCAGAATCGGATCTTGTTTCAGATGCTTCTATAAGAAAAACTTGGAAAGGAAAAGTTGTTGATATGAATGCTTTAATAAAAGCTGCAAAACAAGGAAATCCTGCTTTTTCATTTTTAATAGTTAATCAAAAAGAACTTGATAAGTTTGCTCGTAAAACAAAAGGAAATGTTTCTGTTCCAGGTGTAGAATTCTTTGAAGAAACATCATTAACAGTTAAAGAAAAAACAGAAAAAGGAGATGAATAAAATGAAAATAAAAGAATTAGTAGAAACAATAAAGAAGAAAAATAAGGAGGAAAATATGAAAAGATTTATAATTATGTTTTTAGTTTATGTTTTTAGTTGTGGTGTTTATATTTAGTTCAGTGTTTCTATGTGTTAGATATAATAGAAAACATAAAAAAGAAGTTATAAATGAAGGTATGGTTTGGGAATCTTATTTTGAAGTAATGGGAAAAAGAGTTGAAAACTAAAAAGGAGACAATATGAAACTAAAAAGATATGTAGAAGAAGTATATAATAAAATGCCAAATGAATTTTATGGTTTAGATTTTTTAAGAAAAGTTAGAGAAAGAAGTGGAAGGTTTTATGTTTTTGATGATACAATACTAAGGTATTTAAGAGAATTAAGAGAAGAAGGAAAAATAAATTATAAAGTTATAGATCAAAAAAGAAGTAAATACAAAAAGGAGATATTAAAATGAGAAAAATAAATGCATTTTGTATTAAAAGAAAAAAACTCATTATAAGAAATCCACCAAAAATAAAAAAGAAAGACAATACTTTAGAAATACAAGTTTATAAAGAAAGAAATAAAGATAACTATTATATAAAGATACCAATAGAAAAAGATGATATAATAGTTACTAAATCAGATAATACAGATAGAACTTTTAATATAGTTATATATAAAATACTTGATTTTTTAGATCATGATGGAATACAAACCGCAAGTATTAAGAAAGTATTTCAGTTAAATAAATGTGAGTATGAAATGGAATTTAGCACTAATAAGGAAAAACCAAATAACTTAAAAAAGAATGAATTATGGATGTGGACAGCTAATAGATTTAAAATGTTTTTAAGATCTAAAATAAAACATCCAAACAAAGGAGACACAATGAAAAATAATAAATGGGAAATAAGAAATTGTGTATTATTTAAGATTTCGAAAGAAGGAAAGTTAACATTGTTGTATTTATTTATTGATTGTGAAGTTCCAAGGATGCCAAAAGAATTTTGGTCAATAGCTCCTGATACGGCTCTTTATATTAAACAAAACTTAATAAACAATAATGCAAATATAAACATTGATGACGAAAGTATTTATGGTTTTGCCCCTATCTGGACATTACCAAAAGAATGTCGTTCCCAAATTAAGAAATTGAATAAAGTAAAATGGGAAGAAAAGAATAAAATATTTCCAAACTGGTAAAAGGAGAAAGATATGAAAAATAAAAAGACAAGATTTTGGGTTTTTAATGAGTATAGATTATTAGATCCAAATCCATTTTGGGAACCTCAATATTCCCGTGAACCATTGGAAAGTATTATAATAAATAAAATAGTTATACAAGAAGTTTCTATTGAAAAAACAGAAAAAGATATAATTAACTTTTTACAGAAATATGGTATAATAGGAAATAATACAAGATTCTCATTACAAAAAGAAGAAAACATAAATGAAACAGAAATAAATGAATTAAAACATTGTTATAAGATAAGTTGGTTTTAATTAAACTAAAATGGAGGACAAAATGAAAACTACATTTGAAATAGGTAAGAATTCTAAAAGTTTTATTATAAATCTTAAACAAGATGAAGAGTTTAGTTTAAAATCTATTGATATTAATGTATTACAATTTATAATATTTGAATTAAAATTTAACGAAAATGGTCTAAATAAAATACGAAAAGCATTAGAAACTTATAAAAGTATGGAATTAGAAACAGATTCAAATTATCATTTTCCATATTTAAAGTTTACATCAACTAAAAGATTAGAGTATAAACTGGAAATTATTTTTGAAATAGACCATTGTGATTTTTACTTTGATATAGTAAATAGGGAAGGAACTTTGATATTAAAGAAAGAAGATGCTAAATACTTACAGAAGAAATTATCAGGAAGTCCAGAAAATAAACAAATAGAAAAGGAGAAAATATGAAAATGTATATTAGGGGTGAATATACAAGTAGAGTAGTTTGTGAAGTAGATGATAAAGGAAATATCAAACCTTTATTTATTATAACAAAGATGTTAACTCCACATAGAAAATTATCATGTTGGAAAGGATATCCATTAGCAGAAAATAATATATATGAGGATTTAAAGGAATGGATAGAAGAACATCCAGAAATAAAAATAAAGTTAGATAAAGATAAACAATATATATGTGAACCAACTTGGCTTATAAGAAAAAAACTTAAAATAAAAACAAGTTGTTTAAAAAGGTATCCATTTGAAAATAAAGATTAAATTTAATTAGATAAAAATTATAGATAATAGGAGAAAAAAAATGAAAACAACATTTTTTATAATAGAAGGTTCTAAAAGTTTTATGATAAATTTAAGACAAGATAAAGATTTTAGATTAGAATATTTTGATCTTGAAACACCGTTTAGTTATATTAGGTTAAAATTTATGTTTAGTGAAATAGGTTTAGATCAAATTAGAAAAGCATTAGAACCTTATGATGAAGATGAAGAAAGTCAAATTTTAGATTTTATTCAAATAGGAAATGGAAAATATTCATTAGAAGTTGTTTTTAAATTAGATCAATGTTCTATATATTTTAATACTATTACCAAAGAAGGAACTATTAAATTAAAAAAAGAAGAAGCAGAATATCTTAAAAGATCTTTATCAAGAAAACCAGATAACAAATAAAATGGATAACTTAAATGATAAATTCATTAATAAAATAATACTTGGTGATTGTTTAGAAGTAATGAAAGATATCCCAAATGAAAGTATTGATTTAATTCTAACAGATCCACCATATAACATTAGTCAAAAAAAGAAGATCTTTAGAGATTACAGAAGCGGAAAAAGAAGTGATATAAGTTTTGATTATGGTTGTTGGGATTATGACTTCAATATAGAACCATTCTTAATAGAAACAAAACGAATACTAAAACCTTTTGGACAATGGTTGGTTTTTTCCTCTGAACAATTGTTTGGAAAATATAGAGAATGGTTTCAAAATAATGGACATTTTAAACAACTAATAATTTGGGAAATAACCAATCCACTACCACAGTTCCGTAAATGTGGATATAGACAAGCGACTCAACTAATTCTATGGGCATATAAAATTAAACCTCCAGTAAAGGATCAACATTTTAATTTTTTAACACAAAAAGAAATGAGAAATATATTTAAATATCCTTTATGTGGTGGTAATGAAAGAACTAAACATCCTACACAAAAACCCCTTATTTTAATAGAACAACTTTTAAAAATTCATTCAAGAGAAGGAGATGTTGTATTAGATCCATTTTTAGGTAGTGGAACTACTGCTGTAGCTTGTATAAGATTAAAAAGAAATTTTATAGGAATTGAACTATCAGAAGAGTATTATAAAATAGCAGAAGAAAGAATTAAAAATGAACAAAAATTACAAAGATTATTTTAATAAAAGTATAATATTATGGAAAATAAAAAATGAATAATTTACCTATAAATAAAATTATTAAAGGAGATTGTTTAGAAATTATGAAAGATATTCCGAATAATAGTATAGATCTAGTTGTAACGGATCCGCCTTATGGAATTAGTTATGGAGAATGGGATAATATAGAATTTAATAATTTTACAGAACAATGGGTAAGAGAATGTTTTCGAGTACTAAAGAATAACGGTTCGCTGTGGTCTTTTATGAGTTATGAAAACATTTTAGATTTTATCCCAATATTAAAAAAGTATGGGATTGTTCATTTAGAAAACTGGGTTGTTTGGGCAAGACAAAAAGGAAGAGGGAGCTCTAAACACCTAAAAAGTCAAAGAGAAGACATTTTGCACATTACTAAAAGCACGGATTTTGTTTGGAATAACTTAAAAGTATTAAGAGAAGTAGTATGCCCCTATGTAAAGGATGGTAAACCTAGAGGGTGGTTTATAAATGAACAAGGTAAAAGAGTTAGATGGACAGGACTAGGCAATGTTTGGGTATATACTTCTCCACAGTATAATTCAAAAACCGATAAGCAAGTACATCCTGCTCAAAAGCCTTTAATGTTAATGGAGAGATTAATATTACTATCATCTAATGAAGGAGATTTAATATTGGACCCATTTTTTGGAAGTGGAACAACTTGTGTGGCTTGTGTTAAATTAGGAAGAAGATATATTGGTATAGAAAAAGATGAGGAATATTTTAAGATTGCTAATGAAAGAATTGAAAAAGAAATAAAAATTCAATCTTTATTTTAAGGAGGAATTATGGAAATTAAAATTCAAGATTGTGCAGTATTAACAAGTTCTGAATATATATTGCAAGATGGAACTAAAAAAGATCCAATAGAGGATGAAAGATTTAAAATTCTTATCAAGGCTCAAATTTTAGAAACAAAGAATCTAAAAGAAAACAAAATAAAAGAAATAAAAAAGATAGCATTAAAAAGAATATCACAAAAACCATTTTATATTGTTGTATTCACACCATTTGAAACTTCATACGAAATATTTAAAGGCATTTCTAAAATACATCTTCCAGGAGATCCCGAATGGGACGGAAATGAAAATCAAATACCTGACTGGAGAATAGATGATTTATTTGATCTTTTCTATTTTGGATATTTTGATATTTTTCTAATAAGAACAGAAGATCAACAAGACATTTTATTATGGTATGATACTGCACATATAAAACACTTAAAGGAGGAAAATGAAAAAGCAAATGTTGGATTATATTCGTAAAAACAATTACATAATAGATATAAGTGAAGGTTTTTCTGGATTTTATATTGATGAAACAAAACCATTACCAACTAAAATTAGTTTCAATGTAGATTGGTTTACATCACATTTAAATTGGGTAAGAGATAAAGATATAAAATTAAGATATCACAAAAAAGATGGATTGAAAAAGGAGGAATAAAATGAAAATGATCAAAGCACCAGATAGTTATAGTAATTTAGACGAATTTAAAAGTATTTTTCTTGGTGGCAGTATAGAAATGGGAGAAGCAGAAAATTGGCAGGAAAGAATAGCAGAAGAACTAAAACTATTTAAGGTAATCTTACTAAATCCAAGAAGGGATGATTGGGATAATTCTTGGAAACAAACTATTTCTAATGACAAATTTAGAGAACAAGTATTATGGGAATTGAGAGCACAGGAAATTGCTAATCTAAGATTATATTATTTTGACCCTAATACAAAATCTCCAATTACATTATTAGAAATGGGGTTATTTAATGACAAAAACAATATAGTGTGTTGTCCAGATGGATTTTGGAGAAAAGGTAATGTAGAAATTGTATGTTTAAGATATGATATTCCATTTGTTCATACATTTGATCATTTATTTGATTGGTTAAAGATATATTTATCATAAAATTGGAGAATAAAATGAACGATAAAGAAAAAGAAGAAGAAGAAAAAGAAATTAGAAAAATAAAACCTCCATCTTCTGGAAGATCGGAAATGGATATAGACGAAACATGGTTAAATCTTTTTGTGATAATATATATAATATTATTAGTAACAATTTTTCTTATTACATGTATTGGAATTGCAAGAAATTGTCATTAAATATTCAATAACAAAAGGAGATTAAATGAAACTAAAAGATAAAGAAGATTGGATTGGTATTATCAAAAAGAAAAGTTTTGAAAATGTAATTAAAGAAAAAGTAGAAAAAGAAAGTTTAATAGAATGGGCTAATAAAGATGATTATATAGACGAAATACAAAAAGTATTGACTTGTAATAAAAAATAGAGTATTATATAATACAAGCAGTAAAAGAGGGATAGTTGGTTTCTGTCCTCCTTTCTCCGACTATCCCTCTTCCAACCAAACGAGGAAAAAATGAATAAACAAGATCTTAAAAATAAAGTTAGTAAACTTGGATATTTGTATTCAATAGAAGATGTAGAAGGTGGAGTTTTAATTTATAATAAACAGTTCAAAACAAATACTTTCATACCTGATGAAACAATACAAGAATTAGATAAATTAGATATGAGATCTATATTACAATTAACTAATCAAGGTAAAAATGTAGAACATATTACAAGAGTTACTGGATATTTTTCAAAGGTTGAACATTGGAATAAGGGTAAACAAGCAGAATTTAAAGAAAGATACAGAAGTAAATTGGACATTTAAATGAATACAAGACAAAAGGGTAATAAGTTTGAAAGAATAGTAGAAACAATGTATTTAGATAATGGTTATACAATTCATAGAGCAGTTCAAACAAACTTCCAAGTAAAGAAAAAATTCTTTTCAAGATCAAATGATGTATTTGGTGTGTTTGATTTAATATGTAAAAGGAAGGATTCAAACACAGTTTGGATACAAGTTACATCACAAGCTAATCTTAATCATAAAAAAAGAAAAATAGAAAATCTTGGAAACATCTGGAATAAACAAGATAAAATTATTATAGCTTCGTATGTTGTTAAAAAAGGAAAGTATATTATAAAAGAGTATGTTTATAATAAGAGGAGTAAAGAATGGGAAATAGAAACTAAAAAAAGGAGAGAAAATGGATGAAGAAAATGTTGGTTTAACAAAAGAAAAGTTAGAAAAATTTCTTAAATATGATCTTCCTGCACTTCAATTAGAAGAAGCACAAAGAAAAAGGATTTTAAGAAAAAAGAAAAGTAATTATATGTTAAACTTTTTTAGTAAATTTAAACTAACCCCAATTAGAGTTAATCCTGATAGTCTTAAAGAAAAGAAAACTTGTTTAGTTATTTTTAAGGAAGGTAGATCTTATCTTTTAACTGAAGATCCTATTATAATTCAGAAGACAATTAAAACAAAAATAGAAAATTTATAACAAAAGGAGGGTATTATGGTAAAACAACATAAAGATGAAATTCAAACTTATCCAGTATCAGAGTCAAGTTTTGCAATAAATCCAAGAAAAGCAGATCTTATAAATCAGGAAACACCAGTTGAAGTGTTAAAGAAAAGAGCTGGAAGAGGTGGTAGGGAATTTGTTTATGTTGAAACAAATTGGGTTATAAAAAGATTAAATGAAATATTTGGATATGGTTGGGATTTTGAAATTCTCGAAGAAACACCTATTGAGTTAGCAATCAAACTACAACAAATTGTAGTAAAAGGAAGATTAACAATTAAAGATATGTATGGAAGAACAGCATCTAAAACCCAATTTGGATCTTCTGAGGTGAAATTTATTAAGGGTGCACCAAGAACTATTAATAATGTAATTGATATTGCTGATGATTATAAAGCCGCAGGATCTGATGCATTAAAGAAATGTGCATCTTATTTTGGAATTGCTCTTGATGTGTATTCTGGAGAATATTCACCAGAAGATCTTGAAGTAAATCAACCTGAACAAAATGTTAATAAGGTTGAAAATGTAAATACAAACACAAATGAAGAAGAAGAAGAGGTTAAAGCACAAGAAATTGATATTGTTGAAGTAAAA
>Ga0255343_1004578_pt1 | contig 13502 bp, 22 predicted proteins | sample wastewater_treat_4_FD_192413 | JGI IMG/M metagenome (GOLD analysis project Ga0255343, IMG submission 192413) | Wastewater microbial communities from Lulu Island WWTP, Vancouver, Canada - plant16 | ecosystem: Engineered > WWTP > Wastewater > Unclassified | place: Canada: Vancouver, British... | reverse complement strand
TCCCACAGCCAGCGGCCGAAATTCGGCGCCCCCGGTTGCGTCACGTCGAACACCCCGTTCAGCGGCCGGCCCGCCTCGTCGTGATAGATCGCGTCGGACCACGGCTGCAGGATCTGGTATTTTTCCAGCACCTGCTCGATGCGCTCGCGGATGTCCGGTAAATCGAACGTGACGTCCGCGTCCACCCACAGCACCGCGTCGTACTCGTCCGGCAGCCGGCTGACGCCGAGGCTCAGCAGCCGCTCCTTGTGCCAGAGGAAATCCCGGATCGGCACCCAAAGCATCCGCTCGCCGTCGATCGCCTCGGCGTGGTATTGCCACGGCAATAATCCCTGCACGGTCCACAGGTCCACGCCCTGGGCCTTGAGCGCCGCGGCGCAGGCCCAATAGTTGGCCCGCTGCCGCGCGGTCTCTCGGCACCCGTACAGGCACGTAATCGCCGCCAGTTTCACACCGCCTCCTTGCACTCAATCCGCAGCTCGCGGCGATCGCCGTACGGATCCGCCGCTCGCACAATCCCGAATGTCCGGCTGTCCCAACTCACGCGCATCTGGGCTGTGACTCCGGACAGCCAGCGCACGGTGAACACGATGGTCGTCTCGGCCGACGTCTGCCGGCCCCGGATGGTTTCCCCGCCCGTCACCTGCTCGACCTTGGCCGGCAGGTTTGCCGTGCCGAAAGTCGCCCAGGTCCGAATCGGTTGCCCGGCCGAGTCCAGCGTCGGCGTCGGCGTCTCCAGCGTGATCCGGTTGTCCAGCTGGCCGGCGTCGATCACGGATACACCCCCACGCACAGGCTGCGGATCAGCCGCCGGTAGGCCAACGCCACTTCGCCCTCAGCACGGCCGACCGCTTCCCGCTGCCGATACCAGTGCCCGACCAGCAGCAGGATCGCCTGCTTGGCCCGCTGCGGCACGGCACTGGCGGCCGCCCCGTAGCCGGCGACGTAGGTCACCAGCACCGGGTTCGCATCGTCGCCCAGCGTCGGCAAAGTGTAATCGTCATCCCACCAGATCACGCCCGGCTGCCGCCGCGTGTCGACGTGATAGTTCGTGCTGGTCACCGTCTGCAGCACGCCGTCGGCGTCGTAGTACTTGACGTGCGTCACGCTCACCAGCGGCGGCCGGGGCACTTCCAAGCCGTCCGTCCACCAGTCGTCCAGCTCCAATTCCCACGTCTGATTGATCAGAGCCCGGCTGGTATCCTGCTCGACCAATTCGCGAGCGGCGACGATCAGGGCCGTGATCAGCGTGTCATCGTCGCTGGCGACCACGTTGGCGTGGCGCTTGGCCTCGCTCAGCGTCACGGGCTCGAGCGCCGGCGCTGTCAGCAGCCTGGCCGCTTGATCCAGCATCCTGCTTTACCTCCTCGGCCAAATGCCGGCTGATCAGCACGTTCGCCGCGCCGTCCGGCATACAGCGGAACTCGCGGCCCGCCGGATGCCCGCCCCAGGCTCGGATTAGTCTGACGTGCATGTGGTGCTCGTGGTTGTGGTGTGAGTAATTGGAATTAGGAGAGCATGGGAGGCAAACCATACTTCCCATGCCTCCCCCCATTCCCATTGCCCGATCAATAGTCCCCGGCGACGAACCAGGTCAGCTTGATCGTGCCGTTGAAAATCAGGCTGCACGGCGTGCTGGTCACGTCGTGGTCCGCGTCGTCCACCAGCACGTTCAAATACACGTCCGCCGCCGCGCCGGCCGTGGTGGTGCCGTCCAAATACCCGTTGGTCGCCGCGCCGCCGTTGGCGGTTGTGGCCCCGGCCGCGGCTTGCGGCGTGGCCGTCTTGGCGAGGATGTCGACCTCTTTCCCCGTCAGGTCAGCGTCGTTGCCGGCCGTGACAGTACCCAGCGAAAAGTTCCCGTCCCAATCGACGTTGACACCGGCCGAGCTTTTCGTCACGTCCAGATCGCTGACCGCCGCTTGGACGACGATCGCGCCCACCGGCAGGTCGTAGATCTTCAGCCCGCCGTAGGCGATCACGCCGGGCTCGTCGGTCAACGCAATCTCCACGTCGGTCAGCGTGATGGTCGTCTGGTGGTACAGCCCGTCGCCGGCCTCGCTGCCCAGCGTCACGCCGGTACCGGCCACGGCGCCGACGCCGACACTGGTACGGATTCCGCCGGCCACGGTGAGCGTGCCGGTAAACGTCTTGACGCCGCCCAGACTCTGCGCCCCAGCCGTCAGCACGAAATCCGCGTTGCCGCCCGCGTCTGGAATGGTGTACGTCCTCGCGTCGGCCTGGCTGGCGTTGGTAATCGTGGTGACCGTATCGCCGGCTGAATCGGCCGCCGTGATCGCGAGCTTGCCGCTGGCGGCCGTGCTGGGGAACACGTCAAGGCTTCCGGCCGTGCCGCTCGCGCCAGCGTCCACGTTGGTCGCGTTCACGGTGGCGATGTTTCCGGTCGTGATCGTAGCCGTGGTGATCGTCGCGATCTCCTTGGCCGCGCCCAGCACCAGGGCCTTGTTCGCCGCGGCCGTGCCGTCCGTAATCCCGTCGATCTTGGTCAGATCCGCGGCCGTCACGGTGTCCAGCGTGTCGAGCTGCGCGGCGATGTCGTTGCCGTCGCGGTTGATCACGGTACAGCCTGGCTGTAGCTCCAGCGATTTCCAGACCTTGCCGACGTCGATCCGGTAATTCGCGGCCAGCGCGCAGAGCGCGATAGTTGCGACGGTGATCGTGATCCAGTGTCTGCGATTCATGCTGCGTTGCTCCATGTGGCACGGTTTACTGTGTTGGCCGTGCCGGAAGTACTCGGGTTCGTGGGCGATCCAGGCACGGCCTGTGTTGGCCGTGCCACATCAGGACAGCAGGCTTACGCCGCCCTCATCACCGTGTCGGCGCCGCGCTCCGCCGCCGTGTACGCTCCGACTGGACTGCGCGACAGGATCCCGATCGCCGACAGGTAGGTGCCAAGAGCGCCGTTGCCTGCCTTGGCGTACAAATTGACGTAGCGCATCCGTCCCGCCCGCAAATCGACTTCCATCACGATCAGCTTGTTGTCGTCGTCGGCCGAGGGCAGCGCGGCAGCCGATCCGTAGGCGTCGTTATCCGTCGCCAGATCGCAGCCGTCGATGTCCGTGTATCCGCCGCCGCCGCCGGAGGTCTCCGACTCCTGCAGTTTCAGCGCGGCCATTGCGATGTCCGTCGCGCCCAGGGCGACGATCACCTGCAGGTAATCCCAGCCCAAGGTGTCGATCTCGACCGCCGTAAACTCGGCGTCATCCTTGATCTCGCCGGGCGGGATGCAGGCGACGACTTTCGTGTGTTGCAGCTCGTTCATCTTTTCCTCGATAAGTGTCAGTGGTCAGTGGTCAGTTGGCAGACGAAGATCAATCCGCTCTGCGCGTTGGCGCAGAGCGGACCAATCGAAACGAGCTACGCGCCGGGCGTCTTCAGCGCGACGATCGGACCAGCGGCCGAGGCCGTGCCCGGCTGGACGATCGCCACGTGGCAACGCTGGGTGCCCTTGATTCCGATCTGGTCGTACTCGAAGTACCTTTGGTCGGAAATCTGGATCGTCATTCCCCGGCGATTTCCCAGCATGGCGGCCATCGACAAATCGCCGATGTACGCGTGAATCGTACTTACGCTGGCGGTCAAGGTCTTGTGCATCACGTGGACGTACTCGACCGGATAGCCCAAGAACATCGGCACCATCTGGCCGTCGGCCGTCTTCTCCCACGTGGTTCCGCCCTGGCTGGCCATGAGCCGCACCATGGAGTTCCAGTAGCCAGGCTTGCTGATGTACCAAACGGGCTGCATCCCTGGATAGTCCGGCAGTTGTCCGATGGCCCCGATGAAATCCTCCAAGTCCAGCGTGCCGAAAGTCGTATTTCCGACCAGAGCCGTGTAGATCGAGCCGGCTTGGATCGCGTTCTTCAGCCCTGTCTGGTGCCCGTACGTCGCGCTGCCGTCGCCGATAAAGCCGGCGGTGTCTTCCGCCACGGCGAAGGCGTAGGCGAACTCTTTGGTCAGATCGTCGCCGATCGAAATTGTTGCGTCCTCGCCCAGCTCGGTGCTGTAGCGCGTAAGCGCGGCCAGCTTGCGGGCGACCAGGTTCAGCTGCTTCCACGCTTTGTCACCGGCGCTGATCTCGTCATTCTCCCCAACCCAGCTGGCGGTGATCCCGCTCTGCCGGACCGGCTGCGTCTTGGTGTCGCGCGCCATCGGCACAACCTTGGCCCGCCGGCGAAACACGCCGTAGGTCTCCCGCAGGTCGATAATCGCCTGCTCGACCTCCACCGGGACCAGCACGCCGCCGGCTGAGTCGGTGCCCTCGGACAGCGCCGCCTGAATGCGCGTGTCCAAGCCGAAATCACGGCACCACTGGGCCGCCCGCTGATTGTTGAACAGCGCCGCGAGGAAGAACTGGCCGGCCAGGTACGCCGTCCGCTCCGCATTCGGCCCGTGGTACGCCTTCAGCCGGCCGTAGCGGTACTGGGCCGCCACCGGGATCCGCACGCGGTTGACGCGCGGCGAATCGTCGCCGTCCTGCGCGTGCTGCCCCGGTCCGTCCGAGCGTTGGACCAGGTGCGATCCCAGGCTGCCCGTGCGCGAGGCGGCGAGCTGGGCTTGCCGGGCCTCCAATTTCTCGGCCCGTGCCAAATCCGCCTCCAGCGCGTCCAGCTTGCCGGGCTTGTGCCCGGCCTCGCCCGGTTTGCCGACTCCCAAAATGCCGTCGACCTCGGTCCGTTCCTCTGTGGTCAAATCTCGGTTTTCGCCCGTCGCGGTGTCGACGATCGCTTGGGCCCGATCGGTCAGCTCGCCGATCTTTTCCCGGATCGCTTTTGGGCTCAACAGTGCCAGCACGGTGTATCCGTGGGGCCGGCGCAAGGTGGGCATCAGGTGTCTGCGGCGCATAGGGTCCCTCTCCCGTCCAAGAATTTCGATACGTCTCTCGGTATCGCACAGCGGCCGGCACAACGGCTAACGAGCCATGAGGCCGACCAGCAGGAACCCGCGCCGCTAACGAGTGGCCGGTCCGCGATTTGTCGACGGCGAGTCTAGCGCACGCCAGCCAGCCCCGGCAGAGCAGGTTTACAATTAGGTTGCGCTGCCAGGCCGAAACAACAGGTCCACGGCGTGATGCTGCGGGACGATTCGCGGGTCGAGATAAGCCAGCGTCACGGATCTGCTAGAGTGGCCGAGCAGCTCCGTCGCGTTGCCCCCAGCCGCCTCGTAATGCGACGCGACTGACCGCCGCACCCGGTGAAATTTTGACTTCGAATCGTGTGGCAATCCGGCCTTCCGCAACAGCCGGCTGTACCGGTTCCAAAGGTAGGTCCTGCTGTACGGCCGCGGGAAAATCTTTTCCCGCTTCGGCAGCAAGATTTTTCGAAGCGCCTGAATCGTGTCCCCTGCCAACCGATACAACCGGTCTCTCCGTTTCCCCTTCCGCAGCTCGGCCGGCACCAGCATGTACCCGGCGACGAGGTCAGCGTGGACCCATTCCAGATCCCGAATCGCCCCGATCCTCTCCCCCGTGTCCCACGCCACCAGGTGCAACGTGCGCCACCAGTCGGCGGCCGCCACCCCGCCGATCGTCCCCGTCTGCACCTCGCAAGCCGACATTAGCCGCACGATCTGATCAGCCGTCCAAGCCTACGGCACCCGAATAAGTCCAGCTAACCCCCCTAAAAATTTCAGATTTTTACACGCCTGATGTACCCACGGTCTACGGGCGGCGGGGTGCGCAGAAAAACAGGCCCCCCCGGCGGCCTGAAAAGAAAGGGACGACGATGGACAGCTTGATGCCGCGAGGATGGAAGGTCAGCGCGAAGCAGATGGTGTGTGCAAATCCTAACTGCGGGTATCGAGGGGCGGCAGCCGAGCAGGCTAAGGGCAGCCGGATCGTGCTGTTGGTGTTGATGTGCCTGGCGATTGTACCGGGGCTGATCTACGCGATCGCGTACTCGGGGACACGGTACTGCTGTCCGAGGTGTGGGACCGTGGCAAATCTAGCTTGAGAGGCGAGCGGAAGAAGCGGCTGGGGACGTGGGGTCCGGTGCGCTGGTGCCGGGCCACGGCGTGGCCGCGAGGTCACACGTCCCCAGCCGCTGTTGAGAGAGACGTGGGCGTCGATCTATTGTGCTTGACAATGATTGCCGGGGCAATACCATGAAAGACATGAGCACGGTGGCGTTGGGGAATCTGGTGAGTGTGAGCGAGGCGGCGGAGAGGTTGGGAATCGACCGCGCTCTTGTGCATCGGTACATCAGGCAGAAGCGGTTGCGTGCCGAGCAGAAGGCACGCGTGTGGTTGATCGACGAGGAATCGTTGGAAGAATTCGCAGCCAAACCGCGTTCGGTAGGAAATCCGAACTTTTCTTCGAAGTCGTCTTGACTTTGGTCTACGCATGTAGACAATAGGCGTCCCGGTTGACCGATAGGTCGACGGCGCCTTTCTGGCGGCTGCGGAGCGGCACGCCTTTGGGCGTCATCATCTGTCAGGGAAGCCGGCTTCAGCCAAGGAGGGCGGGGCCGGCTGGTGTCTGTGTGATCCCGTCGCTCTTGGCGGGTGCAGGGCAACGAGTCCGATCGGCGTATGCGGGAGCGAGACTGCGCGCCGATCGGGCTTTTTCTGGGGTGACGCGATGGCGGAATCGCAGCTGACGCTATTCGAGGGCACGGCGCGAGAACGGACGCGGCTCGAGCGGACGCCGGCGGCGTTGGGGCCTCGGGAGACAAGCCGCCTGGCGGCGGTATCTTTTGACTCGCATTCTCAGGCGGGTATTGCCCTGGCGATCTTTCGCGGAGCCGGCGATCGGGGGGTGACGATCGACGAGTTGGCAGCGGCCACGGGCTGGTATCCGGGGACGGCGTCTGCGCGGGTAGACCAGTTACGGCGGGCGGGGCACGTCCAGGAGACGGACCGCCGGCGGGAGACGCGGGCGAAGCGGAAGGCGATCGTGTTTGCGATGTTAGGAGGGTGATCACGTGACTGAAACTATGCAAAAGTGCCTGCAGGAGCTGCGGGAGAGGCGTGATTTTGTCGTGCTGTACCGGGTCGGAAGCCATGGGGCTAAGCGGACGCCGGCGATGACGCTGCTGGAGGCGTGGGACTGGTACCGGATCGTGACGGGGCAGGATCCTGGTGGGCGCTACGAGCTGGTGACGGCGTGCCGGAGTGTGCTGGCGAATGCGTTGGTGAGGGCGGAGGGGGCGGGGCTGCCGAACTGAGGAGGCGATTATGCGGCATAAAGTGTTGACACGGCGGAAGATGAAGCCGGGGAGCCGGCCTGGGCGGCTGCGGAAGTGGCTGCGGAAGTGTGGGGTGATCGTGAGGCGGGACGGGGTGCGGTTATGCGGACTATCAGCTGGTTTCCGCTAGATCGTGTGGGGGAGCTGGAATCGGCGATTTTGGAGCAGTTGGACGATCGGCGGCGGTCCCGGCGGCGGGATGCGTTGGCGTGTGCGTTGGGGTTGAGCGGTTTGCGTAGCGGGGAGGTAAGTCAGTTGGTGCTTGGGGATCTGTCGGTACCGCTGAGACGGCTGCGAGTCCGGACGCTGAAGGGCGGCCCGGAACGGGCCCTGGTGCTGGACGAGACGCTCGTGCGCGAGCTGATCGGCTGGCGGGGCCTGGATCAAGCGCGGCTGGCCTTCGCGAAGCTGGGGCCCGAACAACTGCTACTGCCGAGCCAGCGTGGGACCATGGTGCGGCGCGAGCAGTTCAACCGGATGGCGGTAGGCATGATCGACGGGCTGCTTGGGCCGTACCACGGGCTGACCTTCCACAGTCTGCGGCATACCTTCGCAATGCGGGCGTATCAGGAGTCGAGGGACCTGTTTTTGGTGCAGCGGATGCTGGGGCATTCCAGCGTCCAGACGACGGAGATTTACGCCCGCTCGCTGGCGGAGCTGCCGGAGGCGTGCCGGGTGAAGCTGGGGCGGAATCAGCTGGCGGAAAGGATGCGGGTGATCCCGCTGGAGGCGACGGGGTAGGGGCTCAAGAAAACCGTACAGAATGTGGATTCTGTACGGTTTTCTTGATTTGGGTGGCCAAGTAGTGGGGGTTTTGCCGTGTGCGAGCACGATTCTTTGATCGCGGTCGAGCGCGAAATCAGCCGTCGCAAATGGGAGCTGGCAATCGACCGGCGGCTCCGATTAGACGGCGTGCCTGCGCTGATCGTATCCGGGCCGTGGGGTCAGGCTGTGGTGCGGAATCTGGCCGAGTTGGAGCGTCACTTTGGTAAGCGGGCCGCTGTGGTTCCCAGCGGACGATCGAAACAGAAAGGGCTGTTTGATCGGACGCAGCAGTTGGAGTTGTTCGCGTGATTTGGCTTGGGATCGACGGCACGAACTGGGTACACGCACTGTATCACGCCTTCCGCGGCGTGGACGTCTTGGAGCACGTCCGCCGGCGAGTGCGGATACTGACTCAGTACACCCGCGCTTCGTGCGTGGTGGTGTGTTGTCAAGCTGGTGACGGATGTGGGCGCGGTCCAAGACGCGCTGAGATAGGAGGGGAACGGCCAACAGAGTAGGCCGTGCCACGGGAACTTAACACGGAGGTGGAAAGCGATGCTGGTGTTGTCAAGGAAAAAGGGTGAGACGATCGTGATCGGGAAGGGCGTGACGGTGACGGTCCTGACGATAAAGGGCGGGGCTGTGCGGCTGGGGGTCGCGGCGCCGGACGGGGTGACCGTGGATCGGGAGGAGGTTTCGAAGCGGAGGCAGAATGGCGATGGCGAAAGTGATGCATCGCGAAGCAAGGCGGCCTGAGACGGCCGACGTGGGCCGGCGGCTGCCGGGGGAGACTCGGAGGCCGGCGGCCGAAGAATCGGCGCGCCGGGCACAAGGACACGCGGCTGTATCACGGGCCGATCCGCCTGCCCGTGGACGTGTGCGAGATGGCCAGCCGGTCCAAGGTGGTCAAGACCAGCGCGCGGCATATGGCCGTGCGCGTGTCCCACCTTGGGACCGTGTACTTGTTCCGCGTGGTTGGCGGCCGTGACTACCTCGGCGAAGTCGTCGAGACTCAGGGCGGGACGATCCGCGTGCATCTGTGGGCGATCGTCGAAGCCGTGGGGCGGCCCGTGGAGGATTTCCTCGGCCAGCCGTCCGTGTCCGTGGAGCCGCCGGCGAGTCCGGCATAACGTCAAGAGGGTAACCGGGGCGTACTCGCCTCCGGTTCACCCGTAGGTTATCCGGTTTCCGTACTTGGGTTTACGACTATTTTGAAATTTTTCCGAAAAACTGTGTGTAGCGTATTGACGCGATTCTGCCCTGCCTCTAAACTGTGTGTAGAGTTAAGTTGTTGATCCGTTCACGCACAGGAGAAAAGACATGACCACGATCCGAAAATTTGTGACGGTGGCTGGAGCATCGAGTAACGCCAGGCTCTGCACGGAGGACAGCGACGCAGCCGAGGTGTACGTCGCTGAACTCGTCGCTGGCGCTGGCATACGCTCGCTCGACGAGGATGACTGTGAGGTAGGGTCGAGCGATGACCGCGATTGGAATCGTGATGTGATCGTCGATTTGTGCGTACCGCTGTTTTGCTGCCGGGGGAAGGGGCGCAAATTGCCGCCGCGGACCCCGGAGGAGGCGCTCCGCCAATCGGCGGCGAAAGGAAAAGAGGGATTGCAGCCCGGATGCGTCGTCAACTTGAACGGTCGCGCGATCACGCTGTGAGCGGAGGATGACATGGCAGAGTGCGAGAGGCGAAACATCACGCAGCCCGCCGACTGGTGGGCTGCGATCGAGGCCGCCGCGGCGGCCGAGTCCGTGACCGTGTCCGAGTGGATCGGCGAGGCGTGCCGAAAGCGGCTCCCCGCGTCCGTGCGCCGTGGGCTGTCGGATCGTCCGCCGGCCAACCGGCCGAAGAAGCCCGGCGACGGGTCCGTGTCCGTTCCCGGATAACGTCCAATGTTGACCACGCGGCGACAACGGTGGTCACCATTTCGCTGGACCCAATCGCCGCTGTGGTCCAACAGTAGTTATGCCGTTTTTCCGTGGTTTTTGGGGTGGGAAGAATTCCGAAATAATATACAGAATTAACGAAATCGAGCGTTGACAATGCCGAAATACTGTATAGAATTAAGGGAGAGTTGAGAACGAAACCCCGAAACGAAAGGAACGAGACATGACGACCCTAAAAATCAGCGAGAAAACAAATGGATGGGCATCCCTGGACGGTCACGGTTGCTGGCCGGTGTACTTCGCGGAAACCGAGGAGTCTTGCGTCGCCGAGGCAATCCGACGCGGTCACAGCGTGACACATCACGGACGAAAGGTCGTGTCTGCGGATCAGACCTACGTGCATTACGAGGACGGAACCATCGCGGTCCTGCTCGGGAACATTGGAATTGAGGTGATCGCGTGAAACGGATCATGTTTGAACTGTCCGAGGAATTGGGGGCCGCGATTGACGCGGCCCTCTCCGGCCGACAGCGTAACCCGACGCTGGAGACGTGGCTCTGGCGTGTCCGTGAGATCAAGGACGCGGCCAAGCGGCTGGGCGTGCGCAAACCCGTGCGCCGTGGCCGTGGGCGCCCGCCGAAACGTGAGCCGTGGAGTCCGGCATAACTATTGATTCAGCCGCAGCCGAGCGCTGCCGAGCGCCGCCGAACGGAGCCGAACGTGACCGAACAGAGCCGAGCGCTGCCGAACAAGCCGAACAGGTCTCAGCGAGAGCTGCCGATCGGGCAGGTCGAGCAATCGGACGAGGCGTATCTGGCGGCGCTCGACTCGGCTGCCTTGCCGGACGGGGTGACGGCGATCGTGCGGTGGCTGATCCAGGATGGCCGGCGAGAGTCGGGAGAAATGCGGCTGGCGGTGCGGACGCAACGGCAGATCGCAAAAAGGGTTAGGAAAAGTGCGTCCACGGTTTGCGAATCACTGAGACGACTGCGCAATTCCGGCCTCGTGACAGAGGCCGACGGCGAGTATCGGTTACGACTGGCGCTGCTCGTGGAAATCAGTGAGGTCGCCCAGACACACCGGGAGCAGGCCCGGCGCGAGGTCGATCCGGAGGAGGCCTGGGAGGCCCTCGTCGGGTCCGGCGCTCGGCCGCGCTCGGCTTGTTCGGCGGCGCTCGGCACGACGTCCGGATCCGTAGAAGAAAGATCCTCTACACCCGTATCCGTGACGTCCGTCTCCGTTTCCGGATCCGGAGCGGCCAGCCGACTGCCGAGCGCGGCCGAGCGCGGCGAGCGCGACGACTGCCTGCGCGACCACGTGGCCTGGCGGCAGTTGCAGACGCGGCACTTCCGCGACGCGGCCGGCAAGCCGGCAATCGTGGTGGGGGCGCTGCAGCCGTGCTTTTATGCGGCCGTCGAAGCGGATCTGCTCGACAACGAGCCGGAGCACAAGATCCGTTTCCTGGCCGCGGCCTACGATCTGGCCCACCAAATGCCGCGTTGGGACGCGCAGCAGCGGCGTGATGTTGGAGTGCGATCGCCGGCGGTGTGTCTGCGGCGACGGGTCGAGCGTGGGGCTCTGTTCCGCGCGTCGCCGGAGGGACACGCCTGGGCAAAAAAAATCGTGTTTCCAGGAGTAAGCCGTGAGCAACAAGCTGTGCCGGATCACGCGTGACTTCCGCCGCGTGGCGGAGATCGACGGCAGCCAATACGTGATCACGATTGTGGTGCAGGGGCTGACGCTCCGGCGGCTGAGAGCGCGGCAAGCTACGGCCGTACCGATCAAGTGGGCGGAGTTGGCCCGCGAGGGCGGGCTGCTGGACGCCGGCGAGTTGGCCAGCCGGCCGCTGCTGGCGGCGTATGTGCGGCGGAACTGTGGCAAGCGGTCTGAGGGAGCGGGCCGCTGACTGGAGCCGGCTGCCGCGGCAGGAGGCCGCGGCGGCCGTTGGGAGGGCCAAGGGCATGGCGACGGCAGTCGTGGATTTGGAAATCGTGGCTGGCAAACTAACCGATTTGTGGCAGGACCACGTGTCCGGCAAATGCAAGCTCAATCGGCCAGAGGCTGCGTTACTCGCCCGCTGGCAGACTGGCGATTGTCACCTGGTCGGCAAAGCGTTGGACCAGGCGATTCAGACGCTGCAGAATCACGGCCGCTTGCCGGACGAGCCGAGCACGCCGGCTGGCGGACGAGACGCCGTGCATGGTCCGCTGTGTGGCCGCTGCAACTGGCCGGTTGAGCCGGCTTGTGGCGAGTGTGGTCCGCCGGCGGACGGCGAGACAGCAACGGACGGCGACGGCTCGATCACGGCGGCGCTGGGCAGCGGCGGACCGATCACGGATGCACTGATTGGCCGGGCGCCCAGCACGCCAGGCCGGCCAATTAAGATCGCTCTGCGGCTCGTTCGGACGGCCGACATCGTGGTGGGGAAGCGATTTCGGCAGCTGAACATGACCGAGGTCGCGAAGCTCGCCGACAACCTGGTCGAGTCCGGCCGCCTGCTGCAACCGATCGGCGTCACGAGCGACATGCACCTGGTGTGGGGAGCACACCGGTTGCGTGCCGCTTTGGATCTCGGCTGGCGCGAGATTCCCGCCCAGATCCTGCCCTACGACAGTACGCATCAGCAGGCCACGATTGACGAGCTGGACGAGAATCTACGCCGCTGTGAGCTGACGGCGCTCGAGCAAGCCATGGCGCTGGCCGCGCGCAAAACCGCCTACGAACTGCTGCACCCCGAGGCGCGGCGTGGCGTGAGAGGTGGCCGCAAACCGCAACCAGAGTCGCCAGCCGCACACTGGCTGCGCGACGACGGAGTTGAGATTTACGTGTTCAAGGGCCTGGGGACGTCCGGCTGGATGGCCGGATTCAAAAGTGCCGCTGGCGGACACCACAGAATCAAGTCTCCCTATCTCACGAGTCACAAGACGCAGAGTGCAGCACAGCGTCAGCTGGACAAATACGCTGAGCAAAAGGGCTGGACGAAACTAACGGACACGGTGGCCGTTAGTTCGCCGCCGCCGAAACCCGTTACGCACGTCGAATCTTTTGCCTCCGACGCGGCAGCCAAGACCGGCAAAAGCGAGCGCACTATCCGACGGGCTACCGCGATCGGCGCCAAGATTGTGCCGGAGGTAGCCGAGGCGGTGGCCAAGGTCCCGGCCGTCGCGAAGAGTCCCAAGGAGCTGGCCAAGCTCGCCAAGCTCGACCCGGCGCTACAGCGGTCTGTCGCCGCCTGCCTGACAAGTGGCGAGTGCAAGACCGTGACGGAGGCGGTGGCCGAATCCGACGATCCGCCGCCTGCGCCGGCCGAGCAAGCCTGCGATGTGCTGAAGCGGCTGCTGGACGAGGCCGCCCGGCGTTGGTGTGCGAAGTGCGGCAAGGCCGCCACGGCACAGCTGGCCGCCGGCGTGCTGGAATCGGTAGCGGAAGAGTGGATCAGTCAGGACTGGCGGAGGACGGGGGGACCTGCCGCCGCAAAAAAGAGACACCGCTGATGAGGAGTAGTGACACGATGGTGGAAAAGAGCACGTTTGAAAGTTGGGCAATCGTCGAAGTGATGGGCCACCGTCAGTTCGCGGGACTCGTTACCGAGCAGACGATTGGCGGCGCGTCCTTCGTCCGCGTTGACGTGCCGGAGGT
>Ga0255343_1004551_pt1 | contig 13567 bp, 11 predicted proteins | sample wastewater_treat_4_FD_192413 | JGI IMG/M metagenome (GOLD analysis project Ga0255343, IMG submission 192413) | Wastewater microbial communities from Lulu Island WWTP, Vancouver, Canada - plant16 | ecosystem: Engineered > WWTP > Wastewater > Unclassified | place: Canada: Vancouver, British... | reverse complement strand
TCTCTATGATATCATCATCAGTCACTTTTCTATTGAGCTGGAAGAATCCGTCAGGAGTATAGCGGTACGGTGCGCGAAAGGGCTTTTGTCCTTTCGTAAGTCCAATGACATTCGTACAGATGACATAATAGCCATCGAGTTTTTCGTCTGCATCGATCCGTACGTCATCGAGCATCACCAGATACTCGGTCTCGGGAAAACATTCCCCGGTTGTTTTATCAAAGGGTACTTTCTTTATGTACTTTGCTGAGCCATAGGAGCTAGTCTTTGCATCCTTAGAGAGTGCATAGATCTGTCCAGAGGCTTTCTCGATGGCGAGTTCTCTCTCCATGCGAGTACGCTTCGCATACTGCTCACTATAGATGACTATCTGCCGCTCGTTCACGATGCTCTTCGTTCGTTTCCCATTGCTATCGGTAACCCATATCTCCCTAGGACTATAGCGACTCTTGTGCTTGGCTACGAGCTTTCCTTCACTATCGTAGACAGCGCTATAGCCTACTTCATCCAAGACATAGTCCTTGAAGGCCTTATCCGCACCTCGCACTGAGTAGCTCATCACATAGCCATTATGTCCAAGCCGAATCTTCGCAATATTATCCCCACTCATCATCCCTTTATCTGCAACAATAATAAGGTGGTGAAGACCAAAATCTACTACCGTGTCATCGAGCATCGAAGGAAGAGTCGTGCAGTCATTGGTGTTCCCACGATAGAGCTCATAGGAGACTGGTAGTCCATTTGCATCCAGAAAGAGTCCCATCTGAACTATAGGATTCGGCCTATGCTCCTTGGAGACTCCTTTAGCCCTAAGGCTATCTGGTTCATCGATCTCAAAGTAGTAGTTCGTCACATCGTAGTAGAGTAAAAGCGTATCCCTCGCATAGTTAACCTTGACTTGTTCATGCAGCTGCTCTAAGAGTGCAGGCCGCCACTCAAGGAAGTAATCCAGGGAACGGTACACATCCTGTTGGGAATAGTCGGTATTCTCAAAGAATATTCCCCTATTCTCCCATGCACCACGCTTTGAATCTGGATAGAGTGCACGATTAAAGATGAGCATCTTAAAGATAGAGTTAAGATTCGCAGCAAACTTTCTATAGCGCTGGTGGTTATTGAGAAACACATCGATTTTCATCTCATGGTAGAGTTTTGAGAGTGCGGCATAGCCTAGGTTCTTACGAGCAACTGCAGTAGGACTAAGATTCTCTTGCTTTGGAAGGCTTGCGTTTGGATCTAATTGGACATGCCGAGCCTGTTCTTTTTCCTTCTTCTCTAAAGTCATCTGTTTTGCGACTTCTTTGAAATGCGCGATAGGGTCTGGATAGATCTTCTCTAGCTCATCGAGATAACCCAAATTTTGGATCATGTGTTTCTTTGATCTACCGTTTTCTCGACGAGATTCGACGATCTTGAGAATCGTACGGCCGGTCTTTTTGTCAGAGATAGTGGCGAGGAACATAGAACCCTCCTATGAGGAGAGTATAGCACAACTTTAATTGGCGCACAATGGCCTATGTACCATTTCTTCAAATATTTTTAAAAAATATTCCCTTCAGATTGTGCTGAAAGGAATTATTTCCCCTACTCCCTTATGTCAACTGTAAAAGTACGGAGGATGCCATAGTATACCGAAAACCTCATCTTAATTATCATAACTTCGGTTACGATAATCTAGTATTTTCTTATCAAAGTAATCCAGACTGAACGTTTGTGAAGAAAAGCTATGACCAAAGCTTTTGCAGCGATAACGAGGTACATTACCAAAACATTTGCTATGATAGAAGCCTAGCCTGACAAACCAGCGACCTTGAGGAACTGCCTTATGATAGAGACAGGCTGAATTTGGGCAGAAAGGAAAAGAATGCATGCTTACCTCCATACATTCTCTTTATCGCTCTCTTCCCTACTTTATGCTTCAACTTCTTATACAAGGTTCGTAGCAGTAATGAAGCTTTTCAATGATGAACTCATCCCTAAAATCGATACTTTTTTCGCTGAAATTCTTGTCAAGATATTCTAGATATGCAGATTTTTCAAGCAGAGGTTTGAAAGAATCGCGAATTATTTCTGCATTTTTCGCGTGATCTGTTCCAAGCTTTAGGACTAGGTCTGCGATTATTCTGGCGGGCTGAATATAGGCTTGATCGGGATCATGCACCTTGAAATTAGCGGTATGAATCATGCCTGAGAAGCCCGAAAAGCCTAGCTGGCATGATGGAACAAGCAATGCGACATCGCCAATATCATCGGAAGCATAAGAGTGATCATGCAAATCAATAAGATTAGACGGCAGAAAATGAGCTACGGATTCCTTAAGGAGTTCTCCAAGGGATAGTGAAGGAATAAAGGGCTGATATCCAGGTGTTGTACTTATCTTTACAGCAGAACCTGTTGCCAATGCACCCGATACAAGAGCACGGTCTATCTTATGTGCAGCATCTGCAATTGCTTCTATCGTTGCACCTCGTATATATGTTTCGATGAGTACATGCTCGGGTACTGTATTCACTGTCATGCCATCCTCTTTCAAAATGGGGTGAACCCTAATATGGTCTTCGTCTTGAAATGTCTCTCTTGATGCATGAATTGCCATAAGCGCAATTGAAGCAGCATTTAATGCATTTATTCCTTTATGAGGAGCGGAACCTGCATGGGCTGCTTTCCCTTGAAATAGAGCTTGTTTTGCTATAAAGCCATTAAGTGTGCCATTTACTGTAGCAACCCTCTCAGGACTATTAGACATAGAATGATATTTAATGACACAGGACGCCGAATCAAAAATACCAAGCCGTATTAGTTCCTGTTTACCACTGAGATACTTTATATCGCCTTTTTTGCGTAATTCCTGACGAAAATTCATTTCTGTATATTCTTCAGCGGGGGTTGCCACAAAGCTTAGTCGGAAGCCGCATTTCTCTGGAATATTTTCTTTACAAATTGCTGCGAAGACAGCTAACATCACTGCCATTTGTGCATGATGACCGCATGAATGCATTAGTCCTTCCGGTGCATCATGAGTTTTCAAAGCATCCATATCAGCTATAAGCACTATCTCGGGAGATGTTTCAGGCCCTGCTGTAGCTACTAAACCAGTGCGTGCAATACCTGTCTCCATTTTAATATTGCAGTCTGATAATTGATATTCTATAAATTTTCTAAGCGTCTCCATCGTGCTATATTCCTGAAAACCTGTTTCTGGTAATTTCTCAAGATGCGATGCTAGACGAAATGTATCTTCTTTGTTTGCAAGGATAGAAGCATCGATGATATTCTTTATTTTGTTGAGATCATAATTCACCGGCGTTCTCCTGTTGAAAAGATATATAATCATCACATTATCCCTCAGATGAGCAAAAAACAAGCCTATTCACCAATAGATAAGACAAGACAATCAAAGCTATATCGCCTGCTTGACAACAGGTTTGTTTGGTGATTTTCTACTTTCAGGCTGCCGAGATACTAACAATAACTGTACTATTTCAGAAAAATACAAAGAAAAAACAGGCAACCTAAAGGAGTGCACATGAAAGCATTTAGGGTATTTTGTCTTGTCATATTGACAATGATGTTGCTTCTCCCCGTTACTGCACAGAGTCCTAAAAAAGCCAATGTATTTCTTCTTATCTCTGGGTCCCTTGGTGATAAAGGATTCAATGATTCTGCTCGCGCTGCTCTAGATCTTATAAAACAGAACTATGGCACAAATGTCACATTAAAATATACAGAGTTGGGAACTGATGTTGCGAAATTTGCTCCATCTCTCGAAGATGCAGGCGCAGAGGGCTATGATGTCGTATTTTGTTCAAATAATTTTAATTCGGCCGTTCAGGAAGTTGCACCGCGGTATCCAAAGACTTTATATGTCATGTATGATGGATGGATCAATGAAGATATTAGCAATGTATACTCGATTCAGTATAAGAATTCGGAAGCAGGCTATCTAGCTGGAGCGCTTGCTGGGCTTATGACAAAATTCACTACTGATACAAAAATCAATTCTAATAATATTATTGGTTTTATAGGTGGTCGCGATATTACCGGCATAAATGACTTTTTTGTAGGTTATATCGCAGGTGCACAAAAAGTTAATCCTTCTATAAAAATAATCTATAATTATGTGAATTCTTTCACAGACACTGCAAAGGCAAAGGACCAAGCATTAATACAATACAAGTCCTACAATGCCGATATTATATATCATGCCGCGGGGCGCGCAGGTCTTGGGGTGTTTGATGCAGCAGTCGAGACTGGCAAGTATGCCATAGGTGTAGATACAGATCAAGCGAGTCTTTTTCCAAATGAACCCAAGAAAGCAGAACTCATCCTGACGTCTACAATGAAACGCGTTGATTTAACTCTGTACCAGGCTTTTGAAAAATTTATGAATGGCGAAAAACTAGGTGGAAAGAAAGTTTATGTTGGTGCTTCTGAAGGTGTTATTGCTTATGCGCCATTTAACAAGGCTGTTCCTGCGTCTATCAAAGCCGAACTTGAAAATCTTCAAAAAGATATCAGAGCAGGGAAGATTTCTATACCTTCGGCATTCTCAATGACTGCAGAAGAAATCAATAAAATGAGGGATTCTGTAAACGCTGCGAAATAGCTGTTAATCATTATATATTTAATTTGATTATAGCAGCTCTTGGCTGCACTCAATATTTTGTGTAAGAGAGGCTACCAAAGAAGGGGGAGCCTCTCTTGGATTTAATTGGAGCATACATTGCAAATACTCATCCGTACCGAAAAAATATGTAAGATTTATCCCAATGGAACATTTGCGAACAAGGCTATCGACTTTTCTGTATTTGAAGGAGAAATTCATGGCCTTGTTGGAGAGAATGGGGCAGGCAAGACTACCCTTATGAAAATGTTATATGGAGAGGAACAGCCATCTTCAGGTCGTATGCTTATCGAAGAGCGTCCTATTTCTTTCACATCTGAATTCGATGCAATAAGAGCCGGAATTGGCATGGTGCATCAACATTTCATGCTCGTGCCATCCCTTACAGCAGCCGAAAACCTGGTATTAGGAAAAGAACCAAAGCGTCCTAGAACACGCACATTCGACTTTGAGGCTGCTGCTCGAACCACACAAGAATTGTCAGAGCACTATAATCTTCCAGTCATCGTAAGGGCTCGCGTGGCTGATCTCTCTGTATCTATGCGTCAAAAATTGGAAATCTTGAAAGCTCTCTATCGTGGTGCGCGGATTCTGATTCTCGACGAACCGACAGCAGTATTGACTCCACAAGAGACAGAGGAGCTTTTCATAGAGCTAAAAGCTTTAAAGAATCAGGGGAAGACAATAATTTTCATTAGTCACAAACTAAAGGAAATATTTAATATCTGCGATAGAGTTACTGTAATGCGCGATGGAAAACTCATTGCTACACATAACGTTGAAGACATTGATGTTCAGCAGATTTCCAATGAAATGGTCGGGCGTGAAGTACATTTTGAGGTTATGCATCCTGCCACAGAACCAGGAGAGGCAGTGCTCAATGTGCGGCATCTGGCATTTATTGATGATTTTGGCATTGTGAAACTCAAGAATGTTTCTTTTTCTTTACGGAAAAATGAAATACTTGGTGTAGTTGGTGTTGATGGAAATGGTCAGACTGAGCTAGTCGAAATCCTAACAGGCATGGGGAAGGCACTTGCAGGTTCTGTTATTGCTCACGGTGTAGAAATAACAAATAAAGGGCCATACACGGTGAGGCGGAATAGGATTGCTCATATTGCAGAAGATCGCATTACTATTGGTACAGCTCTCTCCGCATCGATAGAGCAAAATCTGCTTGCAGACCGATATTGGCAGAGACAATTCTCGACGAAATTAGGCTTTTTGCGAAGCAAAGAGATGACTCAGCATGCTGCTATGCTCGTGCATGAATATGATATCCGTTGTAATTCTACGCAGCAGCCTGTAGGAAGCCTTTCGGGGGGAAACATGCAGAAGGTTGTAATTGCTCGTGAATTCAGTGCGCAGGCTTCGATTCTCATAGTATCTCAGCCAACAAGAGGGGTGGATATTGGTGCTATTGAATACATTCACTTGAAAATCATGGAGATGCAAAGTGCAGGCAAAGCAATATTGCTTGTTTCATCTGACCTTCAGGAGGTAATGGCGTTATCCGATGCGCTTATTGTAATGCATCAAGGCGAAATTGTAGCATACTTCCCTGATGCGACCACAGTTACCGATAAGGAACTTGGCCTCTACATGCTTGGTTTGAAACGCCAAAGCGAATATGAAATAAGGCAGGTATTTAATGAATAGCATAAAGCGCTTTTTTATCGATAGAGAATCTCTTGCGCCTGCGCTTGTTACTCTTTTGGCAGCGCTCTTTTCACTACTTGTTGGCATTATTTTGATTTTCATCGTAAGCAAGAATCCTTTACAATCAATACATAATTTCCTGCTAGCTCCATTCTTAAGATCATATAATTTCTATTATCTGCTCATTGTCATGGTACCAATTACATTCACAGGCCTTGCGCTTTGCATTGTGTATCAATTGGGATATATGAGCCTGATCGTCGATGCAAGTCTTTATTCGGGTGCAGTTGTTGCAACTGTTATTGGAACTCAGCTTTCATTGCCTGCTGGTGTTCATCCAGCAGTTGCGATGCTTGCTGCTGGTATTGTAGGAGGGCTTATCAGCCTCTTGCCAGCAATCCTCAAGATTCGTTGGCGTGCTAATGAGCTCGTATCATCTCTAATGCTCAATTATGTATTCTATTTTCTAGGAAGTTTTGTGATTCTCTATTATCTAAGGGACCGAAATCAGACTATTCTCTCATCAGTTCCATTTAAGAAGACCTTTCTTCTTCCAAGACTTGTACAGAATACACAATTGCATGTGGGCTTCCTAATTGCAGTGGCTTTCGTTATTTTAGTTTCTATTTTTATGTATCGAACTCGTTGGGGATATGAAATAAGACTAACGGGTGCAAATCCGCGTTTTGCAATGTATACAGGGATACCGGTAACTACTGTTATTCTATATGCACATTTTATTTCAGGTTTTATCGGAGGTGTCGGTGGTGCCGTTGAGATGGCAGGTCTGTATAGGGCATTTATTTGGCAGATGAATCCATCATATGCCTGGGATGGTGTCATTGTAGCTATGCTTGCTCGACGAAATCCAAAATTCGTGCCTCTTTCCGCTTTTTTCTTTGCTTACCTTAGGGTCGGTGCAGATTTTATGTCTCGGCGAGGCGATGTAGCTTTTGAGTTCATTACTCTTCTTCAAGGGCTTATTATACTCATTCTCGCATCAGATCGCATTGTAAATTATTTTAAGGAAAGACAACTAAAAAAGCATATCATGAAGAATCAAGGAGCAGCATGATGGTCAATTTTATAGGAGGAGTAATAACGTCTGCCAATTATTGGTTCATCGTGTTTCGCTCAACTGCACCTATTCTATTAGTGACACTAGGAGCAGTAATCACAGCACAGGCTGGCATAATGAACATGGCACTTGAAGGCTCTATTTTATGGTCAGCGCTGATTGGTGTAATAGTCAGCGCCGCCACGGGGAGCGCTTGGCTTGGCCTTTTCGCTGGCGTTGCTTCAGCTGTAGCAGTAGCACTTATACTCGGCATATTTGCGCTTAAGCTAGATGCAAATCCTGTATTGATAGGGGTTGCCCTCAATTTGATAGCAACTGGTGGAACAGTATTTGTATTATTCTCGCTGACAGGCGATAAGGGTATTTCCTCTTCACTGGAGAGCAAAGTGCTACCTATTATCAATATTCCTCTTATCAAAGACATTCCATGGATCGGTAAGATAATCTCTGGGCAGAATATCGTTGTATATTTTGCAGCACTATCAGTCGTAGTAATCGATCTTATTCTTCGCAAATTCACTATAGGGCGAAGGATTAAAGCAATTGGAGAAAACGCGCAAGCTGCAAAAGCCGCAGGAATCAACATTGTTCGCGTACAATTCTTTACTTTGGCTTTATCCGGTGTTCTAGCAGGACTTGCAGGCTGTTTTTTATCGATGGGATATACTTCTAATTTTACATCAGGGATAGCAGCAGGTCGTGGATACGTTGCTAATGCAGCTCGAGTGGTAGCAGGAGGGACTGCTGTTGGATCAATTTTTGCTGCAATGCTTTTCGGTTTAATGGATGCGATGGCCACTTACCTGCAAAATATCGGGCTCAAGCCTGAGCTTATACAATCGCTTCCATATGCGGTAACAATTCTTGGTTTTGTTGTAGTGACCATTGTACGCGATAAGAGAGAATCGGAACGAAAGCGCAAGCTTTTTTCTAACATTTCTGCAAAAGGATACAATAACGAACTGACTGATAAGGAAATGAAAAGTGGAATGTGATCTTTGTATTTCTTGCGGTGCTATTCTGACTATGGATTCTCAGGGCCGCATTTACGATCCAGGATATATAGCAATAAAAGATGGAAGGATTGTCGGTATCGGTGCAATTGATTCGAAGGGATGCTGTGGTTTATGGGAAGCTAGAAACACAATAGATGCGACGGGCACTCTCATCATGCCAGGATATGTCAACACACACACTCACATAGCAATGAGCCCTTTTCGTGGAGCGATGGAAGATGCAGAAGATAGATTGAGACGTTTCATTTTTCCTTTGGAAAAAACAGTTGTAGATCCTCAACTTGTCTACGATGGGGCACTTTTTTCCATAGCGGAGATGGTACGATCAGGGACGACTTGTTTCGCTGATATGTATTATTTTGAAGAAGAAGTAGCTCGAGCTGCCGATTATTCAGGGATGCGAGCAATTGTAGGAGAGACAATTGTCGATTTTCCTGCTCCCGATTGCGATATTCCATATGGAGGGATTGAAAGAGCGAAATCCCTTTCAAAAGAATGGAGAAATCATACTCGCATAAAAGCATGCATTGCCCCACATGCTCCCTATACTGTTGATGCCTCAAATCTTCGCTTAATTGCTCATACCTCTGAAGCGTTCGGTATACCAATCATGATGCATATCGCGGAGATGGATTTTGAGTATGCTAGGTTTTCGCAATCTCATGGTTCTGTATTACGATATCTTGATGAGACAGGTATCCTTTCTTCAAGCCTAATTGGCGTTCATATGCTTTACCTCGATGATCAGGACATCGAAATCGCAGCTCAAAGAAAGATCGCTGTTGCGCATTGCCCCGGATCTAATGCAAAATCAGGGCGTCCCATATGCCCTGCCTGGCAGCTTAGCAAGGCAGGGGTTGCAATTGGATTAGGCACAGATGGTCCGCTTTCAGGAAACACTATGGATATGCAAAACATTGTTTCGCTTTACCCCAAGTTGCAAAAAGTGCGCGAACACAAGCGTGAGATTGTGTCTGCACAAGAGGCGCTATACGCTGCTACCATTGGCGGAGCAGAAGTGCTTGGATTAAGTGATCAGATAGGATCGATTGAATGTGGCAAATGTGCTGATCTTCAGATCGTTGATCTAAATGACTTCAATGCTCTTCCAGTCCATAATTGGTACGCTACTGCAGTATATTCGTTACAGGCTCACAATGTCCGAGATACAATTGTTGCGGGTTCCTTTTTGATGCGCCAAAGGAAAATAATGTTTGCTAACGAAGAAAAGCTAAAAGAGAATCTTCTTTACCATGCTAAAAAAAGCTCTTCGACAATCGCATCGCTCTTAGAAAAAGCAATCTGAGGTTATCGATTCCTAAAGCTTTACCTTCGATAATTGTTCTCATATCAGAATTCATAACTCCATGGCAGAACGATATTTAGGTACTCTTGTATGCTCTCTCGCCGCTTGGGCAAGGCGCTCCGGTTCTTGAATCAATAGATAACTTGCTAAAGCCAAACTCATCCCTGCGTAGCGAGCTGCTTTCATTGCCCAGGTTCCTCCCGATGCAGCGCATGACTGCCAGGTATGTGTTCCTATTCCTATGGGCCAGGTTGCTGCATTCATCTGCCCTGTTGGAACGACATATGATACATCACCAGTATCTAAGGAACCCCCGATTCGCTTTCCTTCGCCAAAATCTCCAATATCTAGATGGAGTTGCCGCCTAAGAAGCTCAACTGGAGCTCCAATTGTCAGCAAGGTAGACCGCCTATCCTCAAGCTTGACAGTTTTTTGCAAAGCTTTGGCAAAAGATAATTCTTCTGTTGTTGGTATAGGCAGAGGAAGAGCACACATGGCTTCATAAATTGTATCTTGAATTTCTCTGTTTGGAATAAAATCGCATTTTCCTGCTTTTATGTCGATTTTTGATCTAGTCTCGGTCATAAGTTCAACTCCATGAATAGCTTTGCGTATTCTCGTGATTACTTTAGCGAGATTCTGTACTGTAGGAGCGCGAACATATAGATGAACGGCTGCATATTCGGGCACAATATTTGGCCTTAGTCCTCCATTCGTAATGACATAATGGAAAAGAGTCCCTGGTGGAACATGCTCGCGCAGAAATTCAATTGATAGATTGAAGAGCTGTACAGCATCGAGCGCTGAGCGACCCGAATAAGGAGACATTGCAGCATGACTTGCTCGTCCTTCAAAAGAAACGACTAAAGAAGTATTCGCACTTGTAAGATACCGATGAGGAGTATTCACGTCTGCAGGATGCCATGTCATAGCAATCTGAACATCATCGAATCTTCCAGCCTTAACGAGAGGGATTCTTCCTAGAGATTCTTCAGCAGGACATCCATAGAATCTGACTCTCCCCTCACTATCCTCTCTATCAAGAAGGAAAGCCAAAGATTCAGCAGCAGCTAGAGCCCCCATACCTAGAAGGTTATGACCGCAGGCATGTCCAGGTCCACCCTGAATTATTGGTTTCTTGTCAGGTATGCAGGCTTGGGACATTCCTGGCAATGCATCATATTCCCCCATAAATGCGATTAATGGACCAGCCTTTCCCCATTCTGCAGAGAATGAATATGGCATTTCCGGAAACTCGCGAACATCAAAACCATGGGATGAGAGGCGGTCTCGATATATCGACGAAGATCGTTGTTCTTCATGAGAAAGTTCTGGATGCTCCCATATATCCTTTGCAATAGCATCATATTCGGAAGCATGATTCTCAATAAATTCTATAAGTGCCTTGAGTATTATTTGTAAATGCTGGTTCTGTTTATCTCTGCTCGATATCCTCATTTGCTATTTCCTCTTATATTGTATAAATTCGAAGATCTAACTTTGTCTCTCTTGCGTTTCTTAGGTAAGTTTGGAATTTGAATTAAGCGCAAGCGATGCCTTAAACGCTTAATAACCTTATTGATACATTGGCGAAAGGTCTCCTTGAAAAGTGCAAAATTATAATTAGCTAATATATGCTTTTTAAAAAATTGCATCAATAAAATATGATATCAAAATGCTCATATTTTTTATTCCAACCTATGGAAACAACTACTTTTGGCAATAGTGTTCTCCTAGCTTCCTATGCCACAAGATATCCAAGAGTTAGAATAAGTTATTACGAAATGGAAGTAATCATACTTCCAATAAGACGATAGGTGCATTCGTCACATATCATCATAGATATTATAATAAATAATTGATGATAATTTTTGCTTATTCGATTTCAGGAAATCTCAAGAGCGATCAAAATCATCGCATCTAGACTGTTTTGTCGCTCTTCCGGGCTCATTTCTTTGAGCGTAACTTTTGAATTAGAGCAAGTGAGCAAGGTCAGCGCTTGTTTTGCAAACCACGCAGCATTGCAATATAGCGCATAGCATTCCATATCTATTGCTTTACAGCCTAATCGTGCCCACTTCTTCCATCCTTCATTTGGAGGTAATGCCGAATAGGATGAGAAAATATCGGAGGAGAATATATTTCCGACTTTGAATCGAAGACCACTAGCTCGTGCAGTTCCTACTGCCTTTTCCAAAAGTTCAAAGGAAGCACAAGGTGAAAAAGTACCATGGAGCTGGTACTGATATGAATAATTGGAATCTGTCGATGCGCTCATTGCGATGATTAGATCTCCCACCTCGATATCTTCCACTAATCCACCGCATGTCCCAATTCTTATAATACTTTGGACATCGTAGAACGAGTATAATTCATATGAATAGATTCCCATTGAAGGGGCACCCATACCAGAACCCATCACGCTGATCCGCTTGTTTCCATAGTAGCCCGTATAGCCAAGCATATTCCGGATAGCGTTGAATTGTTTAACCTCAGTTAGCATTGTTTCAGCAATCCGTTTCGCGCGAAGCGGGTCTCCCGGCATCAACACCGTAGATGCAATATCACCTACCTTCGCCGCGTTATGAGGTGTTCCAGATCGATAGTGTTCAAGATTCTTCTTGTTATTGTTATTCTCGAATATCATTTCAGCCTACTCCTTTTCTAAATTTCCCAGCTTCAGTAGATTTTCCAAAATATAAATGATTGAAAGGTATTTCAAAAGATATAATAATATTATGCAATAGAATCTAATAGGGGAAAAGGTTAATTTCATAATATCTAAGGTCATATCTGAGGGCATTGTACCTTTCAAGAGAAAATATGATAATATTTTCTTCTGCTAAGTCTTAAGTTTCTTGACAAACGGATCTTCTATGAATAGCCAAATAGATGTCAAGGTCAGTTTAAATTTTCCGGTTTTAGTCGGTTTGGACTTTCCGGTTTCTAGCCATTATTCAAAACCGACAGCCCCCACGCGGAGGCGTTCTTTCATGCGGTAGGAGTCAGCTTTAAGACTGAACACCTGTGCATGATGTAAGAGCCGGTCGAGCATTGCGGTGGCAACTGCTTCGTCGGACATAAGCTCTGCCCACTTAGAGAATGGCTTGTTGGAAGTCATGATGATTGAGCCTGTTTCGTAACGGGCGTTGATCAGTTGGAAAAAGACATGGGCTTACTCTGGTGTGAGAGGTTCGTAGCCCACTTCATCGAGTAAGAGCACATGGGGTTTTTTAAGCCAGGTAAGCCGTTTTCTGAGTCTTCCCTGCTCTCGGGCACGAATGAGGGAATCGATCGCTTCATAGCAAGTCATGTAGTAGGCAGTATAGCCGGAAATACAGGCCTTCTGTCCAATCGCCAACAAGAGATGTGTTTTACCGACACCAGAAGGGCCCAGAAAGAGTACATTCTCTTTACGTTCAACAAAGGCGAGGCTTCTAAGCTCCTCAAAGCGTTCCCGCGTAAGGCCTCCCTTGAGCCAGGAGAGGTCGAATTCCTCGAAATATTTGGCCTGTGGCATTCCGGAGAGCTTAAGGCGTGTACGTGCAGTTCGCTCTTTTCTGGCATCATATTCGATCTCTATGAGTGCCGAAAGCGACTCTGTGAGCGTCTGGTTCTTTCCGGCCTGCTCAGAGAGGAATGACTCAAGGCTTGCTGCCATAAAGCCAAGGCCAAGTTCCTCCATACGACCCGAAAGAAAGGCTGTGGGCGATAGTGTTCGGTTCATACCGGCGCCTCCCTTGCCTCAACGATCAGGGCATCGTAGGCAGAAGGAGCTCGGACATCAACGTCGATCCAGGGCTTGGCGACTTTCTTGCACGAAGCTCTCCAGCCTTGTACCCGATCTTGATCATGTTTCCAGCGAGCAAGGAGTTGTGCACGGT
>Ga0255343_1004549_pt1 | contig 13570 bp, 9 predicted proteins | sample wastewater_treat_4_FD_192413 | JGI IMG/M metagenome (GOLD analysis project Ga0255343, IMG submission 192413) | Wastewater microbial communities from Lulu Island WWTP, Vancouver, Canada - plant16 | ecosystem: Engineered > WWTP > Wastewater > Unclassified | place: Canada: Vancouver, British... | reverse complement strand
CGCTTGACGGGCGCATCGCCGACCGCGAGCAGCGTTCGCAATGGATCACCGGCGCGGCGGCACGCGCCGAGGTGCAGCGCCTGCGGCGGCGCGTGGATGTGATGCTGGTCGGGGCGGGCACGATCTGCGCCGACGATCCGTCGTTGCTCTGTCGGTTGCGCGGGGCCGGGGACGACCTGATGCGCGTGGTGGTGGATGCTTCGGGGCGCACGCCGGCGCAGGCGCAGGTGTATACCGATGCGGCGGCGGCGCGTACGGTTGTGGCGACGACGCAGGCCGGGGCGGTCCGCAAGGCGGCGGACTGGGCGCGGCATGGTGCGCAGGTCTGGACCTTTGACGCCGATGCCGACGGGCGCGTGCTGCTCGAACCATTGTTGAAGCGATTGGGCGCGGCGGGGTATCTGCATGTACTGTGCGAAGGCGGCGGACATTTGGCCGGTGCCTTGCAGGATGCGGGGCTGGTGGATGCCTACGATCTTTTTTATGCGCCGGTGCTGTTGGGTGACAGCCGGGCAGTCAGTGCGCTGGAAGGACGCGGCACGTTGCTGGCCGACGTGCTGCGCTGGCGTTGTGTGGATGTGAAGCGGTTCGGCGAGGATGTCCGGATCCGTGTACGGAGGGCGTGACACATGTTTACGGGACTCGTGCAGCGGGTAGGAGTGTTGAAGCGGCTGGCGCGCGTCGGCGAAGGGTGGGCGTTGACGCTGACGCATACGCCATGGCCGGATGCGCTCGTGCTCGGCGAGAGTGTCGCGGTACAGGGCGCGTGTCTGACGGTGACAGCGCAAGGCGAAGGATGGTTCACGGCTGATCTTTTGGACGAGACGCTGCAACGCACCGCGTTAAGGCGGCTGGGCGAAGGGGCGCGGGTCAATCTCGAACGGGCTCTGGCGCTGGGCGACCGTCTCGGCGGCCACATCGTAAGCGGGCATGTCGATGAGCGCGGTGTGCTGAGCGCGATCGAAGACCGCGGACGCGATGTGGCGTGGTGGATCACCTGTTCCACGACGTTGGCGCGTCAGACGGTGTTGAAAGGTTCGGTCGCAATTGACGGCGTGAGCCTCACGGTCTCGGGACTCAGTGATAACGGCTTTGAGGTCAACCTCATCCCCCACACGTTGAAAGAGACCAGCCTGTGCGACCGTCGGGTCGGCGACGAGGTTAATCTGGAAGGCGACCTGCTGGGCAAGTATGTGGCGCGCCTGTTGGGTCGGGATGAGTCGGGCGGAATCACCGAACACATGTTGGCGGAGAACGGATTTTTATGAAAAGTGTGCTGTGCTTGGGATTGACGCCGACCTTGCAGCGGACACTGGTGTTTGACCGGCTGGAGATGGACGAGGTCAATCGCGCGCGTCAGGTCGTGGAATCGGCCGGCGGCAAGGCACTCAACGCAGCGCGTGCGCTGGTGGCGCTGGGCACGCCGACGCAGGTCGCCGGTTTCAACGGTGGTGACACCGGACGCCGGGTGACGGCGTATCTCTCCGCCTACGGTGTGGATGCACGCACGTTGACCACCACGAAAGCACCGACCCGTATCTGCACGACTCTGATTGACCGCGCGGGCGGCACGGTGACCGAACTGGTTGAGGAGGCGCCGTCGCCGGGCGTCGCCGCTTTGCGCCGCTTCATGCGCGACACGCTGCGCCGGACGGCGGAGGCCGCGATGCTGGTCATCTGCGGCACGCTGCCGCCCTACGCCGATGATGCGTTCTACGTGCCATTCGTGCGCGCCGCCGCCGAGGCCGGTGTGCCGGTGGTGATCGACTCACACCGTCAGGCACTCGTCAACGTGCTGGCCGAGCGGCCGCTGCTGGTCAAACTCAACGTGCGCGAACTGGAGACCACGCTGGGAGAGCAACTGGCATCCGAACAGCGGGTCGTGCGCGGCATGCGTGAGATGCTCGCGCGCGGGGCGCGCAATGTCTTTGTGACGCAGGGCGGCAAAGCCGCGTATCTGGTGACGCCGCGCGACGCATGGCGCTTCACGCCGCCAGAGATCAAGCAGCGCGTCAACCCGATCGGCAGCGGCGACAGCGCTACGGCCGGTATCGCGCATGCGTTGGTCACGGGCAAACCGATGACGCGCGCGGTCGCCCTCGGGCTGGCATGCGGAAGTGCGAATGTCGAAAGCCTGACCCCCGCCGATCTCGACGTCAAGCGCGTCGCGGAGTTGGTGCGCAAGGTGGCGCAGGTGCGCATCGTACACTAGTGTGCCACTTGCTACTGACCATTCGCCATTCGCACTCCTTCCACGTATAGCGGAAGGCTTGAGGCGGTAAACCATTTTTGTTACTGTTGCGGGCCTTCTGACGTGGGGGTGGATCACTGAATCCCCGGTGCAGTATGAAAGGCTGAGAGCGTATGGTGTTTCACGAACGGGTTTTCTGCGGGCAGGTAAGCGAGTCGGACGTTGGACAGTCGCTCCTGTTGGCTGGCTGGATCGATGCTTTCCGCGACCACGGCGGACTGCTCTTTATCCATCTGCGCGATCGCAGCGGCATCCTCCAGGTGGTATTCAGCCCGGAGGTCGCGCCGCCCGAGGTCTGCACGCTCGCCGCCACGTTGCGCGCCGAGTTCTGTATCGCGGTGCGCGGCACACTGGTGCAGCGTCAGGCCGGTACCGAGAATCCCAACATCGAGACCGGTACAATCGAACTGATGGTCAATGAACTGGCCGTGCTCTCGGAGTCGGATGCGCTGCCCTTCACCATCTCCGAAAAAGCGATGGTTGCCGGCGCGACGGCCGTCACCGACACCGTCTCCGAAGACACGCGCCTGCAATACCGCTATCTGGACTTGCGCCGTCCGTCGATGCGTGACCATCTGACGATGCGCCACCGCATCTTTCAATGCGTGCGCCGTTTTCTCGACGAGAGAGGCTTCCTTGAGGTCGAAACCCCGGTGCTGACCGCCAGCACGCCCGAAGGCGCGCGCGACTATCTGGTGCCCAGCCGCGTCCATCCGAAAACCTTTTACGCTCTTCCACAGTCGCCCCAGATATTCAAACAGCTCCTCATGGTGGGCGGTCTCGAACGCTACTTCCAACTCGCGCGTTGCTTCCGCGACGAAGACCTGCGCCCCAACCGCCAACCGGAGTTCACCCAGCTCGACATTGAGGCGTCGTTCATCGATGAAGAGTTCCTTTACGAGATGATCGAGGAACTGACCGTCCGGCTCTTTGCCATCGGCGGCATCACCCTGCCGCGCCCCTTCCCGCGCATGACCTATGCCGAGGCAATGGACACGACCGGCTCCGATAAGCCCGACCTGCGCTTCGGCCTACGGTTTATTGATGTGACCGACGTCTTCACGCAGACGCGTTACGCCATCTTCCGCCAGATCCTGCAGCGCGGCGGTTGCATCAAGGGCCTCAACATCAAAGGGCAGTCGGAAAAGCTCAGTAAAAACGTGCTGCAGAATGAGTATGCCAAGGAGATCGCCCCTTCCTTCGGTGCCAAAGGCATGACTTGGATGCGCGCGGAAAACGGCAAACTGGAATCCAACATCGTCCAGTTCTTCAGTGAACAAGAACTGAACGAGTTGCGCCGCCGCTTTGAGGTTGAAGACGGCGACGTGCTCATCATGATCGCCGACTCCTCCGCCCACGTGGTCGCCTCCGCGCTCGGCAACCTGCGCCTGCATCTGGCGAACCGGCTGGACTTGATTCCGCCCGATACCTTCTGCCCGCTCTGGGTCACCGACTTCCCGCTCTTTGAGCCGACCGACGAAGGCGGCGTAACTTCTACGCACCATCCTTTCACAGCACCGCATCGCACCGACTTTGATCCGTCGAACGTCGACGAGTTGCTGAGTCTGCGTTCGCGCGCCTACGACCTGATCGTGAACGGCGAAGAGCTGGGCGGCGGCAGCATCCGTATCCACAACCGCGCTGTACAACGTAAGATTTTCGCTGCGCTGGGATTGAGCGATGAAGATGTCCAGACGCGGTTTGGCTTTTTCCTGCGTGCTTTTGACTTCGGTGCGCCGCCGCACGGCGGTCTGGCGCTGGGCATGGACCGCCTGGTCTCAATGATTCTGCAAACGCCCTCGATCCGCGAAGTCATCGCCTTCCCCAAGAACCGCAGCGCGGCCTGTCCGCTCACCGGTGCGCCTTCGGCTGTGAAGCGCGAACAACTCGCCGAGTTGAGCTTGCTCGATCTGGGCGGCGGTGGCCCCGCCGCGTTACCGGGTGCCGAGGCGCAGGAAGATCGCGTCGACCGTATCTCTTGGGTATCACGTATCGGCATCAACGAACAGGAGCGGCCGGTCATGGAAGCCGTGCTCGCGCAGGCCGAGACGCTGGCGGGGCAGGCGGCGGCACACGCCGGCACGGAAGCTCCTATCCGCTCGGTCGCGCCGGTCTCCAACCGCACCCGCCCGGGCACCGAGGCGCAACGTTCACCCTTGGCCGAAACGGGACAGGTCTTCAAAAACGCCCCGGCTGTAAAAGGCGCCTACTTCAAAGTCGCCAGCGTGCTGGAGTAACCGTCGCCATCCGTCGCCAACAGAGGAAATCCGTCATGTCCCCGATTTATCGTTTTGAAAATCCCGATCCCGCGTCCGCCCTTCCGGACGGCCCGCTCCACGGCATGCGCGTCGCGCTGCAATCCACGGTCTCGGTGGCCGGCTGGCCGACCGACGCCGACTCGGCGGCGCTGACCGACTTCACCGCGCTTGAGGACGCGACTGTCGTGCAGCGTCTGCGTCAGGCCGGCGCCGCGTTGACCGGCCTGACACGCGCCAGCGAGTTCGGCTTCGGGCTGCACGGCAGTCAGGCCGGCGAGGCCGTCCGCAGCGGTGCCGCCGACGCCGAGCTGGTGCTGGATATGATGGGCGAGTGCCGCGTGGCCGCCGCGCGCGCCGGTGCCTTCGGACTGGTGCCGAGCGTTGGTCTGGTTTCACGGCTCGGTCTTATCGGCCTGATCCCTTCGATGGAGCGTTGCGGTCTGCTTGCGCGTTCGTGCGACACGCTGAGTACGCTGCTCGCGGCGCTGGCCGGACCAGACGGACGAGACCTCACGCTTGAGGAGACCCCGCTGCCGCCGCCCGCCCCGCTGCCGGATGACGGACGCGGCGTTACGCTCGGCGTGATCCCGCAGGCGCTGGAGGGGCTGCCTGTTGCGCAAGCAGAGGGCTTCCGTGCCGCGATTGATCGATTGACCGCAGCGGGCATCACTGTATGCGAATTGACCTTGCCGGAGTACAACTTGTTTGATTTGGTGCATGCGATCGTCGGTGCAGTGGAGGCCTCGTCCTGCGCGGGCCGTTACGATTCGGTGCGCTACGGTCACCGTCCGCCGGGCGCGAAAGATTGGAACGAGATGTATCTGAGCGCACGCGGTGCGGCGTTTGGCACCTGCGTCAAGAGCTTCCTGATTCAAGGCGCGTTCTTCCAGTTTGAACGCTATGCTGCGTATGAGAACGCCTGCCGCATCCGCGCACGGCTGGTTGCGGCGGTGCAACAGCTCATGCCGCAGGTCGATGCGCTGGCGTTGCCGCTGGCCGACTGTGTGCCGGAAGGTGCGACGGCCACGCTCGCGGAAGCGCGTGCGCCCTTCGCGAGTACTCTTCTGGCGTCGGTCACCGGACAGCCCGCGCTGGCATTACCTGCGGCGGGCGCGTGCGGTGCGCTGCAACTGGTCGGATCGCGGCTTGGCGACGCGCGATTGCTCGCACTGGGCGGAATGCTTGCGGCGCTGTGCCGGGAGGGAAAATAACCATGGACTTTGAAGCGGTCATCGGATTGGAAATCCACGTCGAACTCAACTGTGCCACGAAGCTGTTTTGTGACTGCCCGAACCGTCCCGGCGATGAGCCGAACGCCAACACCTGCCCGACCTGTCTCTGGATGCCGGGCGCCGCGCCACGCCTGAGTCAGGCGGCTTTGGAGAAGGCGGCACTGCTCTGCCTAGGACTCGGCGCGGAGCTGCAGCCGCTGAGCGCCTTTGACCAAAAGGTCTACTACTACCCCGATCTGCCCAAAGGCTACCAGCTTTCTCAGGCGCACCTGCCGTTGTCGCGCGGCGGCAGCATCACGGTCACCAACGAACAGGGCGAGGCGCGTACGCTGCGCATCCACCACATCCACATGGAGGAGGACGTCGCCAAGCTGGTGCATGAGTTGGAAGGCCGTCAGCCGATCAGTCTGGTCGATTTCAACCGTGCCGGCGCGCCGCTGGTGGAGATCGTCACCGAGCCGGATTTCCGCACACCGCACGAGGCGATGGAGTTTCTCAAGGCACTGCGCACGCAGGTGCGCTACGTGGGGGCTTCGGAGTGCAGCATGGAAAACGGCACTATGCGCGTCGACGCCAACATCTCGGTGCGGCCGCGCGGCACCGACCAGATGAACACCAAGGTCGAGGTCAAGAACATGAACTCGGTGCGCCATGTGGGCGACGCCATCGCCTTCGAGACCGCACGGCAAAGCGCGGCGGTGCAGGCCGGTGAGACGGTGGCGCAACACACGCGGCTGTGGGATCCAGACAAAAAGGTGACGCTGCCGATGCGCGCCAAGTTCGAGGGGCCCTGCGTGCCCGATCCCTCGGTGTCGGCGATTGAACTGACGCCCGCGTGGATCGAGTCCTTGCGGGCGCGCCTGCCGGAGATGCCGGCCGCCAAGGCCGAACGGCTGGTTAAGGAGCATGGCATCAGCGCCGAAGACGCGGCTTTCCTGAGCGCGGATACGGATGTGGCCGACTATTTTGAAGCGTTAACCGCACAGGGCGTGACTACCAAGATGGCTCTGCACTGGACCGCCACGCAGGTATTGCCGGCGGTCAGGGAGCGCGGCCAAGAGATCAGTGCCAGCTCCGTGACACCAGAGCGACTGGCCGGCCTGCTGACGTTGCTGGCGCGCGACGAGATCAACGCCAACGCAGCGCGCGACGTGCTCGTGGCGCTCTTCGAGAGCGATGCGTCAGCCGAAGCGATCGTCAACGAACGCGGATTCAGGCAAATTTCAGATGCCGACGAACTCGGCGCATTGATCGACCACGTGCTGGCCGCAGAGCCGACCGCGCTGGCGGATGTCCGTAACGGTGTCGGCAAAGCAATGGGCTTCCTGATCGGCCAGGTCATGCAAGCCTCGCAAGGCAAAGCCAACCCGAAGCTGATCAAAGAATTGCTTGCCAAAAAGCTGGACCTATAAGGGGAAGGCACTGCTTTCTGGCCCGTCCGCGCCAAAACGGCGCCGCACGGAGTACCGCTTGCCGCCGCACTCCAAGCGTCTGGCCGTGCGGCTCGCGGGGACGCTCGCCCTCCCTGCGGTCTGAGTTTGCGAAGCGCCGGAGACGAGCGTTTGTTAGCCCGACTTTCGCTATTCGAGCGGAAACAACGACGTAAGTCGTTGCAAATCAACAAAACCGCTTCAAAAGTCTGTTGCCAAGCCCTTTTGATACCGGCCGGCGTGAAATCCGGGCATTTTTCAATCAAAAACAGGCCAAAAGGGGCTTCTCAACGAAAATTATTTTTTTGGCGACCGCGAATAGCGAAAGTCGGGCTAGGGTGAAGCCGCTCCTTCGGGGCTTTGACGCCGCGCATCTAAAAAAACTCTGTGTTCTCTGCGCCTCTGTAAGAGAAAAACCCGAGCAGCACCCCAAAAAAACCTTAGTGTCCCTTGTGCCTTTGTGTGTGGAAAAATGCATGAAAAAATGCAAAGCCTTTTGTGGCCGGATTAGTATTCACTCTCTTGCGCCGTTTTGTTACAGTATTCTGGTCTTGTGACAATCAATCGGCTGTGCGTTTGTGCATACGCCGTGCTTGCGTAACCATAACGAGGGGGATGAATGATGAAGGTGTCGCGTCGCTGTTTTCTGTCCGGAGCCGGCTCGGTGCTGGCCATGCCGATGATTGTGCCGGCGGGATGTGTGTCGGCCTGTAAGAGCCGCCGTCCGTTGCCGTCGGAGCGTGTCCATGTCGGCATGCTGGGCTACGGGACCATGGCGCAGGACAACATCGGGAACTTTCTGCACAACGACCGTGTGCAGGTGATTTCGGTCTGCGACCCGGTTTCGGAGGGGCCGCTGTACGGATATAGAGCCGAGCGCGTGGGCGGATACGTGCCGGGACAGCGCAAGGTAGATGCGTTTTATGCGGAAAAGAACAAGCAGCCCGGTTATGCCGGATGCAAAACGTTCGTGGATTTCCGCGACATGCTCGACGCCCCTGATCTTGACGTGGTCTGTATCAGCACACCCGATCACTGGCATGCGTTGCATACCATCTGGGCGGCCAAGCGCGGTAAGCATATCTATGGCCAGAAGCCGCTCTTTTTGACGATCCAGGAGGGACGCGCCATGGTGCGGGCGGTCGAGCGCAGCGGCATCACGTTCCAGACCGGTGCCCAGTCGCGCTCGAACGATTACTTCCGCATGGCGTGCGAGCTGGTGCGCAACAACCGGATCGGCCGCTTGCAGCGCGTCGAGGTCGGGTTGAACAAAGGCCACTCCACGTTCGGCAAGACGCCGGAGCAGTTGAGCGAAACGCCGCTCGCCGCACCGCCGCCCTACGTCGATTTCGACCTGTGGCTGGGACCCGCGCCGGCAAGAAAATTCACGCCCAAAATCCACCATCCGATGCAGTGGCGCTACAATCTGGATTACTCGTGCGGCATGCTGACGGACTTCGCCGCGCATCAGCTCGATATCATGCAGTGGGCGCTGAATAAGGATGGCGTCGAGCCGGTCGCGATCGAAAACATCAAGGGACGTTTGCCGCCGTCCACCGACCTCTACAATACGCTGGCGGAGCCGTTCTCGTTTGAGATTGTTTATGGAGACGGCATGCGCGTCTTTGTCTCGTCGAGCTATGCCTATGGCTGCCGCTTCCACGGCGAGGACGGCAAGCAGATTTATGTGACCAACGGCAAGATCGAAACCAATCCGCCCGAGTTGGTCCGTGAGAAGATCGGCGAAGATGAAGTCCGGTTGATCCGTAGCGGACAGCAGGAGAAGAACTTCATCGAAGTGGTGTATAGCGGCGAGACGCCGATTTCACCGATCCAGGCGGGATTCTCGGCGTTGGTGCCCGCCGTGCTGGCGCACATCGGCATGCGGACCGAAAGGGCTTCGCTCAAATGGCAGGCCGAGAAAATGCGCTTCGAGAACGCTCCCGATGCGGACAAGCTCCTCGCGCCGCACATGCGCGCCCCGTGGCGGCTGGACGTGTGAGAGAGTGAATAGTGAATAACGAATAGTGAATAGCTAGTCGGTATCGCTATCGGTATCGGTATCGCTATCGGAATTGGAATCATCCCTTTTAAATCTGAAACTTGGAACCTCAATTCAAATGGAAGGAGACCTTTGCTGACGCGGAGGTGGTGCGGGCGTTAGCCCGCGAGCTTGAGCTGCCGCTGCCGGTGGCGCGTGTCTTGGTGGCGCGCGGCGTGACAGACCCGGCGGTGGCGCAAAGGTTTTTGAATCCCAATCTGCGCGATCATCTTGGCGCGCCCTTTGACTTCCCGGGGATCCGGATCGCTGCCGAACGTTTGTGGCAGGCGATCCGCGACGAGCGTGATATCGTGGTCTACGGGGATTTCGACGCAGACGGCGTGGCCGCCGCTGCGTTACTCGTGACCGCGCTGCAACGGCTCGGTGGCGCGGCCGAAGTCTTTCTTCCCCTGCGCGAGTCCGAAGGCTACGGGTTAACGCGCGCGGCGCTGGATCGTTGTCTGCGTGAACGGGGCGGTCCGCCCGGCGTGCTGGTGACCGTGGACTGCGGCATCAGCTCGCCGCATGAGGTGGCCTATCTCACGAGTCTGGGGGTCGAAGTGATTATCACCGATCACCACGAACCCAACGGGCCGTTGCCGGAGGCCGCGGCGATCGTCAATCCCAAGCTGGGCGCGTCGCCGGGCGCGGAGAACCTCTGTGGCGCGGGTGTCGCGTTCAAGCTGGCGCACGCCTTGGCGGATCTCGGCAAAGCCAACGGCTGGTACCAAGGCGCGCCGCTGGGCGGCGAATTGCTGGTGCCTGTGGGGCTTGCGACTGTGACCGATATCGTGCCGCTGACGGGCGAAAACCGTCTGCTCGTCTGGAGTGCGTTGAAGTATTGGCGGCACTACGCCGGGCCGGGTCTTCAGGCGCTGCTGGCGCGCGCTGCACGGCAGACCATGCCGCCCGATGCCTACACGTTCGGATTTGTCCTCGGTCCGCGCATCAATGCGGCCGGACGCATGGAGTCGGCCATGACGGCTTTCGAGTTGCTGACGACGCGCGACCGCGACCGCGCGGCAGAGCTGGCCGTGCGCCTTGAGGGTTGCAACGCACGCCGGCGCGGCGTGGAGGAGCGTATCGTGCTGGCCGCACGTAAGCAGTGCGGACTGGACGCCGAAGACGCCGTTTTTGATGGGGCTTCGGTCGTTGTGGGCGGCGAAGGGCCGCACGTCGGCGAAGAAGAAGGGTGGCATCCGGGCGTGATCGGGATCGTGGCTGCCCGTTTGTGCGATGACACCGGCCGACCGGCGGCTGTGGTCTCCTTCGATCAAGACGGCGCGGGACGCGGCTCGGTGCGCGCCGGTGAGGGGTATCACGCGCTCGAGGCGTTGGCTGCGGCGGATGAGGCGCTGGCCGGCTACGGCGGGCACGCGAGCGCGGCTGGCTTTCATCTCAAGCCCGGAGCGTTCGATAGCTTTAAGCAACTTTTCAATGCAGCATGCGCACGACAGGCGGCGGCGTGTGAGGACGGCTTGCCGCGATCGCTGACGGTTGACGGCTGGCTCGAACCTGAAGCGTTGACGCTGGAACTTCACCGCGAGATTCAGCGGCTCGCGCCTTTTGGCAACGGGAATCCGGCACCGCGCTGGGGTGTGCGCGGTGTGACAGCGAAGGAGATCCGTCCGCTCGGCGCGTCGGGGGATCATCTGTTGTGCATGTTCGAGCGGGACGGATATCCCTTGCCGCGCGGCGTGTGGTTCCGCAACGGCGACGCGCTCGAAGCGCTGAGGTCGGCCAGCGCGCCGCTGGATGTGGTGTTTGAGTTGCGTGAAAACAACTACGGTGGCGAGTCGTCGGTAGAGCTGCAGATCGTGGACGCTGGGAACAGTTAGGATTTAGGATTTAGGATTTGTGATTTGTGATCTGGGATTTTTCTTTGAGTGGGCGTCTGCTCGTCCTTGTGTTACCCCTTCCGGCGTTTCGCAAGTCTGGCGCAATCGATTGTTTTCGTGCGTAGTGCGGAGAGAAAGCGGTGCCGCGACCCGCGCACAGCGCGACTCTTGTCACCGCACTCCAAATTTTTCCGCCGCACCATGCGCGGTACAACGTTCATGCGCTCGCGTAGCGGTCAATCATGTCAATCATGTCTAAAAAAAACGGTATCCCATCTTCACCTTCAGGGGCTCAAGACTCGCTTGACTATGCAGGGCGGTTTGGGCATGCTTGGCGGTGTGAAAGCAATCGTCATAGGATTGGTGGGGGTGTTGGCGGGGGGGGGACTTGCCGCCGCTGAAGAGGCGTGGACGATGTTTCGCGGGCCGCGCGGCGATGGTTCAGTTGTTGGCCGCGAGTTGCCTTTGCACTGGAGCGAGACCAATAACGTCCGCTGGAAGACGGCGATTCCGGACTCCGGCTGGTCGACGCCTGTCGTGATGGAGGGGCGCATCTGGCTGACCAGCGCCACGCACGACGGGCATCTGTTTTCCGCCTATTGCGTGGAGGCTGAAACCGGACGCATTCTGCACACGTTGCCGCTTTTCCGCTGCGATGCGCCGGAACCGCTTGGCAATAACGTCAATGGTTACGCTTCGCCCTCGCCGGCGATTGAATCCGGTCGGGTCTATGTCAATTTCGGTAGCTACGGTACGGCGTGTCTGGATACCGCGAGCGGGGAGGTGCTTTGGAAACGCGAAGACCTGACCTGTCGCCACTACCGCGGACCGGGTTCGTCAATGCTACTTTACCGTAATCTGCTTATCCTTACTTTTGACGGCGTCGATCAGCAGTACCTCATCGCGCTGGACACACGTACCGGCAAGACGGTCTGGCGCACTGATCGCGTGATCGAATGGAAGGATCTCGACGCGAACGGCAAGCCCAAGCGCGAGGGGGATTTTCGCAAAGGGTTCGCCACGCCTATCGTCATCGAGGTGGACGGGCGCCAGCAGATGATCAGTCCGGCCTCCACCGCGCTCTTTGCCTATGCGCCGGAGGATGGACGGGAGCTTTGGCGTGTGACGCACACATCGCATACGTCGGTGGTGAGTCCGATCTATGCCAACGGTCTGGTGGTGGTGGCTACCGGGCTCGGGGTGCCCGAGATGATCGGAGTGCGTCCAGATGGTCGCGGCGACGTGACCGCCAGCCATGTCGCTTGGCGTGTCAGCGGCAAAGATGTGCCGCTCACGGCCTCGCCGGTGGCATACGGCGGACTGGGCTACATGGTTTCGGACTATGGTGCCCTGACCTGTTTCGAAATCGCATCCGGCAAGGCCGTCTGGCGGCAGATGGTCGGCGGCAACTATCAGGCTTCGCTGTTGTGCAGCGGCGACCGTATTTATTGTTTCGGTGTTTCCGGCAAGACCACGGTCCTGCGCGCGGGGCGCCGGACCTTTGAGATGCTGGCCGACAACCGATTGAAAACCGGATTCATGGCCTCGCCGGCTGTGGTTGCCAACGATCTCATTCTGCGCACCAAGACGCACCTCTACCGGATCAGCGAACGTTGAGCGTTCGACATGGCGGCGCATGCGCCGCCGGGCGAGCATCCCCGCGAGCCGCACTTCGTCCCTACACTGTCGCGTACACTTCGTCCAAAATACTTCGTCGCTGACGCAATCGACTAAGAGTGGGGGCTAAGACCGACTAAGTGTGGCGACTAAGCGTAAACGACTAAGTGTGTGTCTCCGCGCACGGCGCGGAGAGAAAGCGGTGCCGCGACCCGCGCACAGCGCGGCTCTTGTCACCGCACTCCAAGTTTTCCGCCGCACTATGCGCGGCACAACCTTTATGCGCCCGCGCAGCGGGAAATCATGACAATCATGTCCGACAACAAAGGGACAGGTATTTAGTGCTTTCGTCTCCGACGCCCTCTCGTCTTCTCCGCCGGAAGCAACGGCGCGGTGTAGCTCTCGTAGAGGGCGAAGAGAAACTCCACGCGCTGGCGTTCGGAGGTGAAGGGCTGGGAACGGTAGCAGCGGTCCACCGCGCGGTCGAGGTCGGCATGCGCCTTCACCAGGTAAGGATGTAATCGGTGGTCGGCTGCGAGCGGTAGAAGAACAGCCCCGGTGTCTTTGCCGCTTTGCGGGTGGGGGCGGCCGTGCTCTTTTCCCGGAACTCGCGCACCTTCTCCACGCGCTCCATAACCAGCGGCAGTGCGCACAGGCTTCCCGGGTCGGCGCCTTCGAGCCAGAGGCACCAGCGCATGTTGCCGTTGATGAATTCTTCCGCCCCTGTGTAGCGCCGCAGGTATTGCTTCGCGCCGGGCTCGGCGGCGACCAACACATCCCGTTCGCTGTCCGTCAGAATCAGGTTGCCGCCGTCAGACGGCTTGCTGCCGCAGCGCATTTCCGGCACGGGCGAGATCGGCTTCTGACGCTTGGTGACGAATGCGTCGGGGCCGGGCGTAAGAT
>Ga0255343_1004544_pt1 | contig 13587 bp, 15 predicted proteins | sample wastewater_treat_4_FD_192413 | JGI IMG/M metagenome (GOLD analysis project Ga0255343, IMG submission 192413) | Wastewater microbial communities from Lulu Island WWTP, Vancouver, Canada - plant16 | ecosystem: Engineered > WWTP > Wastewater > Unclassified | place: Canada: Vancouver, British... | reverse complement strand
TGACAATCAATATGGTTACTGCTATAAATTGCATCTACAATAGGCGCGTAGCTCAGTGGGAGAGCGCTACCTTGACGCGGTAGAGGTCGCCGGTTCAATACCGACCGCGCCTACCATTAAAATCAAAGAGTTACAAATCGTCTTCAATTTGCTATCTCCCGATTGTATAGTTTTTGTATAGTAGGCGTGTTATTGATGGTACTGTCGAGTATCTCAACAGCCCTAACTTTGTGGGATGGTGCAAGGTGGGCATATCTGAGGGTCATTTTAATGTCTTTGTGGCCTAACAGTTCTTTCACAGTTGTCAAGTCTACCCCTGCCATAACAAGATGACTTGCAAAGGTATGGCGTAGATCGTGAAAGTGAAAGTCTGTGATCTTAGCCCTTCTGCAAGCTGAAGCAAAAGAGCGTTTCACATCTGTATAGGGCTTCAGGACGGTATCGGGTTTGTCCGTTTTCGGATCGTAGAAAAGGTATCCGTTGTCCAGAAGTCTGGGTAAATCTTTGAGGGTCTGCCGCAGTGTTTCGTTAATAGGTATCTCCAAGCGTTCACCATTCTTGGTCATATCGATCAGGATGAAACCATTCTTAAGGTCGATATTGCTCCACTTGAGATTCAGGATATTTCCTTTTCTCAAACCTGTGTTTAATGCAACAATCACAATTGGTTTTAAATGTGGATCGCAAGAATCAATTAACATTTGACATTGCTCTTTTGATTCGAGATAGCGCAAGCGCCTGTCTTCTCGTAAGAGTTTCACCTTTCTGATCCGTTTCAAAACATCGGCTTCAACCATTTCCCATTCAACAGCCTTCGAGAACATATGTTTAAACACATTGAGCACTTTATTGTTATAGCTATTCTTGAAGCCTTTCCGTATTATGTCAGTCTGTAACTGCTCAACCAACATTGTGCTAAAACGTTTTAAGGGCACGTTGCCAAACCTTTGCTTGAGTTCCCCTATGATGTATCCTTTTACTTTTGCAGAAGCCTGTCTTCCCTCTATCCATTTGGTGTATTCTTCTGCCAGTTTTTTGAACGTATAATTGGGGATTTTCTTGATTTGTGGCTCTATTCCTACCCTGACTTCTGCTTTCCGATCTGCCAGAAAACTCTCTGCCTTGTCCAATTTGTCTGTTTTGGTCGATTGAAAGACTACCTTGCCGTCAAGTCCAGCATAACGTACCCAAAAGACAGAACCCCTTCTGTAGATTCCTTTGGGAAGTTTTTCCGGTTCATCTGTCTTCTTCAAGCGTACCACCTCCTTTTCGTTTCCTTTTTCGTTTACCCTTCTCTAACAATTCACCTCCTTTCAATTCCAGGTATCCAAGGGCAAGATACAGGAATGGCGGTATTTCCCTTGTACCCCGTTCCCATCGGGATACAGTCATTACGGTGACACCAAGGGTTTTTGCAAGCCCTGCTTGACTAAATCCGGTCTTGTATCTCCATGTTTTGAGGTCTTGTGGTGTCATCAATATTGTATATAGTACTTTGGCATACATATGTCAAGGAAAAAGATACAAATCAGTTAAACTTTTTGTCCACGGTGGACAGAATGTTAGTAGTATACATTCACTATACAGACATTTATAAATATTTAGCATTAAAGCACCTTTTCATCTTAGAACTACCTGTTCCCGGTAGTGGTCATGCACTTTGAACTAAACATATTTTGCCTTTAAAATCATTTATTGCCGGAATCCTCCTTGTTTCAAGCCATTTATCTATATCTCTCTTTCTGAATGCCAATTTCTTATTTGATAGCTTATAATAAGGTATCTCTTTTAAATGCGTCCTTTCGTGTACCCATTTAGAAGTTACATGAAGATATTCACATAAGCTTGGTACATCAAAGATTGTATCTTCTTGCCGATCTGCTTTCTGGGAGAGATAAGGCTTCAGAAGTTTCACTACCTTTTCAGCTATTGCTTGGATATCCTTTTCTTCTAGTTCACTTATAGTTTTCATTCAAACTAAAACTCCTGCTAATTTCTAGACTGCATACAATACCTTTTCCGATAGCTAAATCATCGTAATTAAGTAAGTTTCAGCCCAAGAGAAATAGACTGAATTACCATCAGGCCGAGTCCATTTTAGTTGCTCCCGCTCGCAATTCTACGTGTGCCAGAACGTAAACTGATTAATTTCCGAAGTGACTCTTTTTGCTTTTCAGTCAAGATTCGCTTTGACTTGATCTTATCCTTCCGGTAAGGCATATAAGGGTAGAGAGGACAATCAGAAATCTCACAATCATTCTTGCCATCGACATAGGAGTTCATACACTGATAGCAGTTAGCCTTAATTGCTTTCATCGGAGATAGTTTATTTTTATTCTCAAGGTATTCAATGTATTCTTGCTTTCCCTGAGCTGTCTTTCCATTCTTTCTAATCCATTGAGTTTGAGTCATAGCTTCTAACCTCCTTTAAGGGGGGGGTATGTTCCCCCTAGGTACTTAGTTCTCTTACAGTAGAGTTACTTCGAAACCCTGAAAGAGTTAAATTAGGCTTTAAAAACTTCTAGCTTTTACCTCCAGTTAATTAAATTTAGAGTAGCTTTAGTCATATACATGGCAAATAAGACAGTTAAGACAGTTAAGATAGTTTTTACAGGTATTTTTTTTATTTCATTCCCTATAGAGAAAAAACCTATAAACTGTCTAAACCCTCCCAACTGTCTTACTGTATATCTTCAGCTAACTTTAACCCTAAATAGTAAACTCGATCCGTTTTCCTTTTCTCGTATCCTTTTTCCTGTAAGCGCTTACCAAACATCGTTCCTGTGATAGAATACTCTCCACATTCCTGGCACCATAATTTGTAAGCTTGATATAAATCCTGAGCTTGTACTTTCCCTTCTTTTACTTTCTCAGTTTTTTCTTCAAGAAACTGCTCTATAATATCTGATTCCGCTCTGTAGCTGTTTGTCCATTCTTTAACTTTTCCTACAGGTTCCAATCCCTCTTTCTGCCATTTCAAACATCCCTCGATAGCCCACTTCAATATTCCTGGCCATTCCAATTTCAATTTCTCGTAAAGATTTCTATCTTCTCTACCTCTAAAGGACACCTCAAAGGGGATTAGTCTTATTCTTCGCCATATAGCTTGATCGGTGCCTCTGATTATTGGTTTGTGGTTAACTGCGAGGAAATACTTGCAGCTCGGTGTGAATTCAAAAAATTCATTGTGAAGGAATCTTGCTGCGATCCTATCGCCTCCCGTCAATGCCTTTATGCGTTCCTCATTCATCCTCGTACCTTCCTTTACTTCAATGGTTTTGACAAGCCTTGTTCCCGCCATTCTTGCTATATCATTAGGTACGCCATCCTGAGGGTTATCTTTAAAGGTGGATGCGGGACTCGTTATTGAGTAGTCGCCAAGCAAGTCCCCAATTGTATTGAGGAATACACTCTTTCCATTAGCTCCTGTGCCATAGCAGATAAACAAAACCTGTTCATTGGTCAGACCTGTCAAGCAGTAGCCTACAGCCTTCTGTACAAAATTAATGAGTTCCTTGTCCTGGTTAAAAACCTCTTCAACAAACTTAAGAAATCTTGGACACGTTGCTTCAGGCTCATAAACGGTATTGGCAGATCTATGCAGACAATCTTCTTTTGTCGGGATAAAAAACTCCCCGGTTCTCAGATCAACTGCGCCATTAAAACAACACAGTATCATCGGATCTGCGTCAAATGAGGCGATACTTTTAGCCATCAGTGATTTGGCGATAGCAAGAGCAGCATTCAATTTCGCCTTGCCCTCAGATTTCGAACACCAATCGATGGTTTTTTCGAGTCTGCTATCTTTCTTAATGCAATCAGGATTTGCTTTAATAAGGCGTCTAGCTTCTGCTTCTTTAGCCCTGATGGTTTTCAAGACCTTAACAAAGATCTGGCCTTCTTCAACGAATCTAATCCCATCGAAGCGGAACCATGTCTTCCTCTCCGGCACATACACATGTTCATGGCCATATAACTCTTTGAAGCACTCTGCATTTCCGGCATCGGTCAGATTGTAATCAAGCAAGGATTTAGCAGAGGGTTTTGTTGTCTGACGAGGCCTGCTTCTCCTAGGAGGTTGCTTCACTTCGTTTTCAATCGCCTTTCTTATTATCTCCTCTCCATAGGTGCGCCCGTCTGCATAGTGTTTTTTATCCCACTTGTCCCGGAAGAGACCTGACTTGCGATACAGTCGATCTATCTGCTCACCGTTTTTTGTATATGAGGCAAGGATACCGCACAGGGCAAGATCAGCTTCCGACTGAGAACGATAGTCACCGTGGTCTCCTTCCCACAACTTCCTGAATTTGTCTTTACTCTTGCCATCGAAAACTCGTTTCAGAAGTGCCTCGTCCGGAAGCAGGGAATTATCGCTTGAGGATGACACTTTTCTCTGTTCCGCCTTCCTTTCCCCAAAAACCTCTTTGTGAAGATTTTCTATCTCCTCATGTCTGCATTCAATTGTTAAGGGTGTACCCGGTAAATGATTGCCCGTTACGGTAAGATAACGGTTCCCGTCGTACATCTCTATGTTGCCCTTCTTGCGTCCCTCCGGTGGCAGGACGGCGATAACCCATATTCTGATCCCTGTCCCTGAAGGGCTTATCTCGGTGTAGGAGTTAATTGTACTGATAATTTCCTGCGCCCAGGACTCAATCTCCCCCGTCTGCGGATTTCGGCAGTGATCAAGGTCGATACCGACAAAGGGGGTACTTTTGGGTTGTCCGAGTTGAAACCCTATCCCTCGAATACTATTGGTTTTGTGCTCTTCATAGTAAGTAAGAGCATTCCCAAAGGTATTCCACGTGTCAGAGTCATTGGATTTGGCTGGTTGTCCTGTCCTGACGTCAACTGGCACTTTGGCAGACTTCCCTTCCTGATCCACTTCTTTCCATGCGACCCAGTTGTGACTTTGCTTGAGGGTATGAGGAATGTTGTCTGGATTTATTGAAGGTTTCTTTGAAAGTGAACCCATTTCTTCTGTCTTCTTGTCTTCAATGATTGATCTTTCTGTCGGAGTATCCTCGCTCTGAGCTATTGCTTGTCCTGAAATATCTGGCATTTTACACCTCCAAATAATGTTATTATTCAGGGCACAACTACCCCTTCATCATGCATGATAATAACTGCTGAGTGACTCAGACTTGCTGCCGATTCGAAACGGTTTGCTGCAGTGAAGGGATTATAACACGAGATTTCTACTTAATCAACTGAACCTCAAAAAAATGAAAAAATTTCATATGAGTTACTAAGTATCTGATAAATATAGGGATATACGATAATTATAGTTTTTGTAAAAAAAAGTAAAAAAGTGGTATCAATGACCCTTGGAGAGTAAAATTGAATTAAATATAATTAAAAAAACAGATTTGATTTGAAAGGGAAGAACTAATAGGGTAGCGAAAATTTATTAAACGTTCAAATAGGTTGAGTTAAGATTAAGAGATGCTACTCCTTGTTTCTAGCATATTGAAACTATTAGAAAATAGGTGAGCTATTGGTGATTACTCTCTAATAACGGCTATCGTAGCAATTAACTTCAGATATTTTGGGGAGTCGATTGTAAGTATATCAGTAAAAGATACTTTTTCTCCAGTAAATTGCTAAGTAGGATCTTTGACAATCATGAGAACTTTGAACTGATAATCCTTTGGAATGAAATACCTTTCACGTGCAATGCCTTAAACGTTCTCGACTTATACAAACAACGGCTTGACAAAGGTGCTTCCTATGCTATCTTTGTACTGTATGTAACATATCAATAACCTTTGTCAATGAGACAATAATGACAAAAAATCTGAAGGGCTTATCCTCACATACCAGTATAATATTCATTTGGTTCCCGAAAAAGGCAACAGAGAGAGCTACAGGGTTATGAATTAGCTTCTTTTTGCCTGTCAATCACCGACCGGTGCTTGACAAAATCTGCTCACCTGTAGTTCTTGATGCAAGAAATATCACTTGTCATGTTTGGTTTATTAGGTGTAGCATTAAGAAAATACAAGTTGTTAGAATATCAGAAGGTGGGTATCTCTGCCAATTTTTTCTGAGGAGGAAAGGCCATGAGGTATTTTCTTGCCGTTTTAATTTTTTCATTGTCGCTTTGTATTTCATATGACTTTGCAAGCGCCCAAAATAAAACACAATCCTTAGAGCGTTTGCAGGAGTTAGTCAACAACCCTTCAGAGGCAAGGAAGATGCGACAAAAGATAAAAAATGCATCAAAAAAAGAACTCGAAAATTTTTCCTATTTGCATGAAGCGATAAAAAAAGAGATAAATAATATGACTTCTTCGTTGCCGATGAAAATAGATAAATACACTACCGTGGATACTGCCGCAATACATGGAAACAACATCGACTTCAAATATACGCTATCAAACGATATGGAAGGCATACAAAACCACAATGAAGTTATGTCTGAAATGAAAAGTATTTTGAAAAACGGTCTATGTACTTCTCCCTCCGGTGTTTATTTAATATTCGGGTACACGTGGACATATTCTTATTACCGGGAAGATGGGAGTTATTATGGCGCAGTTATTATTGATGCAAAAACATGTGGTTTTGAGTAATGCAACTGCCCCAAGGATATATCTGCCATAAAAAGAATTCTTTTTTCCAAGCCCCCCGGTATCCCCAAAATCGCCTCAACCCCTCCCCCTCTTTGTCGTTATGGGTATCATGCATGCAAAATCCCCTCCCAAAATTTTTTGGGGGAAATTTGAACACTTGGCTTCTTCCCTTTTAACGCCCCCAATAATATGAGAGAAAGTTTCAAATTGACGAAATATGACTCATTGCAACACCATGAATGTTAGATAAGCTCTCTTATCGCTTCGACCTATACCAAAATAATTATTGCATATCTGAAGGATAAACAAAAATTGTAGATATGTCTAAATTGGGATATTATATAAACACAACTTCAAAGGAGAACACTACCACTTGATCAAATATTGGGTACTTAATCTGTTTTTTGTTGGGGTCATTCTTACCAATCTTTGCGCCACTGTTTGTTTTGGTGACGCAATTTCTGTTTATAAAGAGAATCAAAGGAGTGTTGTTGTAGTGTTTGCTGTTAACAAAAAAGGAGGGGAAATCAGTCAAGGAAGTGGTTTTATAACCAAGAGTGATGGGGTTGTGGTAACAAACCTCCATGTGATAAATAAGGCCACTCAAATAAAAGTCAAGGTCGGGGATAAGATGTTTCCTGTCGAAAATATAATTTATGCAGACAAGAAAAACGATCTTGTAGCCTTGAAGATAAAAGCAAAGGATTTACCTTCTGTAAGTATTAACTATGTTCAAAACGTTACCGTTGGCGAAAAGATTTATGTCATAAGTAGCCCACGTGGACTCGAAAACACTATTTCAGAAGGCTTGGTAAGCGGTATGCGTGGCGAACGATTAGGCCTGAAGTTACTTCAAATAACAGCGCCAATTTCACCGGGCAGTAGCGGAAGTCCTGTATTTAACGAAAAAGGAGAAGTAATAGGTGTTGCTACATTTATTTTAGAAGATTCACAGAACCTCAATTTTGCAATTCCTATTGATGTTCTGAAGGACAAAGCGGAAGCCGTTACGCCGACAAAGAAATTAACACACTATGTTGATGATTATACAAAGTCAGCCGAGCATTGGGTTCAAATTGGTGTCGCACATCTTGAAAGCAGTATGAGCTCGGAAGCACTGAATGCTTGCAATCGTGCCGCAGAGATTGACCCTACATATTCGTATGCATTTATATGCAAAGCGGAGGCCTTCGTTCTAAAAGGAGAATATCAGAATGCACTTCAAGAATGCAATAAAGCCATCCTCTTGAATCCAAGATCAGCGGAAGCATATGGTGTTAGAGGGGTGGTTTATGGAATTAAAGATCAATACAGAGAAGCAATAACTGACTTGCTGAAGGCAGTCGAAATGAATCCTTTGAAACCTTGGTTTTATTCGCTTCTTGGAGGAAACTATTTGTCGTTGGAACAATACCAACAGGCAATAAAAAGCTTTAGTAAGGCAATAGAATTAGGGGAAAAAAGCTTTCAAAACTTTTCTATGAGAGGCATGGCCTATTTTAAATTGAATAATATTTATAATGCAATGGAGGATGTAAATACAGCAATCGAAATTAACCCAAGAGATGGTTTTGCTTATGCGTTTCGGGGAGCAATTTACAATTCCAAAGGTAATAGCCAGAAAGCAGTCTCGGATTTTAAGACCGCTGCAACTTTGGGCAACATTCAGGCTCAGCAGTGGCTTCGACAGAATAGGATTCCGTGGTAAATAAAGTTATTAAGAAAAAGGTCGCCTCACCACTCATCCTCGTCCCTCTTTAATATGTCCTGTGCCTTCTTATCCCCCATAGATGCCGCTACCTTGATGTTTTCCATGGCAAGAGCCTGATTACCGATGATACCAAACACGGCACCCCTGAAGCTGTAATTCTGAGCATCTTCAGAATCAAGCTCTATGGCCTTATTGAAATCTTCGAGGGCTTCTTTATATTTCTCAGTCTTGCAGTAACAGTATCCACGCATGGTATAGAACCCTGCTAAGTTGGGATCAAGGTTAATTGACTCGTTGAAGGCTTCCATGGCTTCCTCGTAAAGATCGGAGATCATAAGAGTGTAGCCACCGTTAAACCATCCAACGGCCTTCAGTTCTTCGTCGGTGTATTTGCCCATGATGAGTTCTTATTGTGTAGTGAGTCTATACGCATTCACGATCTTCTTTAGTGATTTATTCATTAGAAACAAGTTGCCCTTGTCAGTAATTCAGTACCTTGGTGATCGTATTTTTGTGGGATCTTTCCATAGCTCATATTTGCCCTTTTTCCAACTACCTACCTGCTCACCCTTCCAATAGATTGGTCCGGTATAAGGGTAATTCAATCCGAGAAATCTGAATATCCCGCCGTTGAGAGACAGCGATTCAAACAGATGAAAATCAAATTTCTTGCCTTTATTAATCATATTGTAGCAATAATCCGTCGGAACTACTGAGGACCTGGGAATCTCGGGATAAGCGTTTACAACCAAACCTATGATTTCCTCCCTCAAAAACTTTTCTCCAATCTGGTCTTTAAAGACGCTAAGAACCTTCTCTCTGATTGTCAGCATAACCTTCCTCCTGATTGCTTCCCACAGGTGATCTGCTTAAGCAGAATAAGGCCAAGGGAGCAACAGAATTTTATACAGAGTATTCCCTGATTATTTCGTAATCATTGTGGCTGATTCTGAAAGCTCCACCCTGTATATAAAAACCCCAATTACGAATTTTTTTCTTTGAGAGAAAGTACTCCATTTTCTCTTTCATATCATAAATATTTACCGGTTTATTAAACCACCGGATATTTTCAAGTTCTATTTTATAGGATGGATTATCGCAGTACCATTTGTTCTCATCCATATACCTAGAGAGATCACGGCGCGGGAAAGGGTAAGAAAAATCTGCCACTTCTGCCTCTGCAATAAATGTATTGCCGAAATTCCTTTTTCCGGATATGTAAAAAATCAGTTTTGTTCCCTGAGATATATATCTTTTGCACCTCGTCCTTAAGTTAAAACCCCAAATATTATTGTTAAGCCTGTGCCTGCAAACAAAATATGCAGGGGTTACTCCAAGGGACATGCTTACAGCATCAGAAGCGGTCACTACAATATATTCCTTTTCCCTAAGGTCCTTTAATACCATACCAACATGAAACCTTCTTATGAAACGTTATGACGGAATACAATCCTTCATAACTAATTTTCACATTCTGTTTTAAAACAGCTTCTTTTTTACGCCTATTCTGGCGCATTTTTGAGAGCAGTACTTGCTTGTAAACTGATAGCTGTTCTTCCTCGGATGATATTCCTGACCGCATGTTGCACAGGTTTTAGTGATGCTTAAGTCACGCCACTTTTCTTTCCCTTTAGTTTCGGTTTTTTGAGCTTTTGTGTCCTTTTTATCTGTCACTCAGTAACTCCTCTTTCGGTTGAGTAGGAATAGCATGAAGGATTTTGTTTATCGAACGCTCCTTATGTTTTTTAATATCATGCTCCCATATCCTGATTACCTTCCATCCTGCCGCCTTCAATATACGTGTCACAGTCCTATCCCTTTTCTTATTATCGGCAATCTTCTTACCCCAATAATCAGTATTAGTTTTCGGCATGATGAATCTCTTTGGATTTCCGTGCCAGAAGTCGGAATCGATAAATACTGCTATTTTTTTCCTCCTCAGCAGGATATCCGGTTTTCCTAGAACATCGTTAGGGTGTTGCGTAAAGTATATTTTCCTTTTCTTGAGCTCTCTGGCAACAATCAGCTCGGTTTTAGTCCCTTTTGAGCGGATATTCTGCATGTTTTTTCTGCGCTGTTCTCTAGTCAGATTGTCCATGAACTAACTTTGCCAGAAGTTTCCTGTTCGTTATCTCCCAAAAATACAGAGCCGCTACAGTTTCACACCCATCTATAAATACGGCGATTTCCGATTGTTGACATGACCCGAATACTGCATTCGAAACGGTCTTTATACTTGTGTCAGTTTCAGGCCATATATCCAATCGACCGAAATAAAAAATTCCGAGCATATCTGCAGACCACCTTCCAAGTCCCCATATTTTTGTGACTTCTCTTCTAAACTCGTCAAGATGGACTTTTCCCCAATGCATGGAAACATCTTCATGGTGTGCCCTGAAATTTCCCCACTCCGACAGGGTCCTTCTCTTTTTTTGCGATACCCCCAACAATGCTCCTGTAGTGGACTTAGTCTGGTGAGCCCAAAGAATGATATCTTCAGTATTCCTAAATTCTCTTGATAAGCGCATCAGAATGGAATTTGAAGCACTATTGGAAAGCATCTGGCCAATAACCGAATATAGAATTGCATCATTAAGAGATTTCCACTTCGGAATTTTTACTTTCGGTATACCGACGAGGTTTGTGACACGTGCTAGACCAGGGTGTCTTTTTGAAAGCATGCCTGCATGATTATGGTAAGTTTCATCACTCAGCTTTTTCACGGGCCTAATAACCTCTTAAGTCACCTGTGTCAGATCTTAAGAAAAATGTCTCTCCAATCGGCTTCTGTCCAGATAAGGTTTCCTGTGTTAAAAAGGTACCCTGAATCATGAGCAAATTTTCCGATACCCTCAAACTTGACAGTACCTGATACTGCTTCGTTGGTTTTAATCGATTGGAGATCGCCCGGTCTTATGGGTCCATTCCACGATTTGATTTTATAGTTTTTCCTTCCTGCCTGCCCTGTATAACTAAGGTTGCGGTATTGTGTCTTTTTTCTTACAAAGCCGCAGATATAAGCTGAAATTGGCATAAAGGACGGTATTTTTTCAAATATTGAATCAGCTTCTGTGTCAGTTAAAGCGCCGATGTCAACGCCCTTTTTCAGGACTTTGTCCTTAAACACACTTATCTCTTTGAAAAATGAAAATAAATGATCGCGTCCTGCCCCTACCTTTATCAGGACATGAACATCTGAATGATTGAATTGGTCCCCAGGAATATCGAGCCAAATTCCATTCCACTTGGTCGTTTTAATGCTGATTGTCAGTTTAGGCTCTCTCCATGCATCTCCTGTCTTCTTAATTCTGTGGATATCTGTCGGCAAAAAATCGCCTAATTGACCAGAATCGTGACCCAAATCTGCTTCTATTCCTCCTTTTTCATACAAAAACCGGATAAATGCATACTCACCCAGATACCCCCTCGTCATGTCTGCCCACAACTGACCCATGTCCCTTTGCCGGCTACTTCCATAATCCGTTGCCGCTGTACCGCCGAGTATTTTAAGGGCGTCTACACACATTTTTGCATATCCGTCTTTGTCTATTGTTACAATATTTGGAAGAAATCGCTCTTCAAGCCAGGTTTCAATTTTTGTACCCTTTGATATTTCGCCTCCTTCAATGGCTTTTTCGAATAACTTGATGGCATCTTCTTTAGTAACGCTCGCTTTTTCGCAAATAATATTAAAGATTTGTTCGATATCCATAGATTTCTCCCTCTTTAAAACAACCGTCCTTGAGCCTTTGCCCTGCTGTTATTGATTTTTGCAGGTACATTTGGATAACTAATTTTTGCCAATGTTTTGAGAATTGCAGTAAAAATTATTTCTGAAAGTCTTGGCGGAACAGCCATTCCTATCTGCCTTCGCACACTTTCTTTGCTCCCCTCGAAAATAAAGTCGTCAGGAAAGGTCTGGATCCTGGCCCTTTCTCTATTGGTTAATGCGCGCGGTTCTGACCAATGATAGCCGTGTGTCCCGCCGCCTCCGCTACCGGTAATAGTGTAGGATGGCTTATCTGGATGAAGACGACGGTAGATTTGGCTTAGTTTTGCCTGATTTACGTTCAATCTAAGGTGCTGAGGCAGATCTGCCGTCCATGCATTTTCCCACGGTTTTATGTATGTCAGCCTTTCGATAACAAGTTTTGACTGTTTCGTCAGTTCCTTATTTGCCGCTTCGACAGGAATCGGGGGGTTCTCAAGGGCATCTCTAGCTGTAGCAGGCCCATTGACAGTTGTTGGCGCAGGGATTTTAAATTCTACGCCATATTTTTTGCTTATACCCACTATAAGAATTCTATGCCTGATTTGCGGAACGCCATAATCTTCAGCCTTATATAGATGAGGAGTCAGGCTGTAGCCGTCCCCTGCGCTCTCTAAGTCGCGGATAATTTTTTCAAAGGACTTGCCCTCGTTGGCAGAAGTAATTCCGCTCACGTTTTCAGCTACAAAAAAGACCGGCTTAAATACGTTTAACACTTTTATTCCATAAGTATAAAGAGGGCCAAACTTCCCATTAAAGCCTTTTCTTTCACCCACGTTGCTGAAGTCGTTACATGGAAATCCGTAAGCAAATGCATTAATCTTGGGCAGATCTGCAATATTCAATTGCCGAACATCCGAACAGATTACGGAATGACTAATATTGGAACCTGGAGAGGTATTGCAGATGTTCCTGCTGTATGTGCGGCAGGAGTCAAGATCGTAGTCGGTAGCCCATGCATGCTTGATGCGAAAGGTTTTTCGATCAGTAGTGATTTCCGATCTAATCGCCCCGAGAGCCAATCCTCCGGGACCGCAAAATAGTTCACCCAATCTAAACTCCAAGCTAATTCTTCCTTTTGAATATTTAGTACGTCACCACCAACACTAATACCAACCAGGTGAAGATTGATCTTCTGATTAATTATAACATCATATATTAATCATCTAAAGCAATAAAAAGATGGCATACTGATGATTCGGTATCTATTCCCTTAAACCGATAAGAACTTAATCACAAACCAACAGCAGAGTGGCGAAACTGCAAACAGTATCAACAACGTTCAGGGCTGTATGGACAAGCTACTGACTGTCAATGTTGGATGAAACACCATGATTGACAGCATAATGCTCAAAAAAAAAAATCTCATGTTGTTTAGTTTGTCTCACATGCCAATTATATTGACAATCTGCGAGCAAATGTCTGGCTTGATTCTAGAGGAAAAATCGATTAAAATATAACCAGCATCAGGAGCAACCCTAAAGGGTTCGGCAACCGAGCGAGGAGACGCTGCGGTGCCTGATCCCGTGAAA
>Ga0255343_1004539_pt1 | contig 13603 bp, 13 predicted proteins | sample wastewater_treat_4_FD_192413 | JGI IMG/M metagenome (GOLD analysis project Ga0255343, IMG submission 192413) | Wastewater microbial communities from Lulu Island WWTP, Vancouver, Canada - plant16 | ecosystem: Engineered > WWTP > Wastewater > Unclassified | place: Canada: Vancouver, British... | reverse complement strand
TATCGAACTGTATGCAATAGATTTAATCTTCTTGGTGTTCCTCAGTTTCCTATTGCCGGTATGATTGTTTTCTGGGGAGGTGTTCAGCACGGGTTCTGGGGTTTTTCTCACAATCCGTCTGATTATGCTGTTAATATGAAATCAAAAGTTTTGCTTCTACATGGAAAACTCGATAACAGGGTCGGACAAGATGAAATGAAACTTATCTATGATAATATTCCATCAAAGAAGGTTTTGCTAGAATATGATGATGCGGAGCATGAAACTATTTTTTCAAGCAGTCCTGCAAGATGGAAGAAGGACGTTTTTTCATTTATCAATTCATGATTTTACCTGAAGCTTTTTGCTTGACTGCAGCTTCATTTACAGAATAAAAAGAATTATCCGACGGGGTGGCGAAAGTCTGAGATTATACCCGATGAACCTGCTGCAGGTAATTCTGCCGAAGGGAGACGGTCATTACGATTGTTCATTCATCTCCGCCGGAAATATTTACGGCGGAGTTTTTTATGTTAGCATCATTTTCTGTCATTCCAATCGGTGAGGGCGAAGAATTAAAGGAACTGGTTGCCAAAGCAGTTTCTATCATCGATAAATCCGGGCTTCCTTACAAACTAGGAGCTATGCAGACTACAGTCGAAGGAAAACAGGAAGAAGTTCTTTCTGTAATAATGAAATGCCACAATGAAATATTAAAAGAAGCACCTAGAGTTTTAACTCATATAACCATTGATGATAGAAAAGGGGCTGAAGGAAGGCTTGAAGGAAAAGTTAACGATGTAAGAAAAATTCTTGGAGACCATATCAGCCATGAATAAAAATCGAATTGGAAAACTGTCACCTGATAAAATGGAAAATCTTATCGGAAATTCCTTCGGAAAATATTCGAACGATGTTATCGTAGGTCCTGGAGCAGGTCTTGATGCTGCCGTTTTAAAACTTTCTGACGGAAGGGTAATGGCCATAGCCGAAGACCCGATATTTCCGGCACCTGGTCTTCCTCTTGAAACGTTCGGCTGGTTTACTGTTCACATAGGGGCAAGCGACGTAGCCGTTACCGGAATCAAACCTCAGTTTATGACATACACTCTTCTTCTTCCTCCATCGTTTTCTGAAGAGGATACGAAAACAATAATTAAATCAATTTCAAAAACAGCTGAAGAACTCGGAATAACAATCGTAGGCGGGCATACAGGATGGTATGGAGCAGTAACAGTTCCTACTGTCGGAGGTGTAAGTGTATGGGGTTTTGCAGATTCGGATAAATGGATTTCTCCCGGCGGAGCAAGAGACGGAGACAGCATTATTATGACCAAAGGACCATCCATTGAAGCTTCCGCACTTCTTGCGATATTAAAACAGGATAAACTAAAAGGAAGAATATCAGATGAAAATATAAAAAATCTTATCGGACGATCAAATGAGATAACTGTCGTGAAAGATGCACTTCTGGCTTTCGAAACAGGTGAAGTCAATGCGATGCATGATGCGACTGAAGGAGGTGTAATAGGAGGACTTTGGGAAATGTACCGTTCTTCAGGTATTCCGGTTTTTGCAGATTTTGACAGAGTAGATATTCCTGATGATATTTATTCGATTTCAAAAGAGCTTAATTTTAATCCATGGGAAGCGATCAGTGAAGGGACTCTTCTCGCCGCAGTAAAACCGGGTAAAGAAAAAAAAGTCATGGAATTACTGAAAGCAAGTGGTATAGAAAGCTGGATATTGGGAAGGTTTGATTCATCACTCAAAAAAAATACTGTCAGACAAAGAAAACTTGATACTGAACTTATTTGTCCTGAAGAAGATCCTTTCTGGAAACTCTTTTTTGGTGAATGATGAAACCTGCATTTATATAATCATTTTCGTTATTGACTGAAAAGTTGAAATTCATTTAATTATTAATGAGGAATGATATGAAGACAAATAAAGCGGTATTTTCAAGTATTTTGATGATGGTTTTACTTCTATGTTCATGCGGAGGCCTGACAAGAGGGGATTTTAAAGACAGTGCAGAAGGCAGTGTTTCAGATAAGATATTATCTCTTGCTTCTCTTTCTCCGAGCGGTCACAATACCCAACCGTGGACAGTAAGAATAATATCTGAAGATAAATGGATTATAGGATGGGATAAGAATAGAGCTCTTGGAGCTGTTGATCCGGGAAACAGGGAGCTGATTATTTCGCTAGGTGCTTTTTGCGAGGCGGTAAAAATTGCTTCTGAAAAGTACGGATTGCATGCAAAGATTACAACTGTAGCAAAAAATAATTTTGATGATGTTATAGCGGAAATAGTTTTTACTCAGGGGAAAGTTGAAGGCAAAAAATCAATTCTTCTTGAAAAGAGAAGAATTGTCAGAAAGGGACATTTGTCAAAGCCGTTAAGTGCGGAAGACAAAGAAAAACTTAAATCTGATGTTGTATCAAAAGTTTATTACTTCGACAGAGAAAGTGAAGAAGGTAAATTGATAGAGAAGGCTGTTTTTGAATCAAATATGGTTCAGACAAAGAGAGAAGATGCTGTAAAAGAATTGGCTGATTGGATCCGCTGGTCGGATGAAGAAATTAGAACTAAAAGAGACGGTCTTACTCCCTCTGGAATGGAGATCGGAGGAATTGCCAATTTTGTCGTTAGAAATTTCTATTCAAGAGAAGATGCGCTTACTGAATCTTTCAGGGAATCTTCTATGAAGGCAGTAAAAGAACAGCTGTCTTCATATGGCACATGGATAATTATTGCAACAGAGAAAGAAACTCCGTCACATTTAATGACTGCGGGAGCTGATTTTTTAAAAATAGGAATTGCAGGAATTGAAAAAAATATAGCATTGCATCCCATGACTCAGCCGATTGAAGAGAATGAGTTTAAATTACATCTTAAAAAAGCTCTTCCGGTAAAAGGAGAAATTCAGTTTGTATTAAGAAGCGGCTATGTCGAAGAGTACCCTTTGCCTGTAAGTGTACGTATGGAAGTTAAACAAATTATCAGAAAATAATTATTCATCAGAAGCATTTCTCATGTTTACTGCATGCTTGTAATATTCTACCGGGGGCGGTGAAATCTCTTCATTTTTAATAATTAGTTTTCTCGCCCATCTTCTTTCTGCATGTTCACAAACATCTTTAATATTTCTGCCTGAAAGTCCTTCGCTTTTATCTCCCAGCAGATGCAGTTCTTCTTCATTCAAATGAACTGCATAATTAGCAAAAATTGCTGAACGTTCCTTTGAATTCGGAAGAGGGAAATAAACAGATTGATCAAATCTGCTGATTAGTGCTGAGTCAAGATCGTGTTTTCGGTTTGTTGCTCCGATCGTGATTGTGTTTGATGCTGATTCAATTCCGTCTAGTTTTCTTAAAAGCACTGATAAAATCCGTCTGGTTGCTTCAAACATATTCTGATCGCGGCTTCCGGCTAGAGAGTCTATTTCATCAAGAAAAAGAATACAGCTGCCAAGCTCTTCGCATAAATCAAATATTTTGGAAAGATTCTGAGAACTTTGTCCGTACCATTTTGACATTATTGATTCAACCGGAAGATAGACCAGAGGAATTCTGACATCTCCTGCTATGACTCGGGCTATAGTTGTTTTACCGACTCCCGGAGGACCTTCGAAAAGTATAGCTTTTGGTCTGTTTGACTCAAATGTTCGGCGCGTTAATTTTGAAATAGAGTCATATACATCGGGATTTTTAAGAGGCATAATAATTGATTCACGAATGGTTTTTTTAACTTCTTCATAACCTGCAATGTAATTCCATCCGATTTCCTGATTGTCTTTATATACTGAAGCTCCAAGTCTGCTGAGAAGAACTGAAGGATCTGCATCAAGAGCAGAAGCGAAAAATAAGCGGTATATTTCAATTGTTAGATTTATTTCTTCTTGCGACAAATTTCCTTTTCTATTTACTTCAATCTTGAAAGCGGAAAGACCTGAAATTTCAATTTTATAATTATCCAGCATGTTTTCTGTAGTGAACATGTTTTTGTTCATTGCCTGAAAAGCATAATAGCCATCACCAAAAGAATGAATTCTTATATTCTCAAGATGAGTTTTCATAAGACTTATAACTGATAAAATCTTTGATTCACTTAAAGAAGGAACGGAAAATGATACAATCGTTCCTCCTTTTTCGAAGGAAATTTTAGGCGGATAAGCTGCCTTGTGTTCAACTAGAAAAGCAGTTTCTTTTTCAATCTGCTCTTTTACTTTATCAAACGAAATTTCCATAAAAATACCTTCTCTAAATTATCGGCAGATTTTAGTTTATTTCGGTATTGATTTCTTGACAGTTCTCTGAAATGAATTTGGATTTGATTAAAGACGGAGGATTTATGGTTCGATTGGGTTCGCCTTTTGGAAAAAGTTCAACAAAAATGCTTCTTCTGGGTTCAGGGGAACTCGGTAAAGAAGTTGTAATTGAAGCCATGCGTCTTGGAATTTATGTGATAGCCTGCGACAGATACGAAAAAGCTCCTGCGATGCAAATTGCAAATGATTTCAGAGTTTTCAATATGCTTGATGAAAAAGCCCTTAAAGAAACAGTTTATGAAATAAAACCTGATTTTATTGTACCGGAAATTGAAGCAATTGCCACAGATGCACTTGTTGAACTTGAGAAAGAAGGTTTTCGCGTTATTCCAAATGCGAATGCCGCAAAGCTGACTATGAATAGAGAAGGGATTAGATGTCTTGCCGCAGAAAAACTTAATCTTAAAACTTCTCCTTATCGTTTTGCTGATAATTATTCCGATTTTAAAAGCTCAGTTAAAGAAATAGGTATCCCATGTGTTGTTAAGCCCATAATGAGTTCATCAGGAAAAGGTCAAAGTGTAATTAAGACTGAAGACGATATGCAAAAAGCCTGGGATTATTCTCAATCCGGAAGCCGATCCGGCGCCGGCAAGGTAATCGTTGAAGCGTTTGTTAATTTTGATTATGAAATAACTCTTTTAACAGTCCGCCATAAAGACGGAACTTCATTTCTCGATCCAATTGGGCATGTTCAGTCTGAAGGCGATTACCGTGAATCATGGCAGCCTCAGCCGATGGACAAAGAGCTTTTTGAAAAATCAAAAACTATTGCTAGAGCCATAACTGATGAAATCGGGGGTTTTGGAATTTTCGGAGTAGAATTATTTATTAAAGGAAATGATGTTTATTTCAGCGAGGTGTCTCCTCGTCCTCATGATACAGGAATGGTTACGATGATATCTCAAAATATGTCTGAGTTTGAACTTCATCTTCGGGCTATATTGGGTTTACCAATTCCGCTTATCTGTCAGTATGGTCCTGCAGCCTCTGCGGCATTGCTTGTTTACGGCGAATCAAAAAATGTGACATTTGAAAATATAGACTCTGCATTGTCTCTTCCTGATACATCACTTAGATTATTCGGAAAGCCTGAAGTAAGCGGTCATAGAAGAATGGGAGTTGCGCTTGCCCTCGGAGATTCGATAGAACAAGCGCGTGAAAAAGCAAGAAAAGTCAGAGACTTGGTGAAAATCGTTTTATAATCAGAAAGGATATCTTATCCCTGCATTGAAAATGAAACCTGACATGTCTATTTCTATGTCATCAGAATTTTTTAGTTTTGCAGAGCGGTAACCTGTTTCAGCAAGAAATTGAATTTTCGATTCTTTTGCAGGAGAAAATGAAGCTCCCAATGCAAGCTGCCATGTAAAACCACCGAAAAAATCAGCCTTGTTTTTGCCGGAAGAATTTTCATAAGTAAGAATCATTGGAGAATATCCGAGACCTATATTGAAATAAGGCATAACTCCATGTAATTTTTCTTTAAGATTAACAAGTCTTATCTGTGCGCTTCCCAGAACCGGAAACATATAGGCGTCTGTGTCTTTAACTTTCGATCCGTCTATTCCGGAATCGGTTGTAATCCCGTCCAGTCTTTGTCTCCAGCGTATCCAGTAAAAAGAAGGATCGATTCCGAGAGCAAAAAAAGGATCTAGTTCCAAATAATAAGAAAAGTTAAGCTGAAGACCGAATCTTCCGGGATCCTTTGCATGAGAAGTGCCAATTTTTCCGTCAACAACTGATTTGTCTGCAGCTGAAAGATCGAGCATCATAACGAGCATTATTAAGGCTAATATATATTTTTTCATTTCTTCACCTCTTTGAAAACATAAAAATAATTTAAAGAGTGTCAATAATATTAATCCATAAAAAAACCGGCTTAGCCGGTTTTTATCTTTCATTCAATGGAATATATTTTTGAGGAGGGAGAACATATTTATAAGCAGGTCTCATAATTCTTCCGCCGCTAACTATTTCTTCTATGAGATGTGAAGCCCATCCAGCTATGCGTGCCATGGCAAAAATCGGAGTATGAAGATCCGGATGAATGCCTAACATGTCATAAACAAATCCCGAGTAAAAGTCAATATTTGCGCAGATGACCTTTGATCCTTTTTCCTCTTCGAATACTGTTTTTCCGAGTCTTTCAACTTCTTCGTAAAGAGAAAATTCCTCTTCTCTTCCTTTTTCTTTTGCAAGTTCCTTAGCTTTTGCCTTAAGAAGAATTGCTCTTGGATCAGAAAGGGAATATACTGCATGACCCATCCCGTAGATCAAGCCGGTTCTATCGAAAGCCTCTTTGCGGAAAATCTTTCTGATGTATTCTTTTAATGCAGATTCATTTGAGACTTCCTTAACATTGCTCATAATATCCTGCATCATCATTGATACAGAATGATTTGCCCCGCCGTGCTTAGGTCCTTTCAAAGAACCGACTGCAGCTCCAATAGATGAATAAGTATCAGTGTCCGTAGACGCGACTACATGAACCGTAAAAGTAGAGTTATTTCCTCCGCCGTGTTCGGCATGAAGAACAAGAGCAAGGTCAAGAATTTCTGCTTCAGTACGGGAGTATTCTTTATTCGGTCTTACAATGCTGAGAAAATTTTCAGCTGTAGATAAATTTTCCTGCTGATTATGAATATAAAGAGAACTTCCTTCAAAGTAGTGCTGTTTAGCCTGAAAGCCGTATGCAGCCAGAACGGGAAAACGTGCAATCAGTTCTATACACTGTCTTAGAACATTTTTGATTGAACGGTCTTCTGGATTGTCATCATAAGAATACAATGTAAGAACAGAGCGAGCAATTTTATTCATGATGTCCTTGCTTGGAGCGCGGAATATCATGTTTTCCTTGAATCCTTCAGGTAGTTCTCTATTTTTAGCGAGAGAGTCTGAAAAATCCTTGAGTTCATCTTTCTCTGGAAGATAACCAAACATCAATAAAAAAGCCGTTTCTTCAAAGCCGAAACGCTTTTCATTCTGAAATCCTACAGTTAGATCTTTTACATCTATTCCTCTGTAGCGGAGACGACCTTCAACAGGAGAAGCTTCTCCTTCGTCGACTATGTATCCATGAACATCTCCGACCCCTGTTAAACCAACAAGAACACCGCTTCCGTCGGAATTTCGGAGACCGCGTTTGACATTATACCGCGAGTATAAATCCGGGTCGATTTTGCTGGCAATAAGTTTGTTTGCCCATTCTTCAATTCTTTTCATGGTGAATTCACCTCCGAAATATTTGATGTCACTGGAAAATGAAAGGAATTATTTGACAAGCATATAATGAATAAAAATCTAAATCAAGCATAAAGGATTTTAAAACAAAAAATTTGCATGTTGAAATAATAGAAAACGGGATATTTCATAGTTTTTAATTGCTTGCAGTTGTATTAGAAAATAGAAGAATACAGAAATTATAATATAATTAGCTAAAAAAAGCTCTCCCCGCAAATTTTATAACGGGAAGAGCATAGGGGGGCTTAAATTAAAGTCAGAAGTTTTTCTGTTTCAGAAATTTCAGCGAAGGCTTCATGCAAAGAAGCTGCAAAAGAAGCATTAACTGCTGAAGCTGGAATACTCTTTTCGCCGAATTTAAGATCGCAGGCAGCGCAGGCATCATAGGCAAGAACACATTCATAACCGTAATCCTTTGCTGCTCTAATAGTCGAGTCTATTGAAAGATGACTCATCATTCCGCAAAATATCAGTTTAGATATATCATTTGAATATAATATTTCATCAAAATCTGTTCCTTTGAATGCATTTGAAGAATTCTTGACCAATATTTCTTCTCCTTCAAGCGGTGCAACTGAAGGATGAATTTCAGCACCAGCAGAATCCGGAAGACAGAAAGAAAATCCGGGATCTTTTGACAGCTGCTTAACATGAATGACTTTCATGTTGTTTTTTCTTGCGGCAGAAAGAAGCTTTGATGCATTTGATGTAGCTTCTTCTGAACCGAATAATTCCTTTTTTCCGCCCGGAAAAAAATCTTTTTGAATATCTACTAAAACCAATGCCGTCTTCATTAAAACATCTCCTATGAACTGATATCATTATGATTCAATAATCAGCTGTTTGTTTCATTTATTTTTAATAAATGAATGAATCTTCTAATATTTCTGTATCGAACACTAATTCGAGTCATTCATTATAGCTTTTCCTGTTTCCTCCAGCAATCTGCGGACAAATTGCTCTGACCCGTCTATATGGCCGTAATATACAAAATCTGCCAATCCATGTGAAAAAATAGCCATTTTAAGATAAGTATCTTTGATTTTCTTTTTAGAAAAACCTGAAAATTCTAAAGAATTTGAAACTTTATCAACGGCAAGATTGGTATATGTATCAATTCCATTCAGATTAACAAAATTAGTGACTTCATTTTTTATTATATTATAATATTCCTTATTGTTTCTGACAAAGGAAATCAAATTAAGTCCTATGCTTAGAAATTGATTTGCATCAGGTCTTTTCTTATATAATTCATCTGCAAATATCTTCATGATATTCTTTATAACTTCGTTTTTTAACTCATCAATAGATTCAAAATAAGAATATATCGGACGGCTTGAAACAGAAAGCCTGTCGGCTAATTCTCTAGCGGTTATAGCCGATAATCCTTTTTCCTCAGCTATTCGCATAGCTGTTTGTATTATTTCTTCCTTTAAAAATTTGGGCTTTGGCGGCATTCATTCTCCTCTGGCATCGAAAAAAACAATACGCAACACATGTTACGCAACATGTGTTGCGCGTCAATGCCTTTTCCATTTATTATTGACGTTTAACTTCTGTCCGGTCGAATGCAATTATAATTTATCATGAGAATTAGTTATAAAGAATTAGTTAAATCAGATTATGTTTCTTCATTTTCACTCTGGAAAAAAACTGAAGGAATGAGTATAACAAAATCGGATACTTTGGAAGCTTTTGATTTATTTTTAGAATCGAATCCGGGGCTTAGTTTCGGTGCATTTTATGAGGATAAGCTGATTGCAACTGTTTTATGCGGAACGGACGGAAGAAGAGGCTATATCTACCATATTGCTGTAGAAAAAGAATACCGGAGAAAGAATATTGGTTCGAAATTAGTATCTTTATCTATTGAAGCGCTCAAGAAAAAAGGAATTGAGAAGTGTCACATTTTCGTATTTAAAAACAATGAAAACGGAAATGCTTTTTGGGAAAAAGCCGGATGGAAAAAAAGAGAGGATATTAATGTTTTTTCATTCGAATAAAGGTTTATTGATGATATTTTCTGCACGTAATCTGTTTTCTTCTGCAGAATAATCATCTGTTGATGGTATAAAAACAGAATATTGTTTATTATATTCTGCGTTAATTGTTTTAAAAAAATGTCTCATTGTATTTTCAGCACAGGTAAACATATCTTTATAATTATTTCCGGCGGTAGCGATAATTATGCCGGTTTTATTTTTTATAAATTCATTTCGCTTTTTCATTTCCCAAAAAAGCTGAGCACGGTCTATAAATAATTTTAATTGAGCGGGAACTGTGGAAAAGTAAAGAGGAAATGACACAGTTATAACATCAGCTTCTCTAATAAGTTTATAATATTCTTTCATATTATCTTCGATGGAGCATTCATCTTTTGCGGAGCAGAAAGAACAGGCAGAACAGGGCCTTATAACTGTTTTAGAAAGAAATACCTCGTCTGCTTTAATATCCGGAAAATATTTGCTAATTAAGAGTCTGTGAGAATAGCCCGAAAGAGAATCTTCTCTCGGGCTGGTATATACTGAAAGAAGGTTAATCCTTGATGCGTCCAAAAATCATTCTGCCGGCAGTTGTCTGTAAAACAGAAGTAACAGTAACCTCAACCTCTGAATGCATTTTTTTACGGCCGTTCTCAACGACTACCATGGTTCCGTCTTCAAGGTATCCTATTGCCTGGTTCTGATCCTTTCCTTCCTTAACCAGGCTGACTTTCATTTCTTCACCGGGAAGAACAACCGGCTTGAGAGAGTTTGCAAGCAGGTTGATGTTGAGAACATGAACACCGTGAAATTCCGCAACTTTATTGAGGTTGAAGTCATTTGTCACAACTTTCGCATTCATGACTTTTGCCAGTTTAACAAGTTTAGAGTCTACTTCAGGAATATCCGGAAAATCCATATCAGAAATTTTTACTTTTATAGACTGATCTTTCTGCATTTTATTGAGAATATCAAGACCGCGTCGGCCTCTGTTTCTTTTTATTGAGTCCGCAGAATCTGCTATCATTTGAAGTTCATTTAATACAAAATTCGGTATTACAAGAACTCCTTCTACGAAACCCGTATCACATATGTCGGCTATTCGTCCGTCAATTATCACGGAAGTATCAAGAATCTTATAAGAAATAGATCCGTCACTTCCGCCTTCTTTTGAAGGAATGATTCTGTCAAAAAGGGCAAAATCTTCATTTTTGACAGCCATAAATATCATGGAGGCAAAACCGAAAATATAGACTATATAAAATCTGAGAATACCTACAACTCTGCCGCTTAGAGGAAGTTCTACCGCCGAAAGAGAAACAGAAACTACCAATCCGGCGATTAATCCGCATAGAAGTCCCACTGAAGAAGAAAAAAGAATGCGGGCTGAAAAAGAATGCGAAACATATTCAATTACGATAAGAAATAATAATGAAATAATACCGCCGATTCCTGAAGCTATTGCCGCATAAAACGGCGAATAGACAGAAAAAAACAAATATGCGAAAGACATTCCTATTATTACGAAAAGAAATCTGTATAACTTAATCATTCCAACTCCTTTCAATTAGGGCTCAGTGCTTCTGAAACAACGTTTCCTGCTTCTTCGATATCAATACTTTTTGCGAGGGCTATTTCATGTATAAGAAGATTATAAGCGTTTTCATAAAGCTTTCTTTCCATAATTGAAAGTTCTTTTTCTCTTCCGCGACGGTAAAGATCTCTTGCTACTTTAGATACTTCATAGATTGATCCGCTTTTTATCTTGTCTATGTTGTTCTGGTAGCGGAGTTTCCAGTCGTCTTCTCTTTCTGTTTCGCCTTGCGAAATTATTGTGAGAACTTTTTTAACTTCATTTTTTGAAATAATCGGACGAAGTCCGACCTGATCGGCATTTTTGACAGGAATCATTACTTTCATGCCGTTATTTACAATGGTCATTATGTAAAATTCAAGTTTTTGTCCTAAAACTTCCTTTTTCTCAATCGCTTCGATTATTCCGACACCGTGCATAGGGTAAACCAATTTATCGCCCTGTTTATACATCAACATTCTCCTGATATTAATCTGATAATGCTCCCGAGCGTCTATTTCCGCCCGAAAGACCTTCTTTCTCGAGGTATTTCTCGAGTATTGATTTCATTTTTCCATGACTACCGTCACACCATTCTTTCGGACCGCCGCCTTTTACGCTGATATCACCTGAAAGTTCTTTGCAGTTTGGTCCCGGAATTTTACCTGTATATGCGCAGAATCCGATTTTGATAATTCCTTCCGGTTCAGGCGGAAACTGTCTGCTCGGCATTCCGTTATAAATATCTTTCATGTACATTCCCCAAATCGGAGCTGCAACGTTTGATCCGGCCTGTCCGCGGCCGAGAGTCATGAACGGTTTATCGTATCCGACCCACACGACTGTAACAACTGCCGGAGTGAATCCGCAAAACCAGGCATCTGCGAAACTTGTAGTTGATCCGGTTTTACCTGCAGCAGGTTCATGAAAATCGCAATCTCCTCTTATGGTCGATGCAGCAGTTCCTGCGTCAACAACAGTTTGCATCAAAGAACGCATTACATAAGCTACATCTTTTCCAATTATCTGTATTGTATTCTCTTTTTCTTTAATTGCAAGAATATTAGCAACTTCCTCTTCAATGTTTGCAATTTCGTTTTCGTCACGGTCAAGAACGTATCTTATTGCAAAAGGAATAACATCTCTTCCTTCATTTGCATAAATTGCATATCCCTGCGCCATTTCGAAAGGAGTTATTTCTGCCGTGCCCAGAGCAAGGGAAGGGTTTGCCCCCAAACGTGAAGGAGGAATTTTCAGCATTTTGGCTGCATAATCAATAATTCTTTCCGGACCAACCATATCATAAATTCTGATTGAAACGGTATTGATCGAAGCAGCTAAGGCTCTTCTTACACGTACCATTCCTGAAAAATCACCTGAATAGTTATCCGGTGACCATGTTTCTCCGTCTGCCGCGATATTCAGAAGAGGAGCGTCTGATATTCCTGTTCCCGGATTTATAACACGGGATTCAATTCCTGCTCCGTAAATAAAAGGTTTAAATGAAGAGCCGGGCTGACGGCGGGCCTGAACTGCACGGTTGAATTGATTGTCTACTGAAAAATCAGAGCCTCCGACCATGGAGATGATATATCCTGTTGCTGGATCAAGTGAGACAAGAGCTCCCTGCACCTTCAGCGATGATGAAATACTAAGTGCTGTTCCTGTACGGAATATTTCAGCTGTCTTATTGAGATTGGCTGAATCGCTGAAAAATGTTAGTATATCCATTTCATCGATTTCATCATCGATAATTTTTTTACGGAGAATAGTCTCTATATCGTTTTTGATAAGTACAGTCGGAAGACTGAAAATTGTTCTCAGTGTATAGTATGTTCCGAAAAGACCTCTATCTACACCGCCGTTAGAATAACTGTTTGCTCTTGATGAAATAATATCCTGACGTTCAACACCTTCCTCAAGATATTTTTGCGCCGCGAATTGTTTTTTAAGATCAAGAGTAGTATAAACGATTAGACCGTCTTCATATACTGCTTCTCTGCCGAATCTGCTTTCAAGGATCTGTCTGACATAATCAACAAAATGAGGAGCATTGTTTTCTATCTTTGTGTAAGCCGTTTTTGTCGGAAACTCCATCAAAATTGAATCAATGTACTTCGGCCAGAATTCTTCATAAATCTTATCCGCATATTCTTTTGTAAGATATCCTTCGCTGACCATTCTTCCTAATATGTCAGGATTCTTGTCGTAAGCATTATGCGGATTATCAAGCGGCGAATATCTGCCCGGAGCCGACGGAAGTGCTGCGAGAACGGAAGCTTCTGCAGCTGTAAGATATTTTGCTTCTTTGTTAAAGAATAATTTTGAAGCAGCATTAAGACCGTAACAGCCGTGGCCGAGATAAATCTGATTGAAATACATTTCGAGAATTTCATTTTTCGAAAAATATTTTTCAATTTGAAGAGTGAGTATTGCTTCAAGTATTTTTCTTGAGAACTTCTTTTCACCCTGGGTAAAAAGTCTTTTAGCTA
>Ga0255343_1004524_pt1 | contig 13647 bp, 14 predicted proteins | sample wastewater_treat_4_FD_192413 | JGI IMG/M metagenome (GOLD analysis project Ga0255343, IMG submission 192413) | Wastewater microbial communities from Lulu Island WWTP, Vancouver, Canada - plant16 | ecosystem: Engineered > WWTP > Wastewater > Unclassified | place: Canada: Vancouver, British... | reverse complement strand
TTTATCATCGCAAACAAGCTCATACTGCCTGCGGGTGCAGTCCCCGACAGTCGCCATAATACGGTCACGCGCCTTTTCCTCACGGTCGCCGAGACTCAGATAAACGGAGCTGTTCTGCGGAGCGATATGGCTCTCCGCATAGCTTATCCAGTTCCCGAACCACAGGGAGCCCGAGCAGCTTATAACTCCGTCAAACGCCTGACTTTCATAGAATGCCCACAGACTGAAAAGTCCTGCGAGGGAGTATCCGCAGAGTATACGCTTTCCCGTAAGACCGTACTTTTTTTCGCAGTACGGAACGCAGTCATTCATGAGACGATCCAGCGTTTTGCGTCCGCCGCCCGAAAAGGACATTTTCTTGTTGAGCGTGAACTCCCACGGCGAAAAGTCAGCATTCCAGTCCTCGGTCTCGTAAATGATATAGTTGCACTTCACGTCCTCACACAGCGCAAGTACTTTTTCAATTGTTTCGGAGCTGTCCTTCATCTCGCCCCAATATATCGTGGGCAGGTCAGTGCCGTTTATTATGATGTGGCAGATTTTGCCGCTTATGTTCACTTTTTCCATTCTTTCTTCACTCATCATATTCTAATAAGGTTCCGAGCTCAATAGATTCTCATAGTACCATATTGCTTTAGATAATGCATCAAAAACATATTATTCTTACTGAGAATTTTATTTCCTTTTTGAGATTTTTACGATTTCAAAATTATTTTTCTTATTTACTCCTTGCGAGCCAACTGATTTACCAATTGCCCATTCTGCAATCGGCGAGCGTAGTTCTTGTTTATCATTAATAAATATCCGGATATTCTTATTATATGTGCTTGAATAAATAAAAATATAATCTCCAACTTGCGCAACTTCTTCCGATACAATGCCTTTAATTGTTTTTATGTTTGTCAGTTGTTTTGCTGTATTCTGTCATTCCCCGACCAGCACTCTTCTCATCAGGCACAGATCGAATACATCGAGTATACCATCCTTGCAGAGGTCGGCATTCTGCCAGTTTTCCAGCTTTGCGCCGGGTACGGCAAGCAGCCATTTCCGAAGCAGTACAAGGTCAGCAACATTGAATTCACCGTCCGCATTTACATCGCCTATGACCGTATCATAAGCAAAGAAGTCCGCGCCAAGCTCGTTCTTCTCGGTATTCATTGCTGTCAGCGGAGAAACGCGAGTGCCGTCATAATAGTACAAGTCATATCCGCCGCTCATAGTGCTGCTGAAAACAATTTTTTCGCCGCTGACAGGGCAGGCGTCCGAACAGTCGTACCTCTCCGAATCAAACGGCAGCGACGTTATCTTTTCGCCGTCACAGCACATTATCTGGTCGCAGCGATCGTCCGCAGATAACCATTTCGTAAAGTACAGCATATCTCCGCAAACGATGGGATAATATGCATTTACACCGCTTTCACCGAAAATAGTCCCGGAGGTTTTCGTGCTCAGGTCAAGCCTGCATATAGAGCCGATACCGTCAGTGTAGCGCGCGTAGTAAATATTCCTTCCGTCCTCGGAAAAGCATGGCATTGCCTCCTCAGCGGAGTCATCGGTCAGCATTGTGACCGCTCTTGTCTTAACGTCAAGGAGCGCAAGGTCATACACAAAATCGTCTGCACTGCTGTCCCAGCGGCCGCGCTTGAAAACGATAGTTTTTCCGTCAGGCGAGAACTTCGGGTCCTCATTGCGGAATCCGCTGTTCTGCGTGAGATCTATGATTTCTCCGTGGTCGGAGAGATAAATATCCCACTCGTCAGCCGTCTTGTCTATCGCCATAAAAGTGAACTGCTCGGGCGACCTTCCGAAGCTGCCGTTCATAGCGTGGATAAAATCGCCGCTGACAGTCCTGACCGTACCGTCGGGAGTACGCAGATACAGCTCACTGTCAAGGTCGGCATAGCTTTTGTAGCTGTGCCACAGGAGCCAGCCCTTAGGAAGCTCCGCATCCGCCCAGCCATTGTCGGGATAGGATTCGTGCTGCGGAGTGTCTCCGCTCTCGTGGAATGGCGTTATCCTGACGTAGTCCACAACGAGATCAGTCTGCTCGAAATCAGGCGACCCTGCCCAGCCTTTCGGGAACCACAGTCCCAGCCAGAAACGGCTTTCGTTTGTAGGGATATACTCTGTCGCCGTGTGTATCAACTCGCCGTCAAAGTAATACTCCACGCGCGGAGTCTCGTTTTCATCGCCTGTGTGCCAGTCAAAGCGGTATGTGTGGAACTTCCCGTCCGCCTGATCACCGCATTCAACAGACTTAGTCTTGTAGTCCTCCTCGGTCAGCCAAGTGGTGCAGAGAACGTGGCTGAGCGAAAAATCGTCATTTTTGTCACGTCCCGGGAACTCAATATCTATCTCGTGATTTACTATCTTCAGCTCGCCGTCTGAGTAGTCTTCTTCGTATTCAAACGTCCACATAGCAGAGCAGCAGCCCAGCTCAGGAGCGATTTTTGCGCGCACCTCATAGCTGCCGGAACCGAAATATTCCTTCGTCGCTATCGCTCCGCCGCAGCGTTTTCCGTCAGCACGGAGGCTTTTGTCGCGGTTGATACCGCGGAGCTCACCTGTGTAGCCGCTGCCCAGTCCCGTGAGAATGAGATCACCGTCACAGACAGCAACATTATCCGCGATAACTCCCCCGTTGTAGTCCTCGGAAGCACCGTTCACCATGACGGTCCCGCCCCAGTTTTTCTCGACGACGAGCCATTTGTCCATGTCAAGGTCCGCGCCGCTGAAATCATCATAGAAAACATCGTCGGGAACGGCTCCCGTATCAGATGTCACGGGCATACAGAGTGCAGCAGCGATCGCTGCTGCAAGAGATGTGATCCGTTTCAATATACCGCCGACCATAGTCTGACCTCCTTGCTTCCGGTTATCAAAGTCATCATGCGTCAGGCATTTATCCCCTTGTCAATTATATTATATCATTTTATCTTCAATAAAGCAATAGTTAAGTGCAGAAATAATTTCTGATTCGGTGTTGTAAAGTCACTCAAAATGGTTATTGACATATTCTTCAAGTCAGTATATAATCAAAGTACAATTGTAAAAAAACTACTTTAAAAGGTATTGATCTATGCAGAATATAAACATCAGACAAGCAGATATCAGTGATATTGATACTGTTGCAGAACTTGAACAAAACTGTTTCACACTATCGGAAGCCGCAGACAGAAAAGCTTTTGAGCTCAGACTGCGTAATTATCCCGAATGCTTCTGGCTTCTTGAAAAGGATGGTCAGGTCATCTCCATGATAAACGGAATGACAACAAATGCTAAAGACCTGTGCGACAAAATGTACAGCAGTACAGATATGTATACTTCAGAAGGAAAATGGCTCGTGCTTTTCGGAGTTGCGACTGCTCCTGCTTATCAAAAAAGCGGCTTTGCGTCTAAGCTTATGGAACGTGTTATCGAAGATGCCAAAAAGCAGGATCGCTGCGGCATAGTTCTCACCTGCAAGGAGGAGCTTATTCGTTTTTACAGCCATTTCGGATTCGTCAGTGAAGGTATATCAGATTCCGAGCATGGCGGAGCTATATGGTATCAAATGAGGCTTATTCTTGAATAGTATATAGCGGTTTCCTATAATCTGCAATGGATTTTTTGGCATTGGACAAGCTGCTTTCTGTGTGATATACTAAAATCATACTAAACGAAAGGAGCGGTGAAAATGGAAAATAGAATATACTGTATGCTTGGTATGCTCCGCTCTGTCATCAGGGGGACATACCGAATGTGCAGCAAGGGACGATGTTACATAGGGAAATAATATTTAGCTGAAAACATTTAGTGTATTACCTCCTGAAAATACATTAATGAATGACAGAACAGCTTCTTCTACAGCGAAGAGGCTGTTTTTTTACGAGGTGTTTTATGACTTTACAGCAGATCAACTATCTTCTCACTATATCCGAATCAAGATCAATGAACAAAGCTGCCGAAAAATTATTCATAGCTCAGCCCACTCTTACGGGAGCTGTACGGGACGTGGAAAACGAACTTGGAATACAGATATTTCACCGCACTCACAAGGGAGTTACTACTACAGTTGAGGGAGACCAGTTCCTTGTGATACCTTTCAAAACTGATGACAGCCTTCAGAGCACCATGAATATCGGATATATCACCAAGAAAAACAACGAGCTCAGCAGTATGGGAAAGAGATTTCTCGACGAAGTGAGGAGAGAGCTCGAAATAAGAGAATAAAACTAAATCCTGAAAACATTTTATGTGCTTTCAGGATTTGTTTTTATCAGCAAGCTTAACCGCTGACCGCTGCGGAATATACCTTTTCAATGAATTGAAGTGCTCCGGTATATCCTATATATGTACGGTTCAGAACTACTTCTTCAGTTGCGATCGTACCGACTTCCACAAGTACGGCGTTCTTTTCCTTTGCCACGTCCTGCTCCCACGAAGACCCGAGAATGAGCGGTGTACTGCTGCCGAAATCGTATTCTGATATCTTATGCTCTATGAGATAACCGTCCTCGATGAACTCTACGTTTCCGTATACTCCTTCGGAAAGCTCGTCATAAAGGGCAGCAACTTCTTCACGATATTTAACGGGCGTATTATCGGAAATTATCTGACCGACAGGTATCAGACCGATCTGGTCAGCGAGGAATTTAGAAAGTGCAATATTATACGCTGCATCTCCGACAATAGCGAACTGTGAAGGAAATCCGAACCAGTATTCAGCGAAAAAGTCCGCAAAATGGTCAAAGAAATAATAGTATCTTTTGGATTCCTTTTCGATAAATTTTTCGGCTTTTGTGTTGTCTATACCTGCAAATTCCACGACCTGACGAAGAAAAGCAGTAGTCGCCTCCTCGCCCACAGGCAGAACAGGTATGTGCAGATAAGGCTGATCGTATTTTTCTTCAAGATGCTTTGCAACTCTCAGATTCAGCCATGGTGAAAGCACAAGATTGAACGCAGCCTTCGGAATGCTCTTCCACTCGTCAACACCTGCACTTTCGCTGCCAAAGAATACGTTCACTTCAAAGCCTGCTGCTTCGAGGATACGCTTTATCTCGATGATATCTCCACGCCAGAATGTATTGAAATATGGTGCGCCCATCCATAAATTGATAAGCTTCCTGCGGCGGTGAACGCCCTTTGTCTCCCCGACAAATTGATCTATTATCGCAAGAACGACTTCTTCATGTCCCCAGAGATTATTCCCCTTGAATCCGGGGACTTCCGCATGAACTATGGGATATCCCTGTTCACGGTACGGCTTTATTACTGATGCGACATCATCGCCTACAAGCTGCGGAGAACAGCCCGACAGAACTACGAACAATTCGCCCTTCATGATCTTCAATGCCGACTTGATAACTCCGTCAAGCTTCTTTGCACCTCCGAAAACTATTTCATTTTCACCCGAATTAGTACCGGGTATATCTCCGCCGCCTGCACCTACAGAGCCCTGAAAGCCGTTGCAGAATGACATGGTAAAATACTGCTGATCTACGCAGCCGGGACCGCAATTGATTATCGGAATTGCCCCCGGTATAGCTGATACTGTATATGCTGCACCTATGGAACAAGCGTAATGAGGATGTGTGATTGTAGTATGTGGTTTCTTAGCCATTATTCCTGACCCTCCTCTGCTTCTTCATCAAGTATTTCAGGGTGCTTTGCCAGAATAAACGGATCCTTCTGGCTGAGCCACCAGTCACTGTACGGCAGCTCTACGTGCCGTCTGAGAACCTGATTCATCTTCTTACGCGCCAGAACTTCGAGAACAGCTTCACCTACGCGTATCAAACCGTCATAGCCCACAGGAAAATGCTCATCGCCGATAGCAAAGGACGGTATACCCATTCTTGCTGCGTTGGGAGCAAGACCGTTGTGACGAATGATAATGAAATCTGCTTTTACGCGGCTGAGAAGTGCAGGAAGCTGGAACGGCTGACATTTGCCGACAGTAAAGTGCAGAATATCACCGTAATTATCCACAAGAGTTTTAAGAGTATTCTGTTCTTCATAGCCTCCGTCGTAAACAGGATCGTGATGGAATACTACAGAGCCGTCAACTGTAACTCCAAGGTCACGCAATACTGAAATCAGACCGTGTGCATATGATGATCCTGTAAGAACAAATCCATTTACACCTTTTAGCTTTTCTCTGAGTTCTTCTATTTTAGGCTTGACACGTTCATGCTCGGCGGCAATGAATTCTTCCGCTTCTTTCTCTTTTCCGACCTGTTTTGCAATGGCACGGAGCCATGCGTCAGTGCCTGCAAAGCCATACGGCTGTGGAGCTCTTACCTGCGGAACGCCGTAGACTTCCTCCAGAGCAGTTGCGAAATAAGAACCGAGAGTATGACAGAATGTTGAAGTACAGGCGGCTTCTGATGTCTGTGCAAGCTCGTCAAAGCTTGCTATATCCATAATGTAATTTACACGCAGACCGAGAGGCTTGAGCATATCGGTAAAGTAATCTGTACCCCAGAGAGCAACGATATTTATTAGATCAGGCTGCTTTTTCGGGTGCTTGTTTACGATATGTCTCAGAACAGCGTGCTGTGAGATATCAAAGCCTGTTGACCAGTGCTTTGAACGGAATCCCTCACACTGCATAGGTGCAACAGGTATCCCAAGCTCGTCCTCCATCTCTGAGGCAATACTGCTCAGGTCCTCACCTATTATAGCAGTAGAACAGCTCATAGAGAAAAAAATTGCCTTGGGGTTGTAGCGTTCAAAGGCTTCTCTTGCGGCTTTTTTCAGCTTTTCAGACGCACCGAATACCATGTCGTTTTCAAGAAGATTGGTGGTCATGATATTGATATTACGCGGTTCTATACCTCGGCGTTCCAGACCGTTGCGAAATGCCAGATTGAATTCGGGATTTCGTGCTGTGCAGCCCACAGGTGAATGCTGTATAAGCACGCAGTCACGGATATTTCCTGCCTGACAGGCAGCAATGGAATTTGCGCACATACTCTGCTGATTGAAGGGCATATTAAGCTCACATAAACGGCAGCCCTCTCCGTTTTTGCCTGCACCCGGACATCCCTTATGCCTGAGCGCACGTTCTTCATAACGGGACAGCTCCACAAGCTCTGAAGCTTTTCCGTCCCATGATATTATCGAACCGAGACGCATTTCACGGTTCTCAACTGTTTCAAGATCAAGTTGTATATTTTTTGCCATAATTATATCCTTTAAGTTTATTCTGCTATTTTCTCCAGCGCAGCAGACGCGCTTCTATTGATTTCACCAAGTTTGTGACCAATGTTACTATCGTTCCAAGAAAAACGATCCCCACCATTATACGCGTAAAATTCCCGAAATTAGTGTAATACTGGATATAAAAACCTATACCGCTGTTTCCGCCTATCATCTCTGCTGAGGTGAGAAGTATGAACGAGAGAAGAAGCCCCATATTGCAGCCGTCAAATATCTGCGGCAATGAAGCAGGCAAAAGTATCCTGAACAGCATGGTCGGTTTTGATACACAAAGTGCCTTTGCACTGTTGACAGTATGCTCGCTTATATTCTGTACACCGCTCATAGTTCCGGACAATATCGGAAAAAAAGCTGTAATGAAAATAACAAAGACAGAACAGCTCTTGAATGTCGGGAGCAATGCAAGTGAATACGGGATAAATACGATAGGCGGAATCGAACCCAAGAAATTTGCAACCTGTTCACTGACTTTGCCGACCTGTGAATTCCAGCCGAGAAAAAGACCTATGGGTATTGCAGCTGCAAGTGCAAGGACATAGCCGACAGTAATAGTTATCATACTTGCAGTCAGATCATTCATCAGACGAGGAAGATCGTTTATAAATTGCTCTGTCACAATATCAGGAGCTTTGAAAATATCCTGCGGAATAAGGACCAGTTTTGCTGTAAGCAGTGTCCAGATACAGAGAAAAGCAAAAATAACACCGAATACTCCGTTCTGCGTTTTATGTTCTTTCTGGATCGGTTTTAGCACTGTAAGGACAATAAATAATCCTTCAAGCAGCAGTAATAGCTTTACAGCATACATCGGATCTCCGGGCTTTTTAGTCTTTGTCGGAAGAAACTGCACAAGAACCGCTGCAATAAACAGAAGATGTGCAGGCGAAATCAGCCGTTTGAGCCTTCCCATCAGTCTCTCTCCTTATGATACTCGAGAAGGTACTTATATACTTCATCATCGGGCAATTCAGCTGCAACGGTTTTCAAGGCTTTATCATAAAGCTCAGCTGATAGTCCCTGTGATAGATCAAATTCTTCCACAAATCCGGTATCTACAAGCGCCTCATAAAAATTCTTCATACCTGTGATATCGGGATCAGGATTTGCAATCTGAGCATCATATTCATAAGTATCTTTTTTCAGTGATCCTTCTTCAACATCAACATATTTCTGAACGTCTTTTATGGTCTTATCGGGTTCTGTCTGATAAAATCGATAAGCACGAATGAGTGCGCGAAGGAATGCCTCATATGTATCAGGATCTTTCTCCAGTGAAGAAGTAAGAGCTGCCTGTCGGCAGCATACATGATTTTCAAATCCCGAGACCTTACCGCTGTTTGAAAGAATAACATAGCCCTCATCCTCTGCAAGAATGCGATAAGGAGCGTAAAGCACCGCAGCGTCGATATCATCATTTTTCAGTGAGTTATACGCATCTGCGCCGTCGGCAAATACATTGAAGTGTATCGAATCTTCAAGTCCCAGCTTTTTCGCTGCCGAGCGATAAACGATATGTCCAGAATCCACGCCCTCAACACCTATATTCCTGCCTTTAAGCAATTCCAGTGACCATTCCTCCTGTGGTATTCCCTCCACGAGCTCAGGCTTGACGATAAGTCCGTGGCCTGCGATCATTGCGCCGCCGAATACAGTTACATCGTGTCCGTCAGCAAGAAATGTTACAAGCTCACTGGAGCCGAAAGCGCCCACATCTATCTTTTTTGATTCAAGTGCAGCAAGTTCGCTGTTGTTCTCACCGAACATGACAAGTTCTGTGTCCAAACCTTCATCTTTGAACAGACCTTCTTCCTGTGCCACAAAATAGAGAAGATGTCCAGGAGAGGGCAGATAACCGATTTTCAATGATGCTGTGTTTCCCTGCGGGTCTATTTCCGCAGTATTGCTTTCTGCACAGCCTGTTGCTGCCGAAGCAAACAGCAGCAGTGCTGCCAGTAATGCTTTTGTCTTTTTCATATTTTTCTTTCATCCCTTTCATAGTTTTCATATCTTTCTTCTACGACATTTAGTCTATCACAAAAAGAAATAACTGTCCAATTCATCTTTTCGAGCATTGATTCTCAGAAAATCCGATACCCTGATAATTCGGTTTATAAGCCTGAATAATGCCGACTGTATTTAAAATGTATATATCCGGAGGGTATCAGTTTTTCTGAGAATGCAGTCTCGGGAACAAGTATTGGACAGAGCCAAAGTGTCCATGTATAATAGACACATATCCTAAAGCAAAGGAGGAATAAAATGGCTTACAGAATAGCTGTAGCTTCAACTGACGGTATCGTCGTAAATCAGCATTTCGGTCATGCAGAGAGATTTCATATAATCGAAATAGATGATAATACTTATACATTTATCGGAACACGGGAAGTTGAGCGTGTCTGTCAGGGGCACTATCATAACGACTCGTCATTTGACAAGGTGATAGATGTTCTCAGCGATGTTCATGCGGTGGTTGTGGCAAAGATAGGTTCAGGCGCATCACAGCAGCTTGAAAGTCGCGGACTTACGGTCTACGAAGCGCCGTTCCCCATCGAGCCGCTTGTGGAAAAAATAATAGCTGACAAGCTGTGGGAGGTGGACGAATGGCGATATCCTACGAAGAACTGACTGACAAGCATCCCTGTTACGCAAGGAGCAAGAAAGGTACAACAGGAAGAATACACCTGCCTATAAGTCCCACCTGCAATATTGAGTGCCGATTCTGTGACAGGCGCATCAACGACTATGAAAAACGTCCCGGTGTGGCTTCAACAGTCATAAAACCCGAGGAAGCGATAGATGTTATAAGGCGATCACTTGAACTGTGTCCTGCTATAAAAGTCGCAGGAATTGCTGGTCCGGGAGATACTCTTGCATCGGATTATGCACTCGAAACATTCCGGCTGATAAAGAAAAACTTTCCTGATCTTGTGAAGTGCATGAGCACAAACGGACTTCTCCTTGCAGAAAAAGCGGACGAGATAATAGCGACTGATATCGACTCGCTGACGGTCACAGTAAATGCCGTTGATCCCGAAATAGAGGCTAAACTCAATCGTGGTATCCTATATCACGGCAAGCACTATACAGGAGTCGAAGCGGCTGAGATACTCATAAAGAATCAGCTTGAAGGCATAAGGAAAGTCAGTGCGGCAGGCATTACTATAAAGGTGAATACAGTGCTTGTAATTGGCATAAATGATGAGCACATCGAGGAGATAGCGAAAACTGTAAAAGCAGCAGGCGCTTCAATTTACAACATTATCCCACTTATCCCTCAGAATGAACTGAAAGACTATCCAGAACCCACCTGCGCTCAGATTGAGGCAGTAAGGGCAAAGGCTTCAAAATATATAGATGTATTCAGGCATTGTCAGAGGTGCCGTGCAGACGCAATAGGTGTGCCGGGTGGAAAGGACTACGGCGACCAGATCTATCTGAAGCGTATCGCACATAAGGATACATTTTCACATGGCTGACAGTTTCATGTCCACAGGAACTTTATCCTGTACTGTACCGCTGCAATTTCTCTGCTCGCAGCGGTACAGTTTATCCTTAAAAAATACAAGATTGAAAGGTGAATAAAAATGGCTAAGGAAATAAGACAGATCGCGATTTACGGAAAGGGCGGTATCGGTAAGTCAACCACCACGCAGAACCTCACAGCAGGACTTGTTGAGCGTGGAAATAAGGTCATGGTAGTCGGCTGCGACCCAAAGGCGGATTCTACGAGACTTCTTCTCGGCGGACTTGCTCAGAGAACGGTTCTTGATACTCTCCGTGAAAATGGTGAGGACATTGAACTTGAGGATATCCTCAAGGAAGGCTACGGCGGAACACGCTGCGTTGAATCAGGCGGTCCCGAGCCGGGAGTAGGCTGTGCAGGCCGAGGAATCATCACTTCTATCGGACTTCTTGAACGTCTCGGCGCATATACAGACGACCTTGATTATGTATTCTACGACGTTCTCGGAGACGTTGTCTGCGGCGGTTTCGCAATGCCTATCCGTGAGGGAAAAGCAAAAGAAATATATATCGTTGCCAGCGGTGAGATGATGGCTCTCTATGCGGCAAACAATATCTCAAAGGGTATTGCACGCTACGCAAAGCAGGGCGGTGTACGCCTCGGCGGTATCATCTGCAACAGCCGTAATGTTGACCGTGAGCGCGAGCTTGTCGCCGCATTCGCAAAGGAGCTGGGCACACAGCTGATACACTTTGTTCCCCGTGACAACGAGGTGCAGAGGGCTGAGATACACAAAAAACAGTCATCGACCATAAACCCGATGCAAATCAGGCAGACGAATACCGCGAGCTTGCAAGAAAGATCGAAGAAAATACACAGTTCGTCATCCCGAAACCGCTGACGCAGGAGCGCCTTGAGGAAATACTACTTGAATACGGACTCCTTGATGCGCTGGAAGATAACTACAATATCTGAGGTGAGACATGAAGATCGACATTGACAGAGTTGAGACTGTAACCCCCCACACCAATATCGGTGACCTTGTACTCTTTCATCCCGAAACAGCGGAACTTCTTTTCAGTATCGGTCTGCACTGTATCGGCTGTCCGTCTTCGGGAGTTGAAACTGTCAGTGATGCTGCAGAAGCTCACGGACTTGATGTCGTTGAACTGGTCTCACAGCTTAATGCTATTATTAAAAAGTGACTGTATATAGCCTGTTTTTAAAGCCCATTATCAGTAATCAAGATTGGACAAACTATAAAATACAGGTTCTAACATATAAAAGAAGCCGTGCAAATGGTTACAAGTAAGGATCCCATTCAGCACATTTCCCGCTCGGCACTCATTTGTACAGAGCGGATTTGAAATCGAAGGTGTTATTCAAGATGTCTACATAAGATAACAACAAGACCGCAGAATCAACTGCGGTCTTGTTGCCTTGTTTTATTCTTTCAGCTCCCAGCCATTGTCGCCGTGATATATCATCAGCTTTGTCATACCGCCGTCAATGCAGATGTTCTCGCCTGTGATGAATCCTGCCTTGTCGGAGCAGAGAAACATGACCATATTGGCAATATCCATGGGGTTCCCCACACGACCGCAGGGCTGCTGATAGGCATCGGGACCTTCGTAGACCTTGTAGGACGTATCTATCCAGCCTGGAGAAATAGAGTTCACACGCACCTTCCCTGCTAGGCTCACCGCAAGTGCGTGAGTGAGGGCAGCTATACCACCTTTTGCCGCAGTGTAGCTCTCGGTCTGCGGCTGACTCATACGGTCGCGGGAGGACGAAATATTGATGATACTGCCGCCATTGCCAAAGTGCGGTGCGAACAGCTTCGACAGGTAAAACGGCGCAGTCACTCCCACTGCGAGAGCGTACTGGAATTCCTCATAGCTGCACTCGTCAATGCCCTTCATCAGCGGCAGAGCGTTGTTGACGAGGAAGTCGATGTGTCCGTACTTTGCAATGACTTCCGCCGCAAACCTTTCGAGCACAGTCTTGTCGGAAATATCGCCGACGAAGTGGTCTCCCTCTGCCTTGTCGATAACGCACACAGCCGCACCATTCTTGCGGAATTCATCGGCTATACACTTGCCGATACCATTTGCGCCGCCTGTTACTACGGCTATTTTGTTTTTGAACATATCAGTCACACTTCCTTATCGGGTGACGAATAACAGTCTTCCACTTCTCAGGAAGCGTTTTCCTCGGGTCTGAGAGATATATCTCATGGTGCAGGCGGTCACTGCTGATGTCGTTCTGACAGCCATTTTCAGCAATAAACTTGTCCATCAGCTCGACTGTTGCAGGCTCGTCATTGTAGGAGCCATTGTGCATTATCTGAACGCAAAGTCCCTCGTTTATCGTTAGGAATTCTGCTGCCGAACAGTCCAGTTTTTTCTTCTTTGAAGCTGTTTCAACAGCCCACTGAAAGTCCTTCTCCGTGATAAAATCGGGAAGTCTGATAACAGATATCCACCTGAGCTGCGACTTATCAGCATAGTCAAAAGATCCGCCATTTTCGCTCCACCAGAAACCCTCCAGCGGCGGTACGACATACTCGAAAAAGCCGTCGATTTTATAGTCCGTCTTGTAACTCATTTTCAGCGTATAGGCAACTGCATAGAGCACTTCTATTGCTCGTTTGTATTCGCCGTTTTCATCATTCGGGTCGCCTTTTCCGCGGACAGCGATGTAGTTCATAGTCGGTATTTCCACGATTTGCGGCTTGTTCTTCGGCATATAGTATTCCTTGTATTCTTTCTTGAAATCAAATGGCATAGTTTCCTCCTGCTTTATTTAGAATTTGTGACTACCTCTCCCGTCCAGTCGATAATTCCGCCGAACTCGTAAATGTTAGTATATCCCATATCAGCCAGCTTCTGCGAAGCTTCCTTGCTGCGCCGACCGCTTCGGCAGTATATGAGAATGACCTGGTCGAGGTCGGGCAATTCCTTTGGCTGCTCCGTACC
>Ga0255343_1004503_pt1 | contig 13704 bp, 13 predicted proteins | sample wastewater_treat_4_FD_192413 | JGI IMG/M metagenome (GOLD analysis project Ga0255343, IMG submission 192413) | Wastewater microbial communities from Lulu Island WWTP, Vancouver, Canada - plant16 | ecosystem: Engineered > WWTP > Wastewater > Unclassified | place: Canada: Vancouver, British... | reverse complement strand
CACCACAAGTGAGATGCCCGGGATACGGTGCTTGTTCATCTGCCGGTCTACGAAGCGATCGATAGCCGACATGTCAAGAAAGCCTGCCACCGAATCCTCTGCAACAGCCACCATCGTAGCCACAGCGCCTAGTGCGCCCAGAGCGCCAACTAGGATAACAGCCGCAAGCCACCTCTGTTTTGCCCAAGGTCTCACTTGACAGCCCTCCCCAAGTCGCTTTCGAGTATCCTTCCGCTGGAAACAGCACCATCATCTCACAAGTGAGTCTGCAAAGCAATACTGCGAAAGGATACCCCCTCTGGCATAATCACCTGCTAGCCCTGTGATTCTGCCCTGCGTATCTCTTCATCCCAGTGTCGGTTGGCGCCGGCCATGTACTCTTCATCGCTGATCAGCTCAGCGTGAATCCTCCTGACAGTCTCCTCAGAGACCCGACCGCCGGCAACCATCTCCCTGCCGGCCTGCCTCAGCGCGTCATAGAACTCGCTGATCGCCGGAGTGTCAGCCTCTCCGATGTCGCCGAGAACCTCTCCGCAGTTGCGGTAGATCTCCAGCACAGGGGACATCCGAACAACCATGGCCTTCAGGAGGTCGAAGTTGTGCTCCCCGGGGAAGCCACAATTCGCCACGCAGAACACGCGCGGGAATCGCTTGATTCTGCCGTCGTGATAGAAGGTACCGTCCGCATTCCTGCGGATGTGGGGTGTGGCGAGCGGCAGGAGTCTTTCCGTGAAGCTCTTCAGCAATCCCGTCATGTACATAGAGTAGATCGGAGTGCCCAGTCCCACGTAGTCCGACTCAAGAAAGAGATCCATCAGTCTGGGCATCTCATCGTTGATCACACACTTTCCCGGTGTCTTGCCCCAACAGCCAAAGCAGCCCCGGCAGTGCTTAACGTCGCGCTCTACAAGGAATACCTCTTCTGTTTCAGCTCCTGCCTCTCTTGCCCCTTCCAGCAGCGGTTCAACGATCCTATGAGTGTTGCTGTTGCGCCCCCGCGGGCTGCCATTGAAGACTGTCACCTTCATCCGAAGCACTCTCCTCTCATCCCAGGACTTCCGCGGCCGAGATACCAGACTATCTGGCGAGATCCATTTGTAGCGTCGTGTGACCTCCGAGCAGGATAGGGACCAAGTCGCTAAGGCTGGTCGGGAAAGGCTTCATCGGCGTTGCCATATGTCAGCGGCGGTCCTCGGCGGTCCCTACCGAACCAGCACGTCGTGCCCAGTCCGCAGTGGCCAATGTGGCGAAGTATTCTACAGCCACTAAACTCAGACCTCCGATGAGCGTGACCGCTCGCAGCAGACCTGTGGTGGGTTCGAACGGCAAGCCGAGCATGTGCTGCACCTGACTAGTGATCGTGGGCTCTGTCAGCGCTAACCACGCAGTCACACAGCATAGCACGAACAGAATACCTGCAGAAACAACCGCTGCAATGCGAGCGTCGCGCTCGGCACTCAAGGTGCGTATGCGATCTCCGCCGTGGCGACGACCTACGACGAAACCGCCGAGCGTCCCCCACCAGCCGAGGAGCATCAGGGCAATAGGTGCGATACTGCCCAGCACGATCATGGACACAGCCCTATCCCACGCTCGCATGCAAGCAGACCCCCATTGTTAGGCGCCGCGAACGACTTGTCGTCTTCGGAGCTTACTCGTCCAGCCTCAGGACGTATTCGGGCTGGTCGCCGTAGCAGTCTCCAGTGGGCTCGAACCCAAGTCGCCGGTAAAACCCCTCCGGGCCTGCCGGACCAGTCTCGCAGCATGTGTAGAGTTCGCGCACACCCACCGACCGCAAATGAGCAAGCAGCCTATGTATGGCGCGAGCGCCGTATCCTTTCCCCTGAAAAGGCCGTGCAATCATCAGCCTCCACAGAAACACGCCGGGGCAGTCAATCCCATCGTCGTAGTCCGACCCCAGATGCAGCATTATGAAGCCGACGAGATCGCTGTCCGCGTAGATTGCTCTCACCCAAGCTCCGTCTGAATAGGCGGCTTGCGCGAGCGAGACTGCGTTGTCAGCAACCATCTTACGCTGCTCATCAGAGAGGGTATGACTGAGCTTGCATACGTCCAGCACGGTGGCAGCCGTTATTCGCTTGAAGTGTACATCAGGATCGTGCATACGCCTATCTCCTCCTCCACCGATTTTCGGTCAAGCGCAGCAGCAAAACCGACACGCCCGCACACAATCCTCTCAAACAAGTCTATTTAGATCGACAAGCAGAATACCTTCCACACCCAGCGGCAGGGACGCCACAACCTCACCGCGTGCCGAAACGGCGAAGGCACCTCCGAAACTCGGGCACTCCTCGATGTCGGGATCGCCGACGTAGTTGGTCATGAGAGTGGGCGCGCCCACCGACGCAACCTGGCGGGCATACTCCGGCATCTCCTCCGCATCCCAGCGAGCCTGATCTGCCGACCCATCCGGAAAACACCGGGCGAAGGGGAACAAGAGCAGGTCAGGGCCGAACGCTCTGAAGCGGGCAACCAGGGCATCATCGAAAAGGTCGCCGCAGATGAGAAAGCCGACATTCCCGATGGGCGTGCGGGTGACTTCGATGGAGGTTCCCTGCCTGTAGATGGCTGCGTCCGCATCGATACCGTGCCATTGTGGTTGGTTCCGTCTATACCTCAAGGCAACGGAGCAGTCCGGCGCGATCAGGACGGCGGAGTCATATAGACAATCGCCGGCTCTCTCAATCAGTCCAAAACCAATCCATAGACTGTGTAGATGAGCTACAGCCCCGAGTCTCTCCGTTGCCGGGCCCGGAACGGACTGACCGAGCGGAAGATCGTGCGCCGGGTCATCGTTATTGATCAGTCCCGTGAGCACAGCCTCCGGCAACAGAACGAGCTCGGCGCCCGAGGTGGCAGCGTCCACCGTCATCTGTTCGGCGCGATGGAGATCCGCGGCGCGATCCGCGGTGACACGAGGTACAAGCAGTGCTGCTTTCAAGGCTACTCCCCCCTAGTGCTGAAGGAGCGGACAGCGGCGATCGCCAGACGCGCTTGTTGGCCCTAGCTCCAGCCCATGCTCTCAGCCCGAGGTCCCTCGGGTTACGGTCATCCCACGCAGTATCGTCGCCACCGGAGTCCATCCAATGTACTGCGGCTTCTCAAACCCAGGTCCCGGAGTCAGCTCCTCAATGCCCAAGTAGTGGTCGGTGCGGACTCGGTTCCATGCATGGATGACTTGTCCATCACCAAGAGACAGTCCAACATGGCCCCAGTTACGGTACTCACCATTGAAGGTTCCCAAGCAATCGTAAAAGACGTATGCACCTCTCGGTGGAACGCCCCGATGCTCTCGCGCACAGTGCGCATCTGCTGCTTCCTTAGCCGTCGAACCCTGCCCGTCAAGCACGATGCTGTTTCCAAGCTCGTAAGCATCCTCAACGAACAGATAGCACAAAAACGCATAGTCGGTGATGCCGAGCTTATCAACTGCCCAGGTGATGGCGCCTTCGGCATACACATTAGGTTCGTTTTCCAAGAAGACCCCTCTCTTCGTTGGACTGTGATTCAATCGAGAACCAGCGGCGGCGATCACCTAAAGCTCGGGCATACTGATGATCACCGGGTACAACCTGGCCCAAGACACGTCGGACATCACTTCTTTTGGTGTAGGGATCGCTTTGACTATTCCGGTTTTAGCAATCAACTCCGGTCACGTCTTGTCAAGTGGTGTAAACTGCCGCTGCAATTCTCCTCGGATCCAGACTTCCGAATCTCCCTTAACCTCCTGACTCTTCCTGGTTCCTTCGGTGCGCGCTGCGTCTGAGACACTGCCTAAGCATTGACGTCTCAGTTCTATCGGTGGGCGCCGCAGCCTGGGAACCGCACAAGGGGCTCCTTGCCGGCGGCGACGCTGTGCTCTGTGCGATTCCGCGACCGTGTTTCATCCTGTTTGGCCAGCCTGCAGGATGCGTTAATGCCTACTCGACTACAGGCAAAGCATAGGCTTGACAGCATGAATAAGCAAAGAAGCGTCCGCACCCCCAACTATGCACTTCCTACTTGCCAAACAGAATGTGGGCGTAAGCAGCGATAGGTGTGGCAATCAGCGTGCTCATCTGTCCCGCAGTTCAGAACAGCATATCCCACAGCATTTTGCACGTCTGAACTAGTGGCAAATCTATGTGATACCATATTCTCGGCAATGATCGTGGCCGGCGAAGGCTGCGCCTAAGAATCCCCGGCCTCATGATGGCGATACTGCCGTCACTTGGAAACGGAGCTGACGGGCTCCTCGGTTTCGGAACGACGAGTCTGCCAGCGCTCGAAAATGGAGCGGACACTCTACCGGGTCTCGTGATGACCGGTCCGCCGGAGCCCGAAAGCGTATCAGCGCCACTGCAACAGGCTACTAACGACCAGCACGACCGATCCTCCCGCTGCATCCGCCCGACACGCTTGTCACGTATGCCCACGCGCCGTCTCTATTGCTCGGCGAGGCCGATCATCCTCTGGGTACCTGGCCGTGAACAATGGCAGGACGTGTTCCGCGCAGTCCGCGGCCCATCTGACGAGCAGGCGATGGTGGGACAGATCGAGCAGTCCACCGCGATGAACGGCCACGAGGCATGGATCTCTACCCATACCAGTTCCTCCAGTCTCGCAGACGAACTCAGGAGCCAGCGCTACACCTCCGTCACTTCGCTCCAAACGAACCGTGTGGGGCTAACCCCGCTCACTCCACCGGGTGATTGCACGCAACTTTATGCCCTGGCGCCACTTCCACCTCGCGTGGCGGGCGACCAGGTTCCATGCAATCGGGCCTGGCCCTGGGGCAACGTGGATGGAATGGGCAGCCTGGGGGCGGAGCAAGCGGGCTCGGGACGTCTCCTGTGAGCGGCGCTGCCGGTTTCGCGGTGGCGCGGTCTTTGTCGCGTCTCCATATGCCCGCTCCGGGCACAGCAGCTATGAGCGCCTGGGTATAGGGGTGTGCCGGGCTGCCAAACACCTGTCCGGACGGCCCTGTCTCAACTAGGTGCCCCAGGTACATGATGCCGATCTGCGGCGACATGTTCTTGACTAACGCCAGGTCATGGGCGATGAATATGTAGGTCAGGCCGAACTGGTCCTGCAGTTTGCGAAGCAAGTTGAGTATCTGGGCCCGGATCGACACATCAAGCGATGACACCGGCTCATCGGCTATGATCAGCTTGGGGCGCATTGCCAGCGCCCTCGCGATCCCGACCCTCTGACGCTGCCCGCCGCTGAACTCGTACGGGTATCTTTCGGCGGCATCTGTGGGCAGTCCCACGACATCAAGTAGATGCCTGACTCGTTCCTTCTGCTCTGCGTGGGTTCCGATGTTATGCACCCTGAGAGGTTCCGAGATGATCTTGGCGACTGTGTGACGCGGATTGAGCGATGAATATGGGTCTTGGAATATCATCTGCATGTCCGTGCGGGCCAGGCGCAGTTCTTCAGGTCCTTTAGCGGAGAAGTCCTCGCCGTTGAACCTGATACTGCCCGAAGTGGGCTCTTCCAGACGCAGTACGGCCCGGGCCGCCGTGGACTTTCCGCAACCGCTCTCGCCTGCAAGCCCGAAGGTAGAGCCTTTTTCAACATCGAAAGAGATTCCGTCCACCGCCCGCACAGTCCCCACAGTCCGCCGGAACAGGCCTCCGGTAACCGGGTAGTGCTTCTTCAGGTCCCTCACTTCAAGCAAAGCGTCCTTCATATCCTGCCACCTCCGCCCGGACATCTTACCCTGCGCCCGTCTCCAGTGCTCTCCAGTTCAGGCCGGCATTCACGGCACTCCGGGCGCGCCTCGCCGCATCTGGGAGCGAACCGGCATCCGATCGGCGGATCCAGCAGGTTAGGCGACGCTCCTTCAATCGAGTAGAGCATCGTTCCCGTAGGATCGTCCATTTTCGGCACGGACGAAATAAGCCCGCGCGTGTATGGGTGCGTTGGGCATTCCAGCAGTGCGCCGGTCGAACCTTCCTCGACTATCTGCCCTGCGTACATCACCGCCACCCTGTCGGCAACCTCGGCCACTATCCCAAAATCATGCGTGATGAGGAGCACTCCCATGTTCAGCTCCTGCTGCAGCTGACGGATTAGGTCGAGTATTTGCGACTGAATCGTCACATCCAGGGCGGTGGTGGGCTCGTCCGCGATCAGGACCTTAGGGTTGGCCGCAAGAGCCATGGCGATCATTACCCGCTGTCTCATCCCGCCGCTCATCTGGTGCGGGAAGTCCTTTGCCCTCCGAGCAGGGGATGCAATGCCCACCCTGTCCAGCAGTTCCACAGCTCTCTTGTCTGCCTCGCGCTCCGAGACCTTATGGTGAACGAGGATGGCCTCCGCCACTTGGAAACCCACCGTATACACTGGGTTGAGGGATGTCATAGGTTCCTGGAATATCATGGATACGTCGCCGCCCCGCACCTTGCACATGTCGGGCTCCGGAAGCTCGAGAAGGTTCCTTCCCTCCAGAAGCACGCGGCCGGACATTATGAGGCCCGGCGGAGACGGGATCAATCTCATTATGGAAAGAGCTGTCGCGCTCTTACCGCAACCCGACTCGCCTACCAGGGCTAGCGTCTCACCGCGCTGCACTGCCAATGATACGCCGTCTACCGCATGGATCGGGCCGCGTTCAGTCAGATACCACGTTACAAGATCTTCTACGACGAGTGTAGGCTCATCCAACGCTCTCGCCTCCCCCCGGCCTCCCGATGCCTGCCTGTTTGCCAATCCCTGCGTACCTGGCCATTCCCTTTCGCAGCTTGGAGTAGGCAGACTGCCTGGGGATATGGGGGTTCAGGACTTCCTCCAGAGCGTACCCGAACATCATGAAGCCGAAGACGGTTATGAATATGGCAAGCCCCGGGGGAATGACCCACCACCAAGCGCCAAATAGCAGCGCGTGGCCTGACTGCGCCTCATAGAGCATCTTTCCCCAGCTGACTGCAGTTGGGTCTCCGAAGCCGAGGAAGCTCAGCCCGGCCTCTGCCACCATCACGCCGGCAGCAGAAAGCACCCCGTTTACGATGAGGAGAGGCGAGACTGATACCAGTATGTGTTCGCGCATGATGTGCCCGGGCCTGGCCCCGACGCTTCGCGACGCAAGCACGAAGTCGCGCGACTTGAGCGAGAGCACCTGCGACCGTATCATCCGAGCGACGCCCGCCCAGCCGAGCATGGTGAAGATCACAATTATCATGTAGAACTTGGTGCCCATGTAGTTCGCCAGGAGTATCATGAGCGGCAACCCCGGCACTACAAAGAGGATGTCGCAGATTCTCATTATGAGGGTATCGGCCAGCCCACCCAAGTAGCCTGCTAAGATGCCGAGTAACGCTCCCAACACAGTGACGCACACCCCAGTGGTAATACCGACGATCAGCGAGACCCGGGCTCCATATATCAGCTTGCTCAGGATGTCTTTGCCCTGAGCGTCAGTACCCAGAGGATGCCCTGGTCCCGGAGGCAGTCGTCTGGGCCCTCTCTGGCCAATGTCGTACGGATCGTACGGCGCGATCCACGGCGCTGCAATGGCGATGATGATGACCGCAGCCGTTATCATTATTCCAACCCGTCCGCGGGGGTGTCTCCATAGTCGGCCGGCAATCTCACGCATTTCGTATCCCCCCTACTTCAGCTTAACCCGTGGGTCCAGCCGAGCGTAGGCAAGGTCCGCGCACAGGTTGGCCAGGATTGTAATGACAGCCATTATCAACATCGTCCCCTGCATCAAAGGATAGTCCAAAGACCGGGAGGCCTCCACGATCAACAGGCCCATCCCTTCCCACGAGAATATGGTCTCGATCACTGTCGCTCCGCCCACAAGTCCAGACAGACTCATGCCTATCCGGGTCACAAGCGGAAGCATTGCGTTGCGGAGAGCATGTCTGTAAAGAGCCGCGTTCTCAGATAGGCCCTTCGCCCGCGCGGTCCGGACGAAGTCCTCGCCGGATATCTCTACCATGGAGTTGCGCACCAGGATCCCATAGCCCACAATCCCGCCTATGCACATCGACAGCACCGGCAGAAATGCGTGCCTCGCCACGCTTCCGATGAATGCCCAGTTCCATCCCACCGGTACGTGCGGGCTGACCATGCCGTAGGCCGGAAAGACCGGCCAGTAGAAGGCCAGTATCAGTGTGAGTATCATGGCAATCCAGAAAGACGGGAGGGCTGACACCACGATCGAAGCAGAAAGCAAGATCGTATCAAGATGCCCTCCCCTCTTCCATGCTGCGGCGGCGCCGAGGGCAACCCCCAGCGCCACCGACACCAGGAACGATGACAGAGTGAGTACCAGTGTCCACGGTATGCGCGAGAGTATAATCTCGCTCACAGGGCGCCTGTAGGAAAAGGAGGTCCCGAGCTCTCCTCGGAGCAGGTTCCCGAGGTATACTGCATACTGTACATGAAGCGGCTTGTCGAGGCCAAACTGCGCCAGTATCTCCTGCTTGGCCTCTGGCGAAAGCCGCGGATCGTTATAGAGGTGCCCCGCAGGAGTCCCCGGAGTGAGCCGCGGAAGGAAGAAGTTGAGCGTCACTACTATAAAGAGGATCAGCGCGGTCTGGAGCAGCCTCCTTGCCCAATAAGCGCCCGACACTATTACTTGCCTCCCTTGTAGACCAGGTTGGAGTAGGTCGTCGAGTTATTGATGCAGCTATCGGGCTCTACGGTCCACCCCGCGAAACGGTCGTCCCTGTAGAGCATGAGCACGTTGCTGCTGAATAAGGGAACGTGGTAATAGGCCTCAGCCAACCTAGCCTGCATATCGCGAAGAAGCTTGATCCTCGCCTGGTCATTCATCTCGACCAACATGGCGTCTGCAAGCTTATCGTATTCAGGGCTGGAGTAACCACCGTAGTTGAACCCCGCGACACGCCCTTCATTGATGACGCCGCGGGAAGTATGTGCGTAGTAGAACATCATGTCAGGCACGGAGAAGCTCACACTCGACACTGCAGCGTCGAAATCCGCAGCCTGCTCCTTATTCCTGAGCGATTCTGCAGTGAGCGGAGTGAAATACGCATCGATTCCTATCTGCTTTATCTGGTATACGAGCAATTCTGCCAGGTTTATGCTGGTTGGCAGATTGCCCGTGAGTATCTCAAGCTTCATAGGCTTGCCGTTCTTGTCCTCCCTGATGCCATCGCGATTCTTGTCGACATATCCGGCCTGATCAAGGATGGCTTTCGCCTTCGCAACATCGCGAGGCACGGGACCAAGAGACTTGTTGTAGTGCAGATCGCTTGGAACCACGAGCCCAGGGCCTTGCTCACTGCCATAGCCCAGCAGCACCTGGTCGATGAGCTCCTTCTGATTGATGGCGAGCGACACCGCCTTGCGCAGTGCTACGTCATTCCATGGCGCACGCCTCAAGTTGAACATCAGCGTCCTCACGGAGGTGCTGGGCGCCATAGCCACTTTGACGTTCGGGTAACCCTTGGGATTCCTGTCGATCTCCTCGGCCACTGCCGGATCGACACTCCAGAGAAGCGCATCAAGATCGCCCCTGCGGAGGGCCATTATCCCCATGGTCTCATCGCGGAGAACTCGGAGGGTGATGGTTTCAACATTGAGGCTAGACCGATAATGGTTGCCCAGGTTCTTCAGCGTAATGAACTGACCGTCGCGCCTTTCGGCAACCGCACACGGCCCGCTCCCTATCGGGTTATCGAGATTGGGGTAGTTTCTCGGGTCGTCGATCTTGCTCCAGATGTGCTTAGGCAAGATAGACGGAGCGGTGGCAATGAAGCGGACCGCGTTCGACGATGGACTGCGGAATGTCACACGCACTGTGTGTTTGTCGATCGCCTTTGCCCCTGCGAGATTCCCTATGATCGCCATGAAGCTTGGGAACCGCTTCTCGCGGATGAAGTTGAAGCTGAACTCCACGTCTTCAGCAGTGACGGGTTTGCCGTCATGCCACTTCGCGTTCGGGTTCAACTTGAACTCGACTGAAGTCCCACCGTCTTTGATCTCCCAGCTGTCGGCCAAGCCCGGAACCAAGCCTTCGTTGGAGTCCCAGCCAAGAAGGGTGTCGTACACCCATCCGATGACGAACGTCTCAGAGCTTCCATAGCCCATGTATGGGTTGAGGTTCTTAACGTCTGCTACCACGCCGAGGTTGAGGTTGCCGGCGGCCTTGGCTGCCCCCGCTACTCCGGCGCCAACAGGAACCATAAGAAGGCCAACACAGAGGATAGCGATTACCACACTCCTAAACGGCTTTTCCATGCACATTACCTCCTTGCGTCCGAATCCTGGGTCTTGCGTCTACAGGATCTTCGTCCCAAAAGCATTGGGGCCAACGCTGTTGTCGAATATCTCTTCTATGTGAATCACATAGACCGGCCTCTTCTGCCACAGATCAGTGTTGGGTTTGTGGTACACATCGTGCTGCGCGTTGATGAATTTGTGATACTTGCCGTCTCTGTGTATCTCCATCTTCCCGCGAACCTCATAGGTGATGGCGGGTGGCTGATAGTACACCAGCGTGACTTCCGGGTTTTCGAGATAGTTGGTCCAAGAATGCTTGAGCGCCAGCTCAATTGAGCCCAAAATCGAGAAATCGATCCGATCCTTACATCCCTCGCCCCACATGTACTTCGTGAGTAGCTGCAACCCCTCTTCGCTGTACCCATCGCGCCAACCGCCTCCGATGTGTTCGAGGTAGGCGTCAAGGACTTCGTCCAGGTACTCAGCCTTGGGTATGAACCCTACACCTTTGATCGAACCGTTGAGGCCAGCGCTGCCGTTGGATATGAACGTAGGCGTATGCCGGGTAAACCCGAGGAAAACCTCGTCTCGACTGACTTGATCGCCCTGAGCCTGCCTGCGCACCAGCTCGGCGCGACCGTCGTAGGCCCATCTCACAAACTTGTCCGGCAATCTGAATTCGTCCATTCATTAACCTCCTAGTACTGCGCAATCTGCTCAGCGGGCGTCATCTGAGATCGATCTGTGGTTGCGCGTTAACTACGCTTCTTCGAGGTAGCAGCTGATAATCCTCCCATTATCCGAGCCGACTTCTATAACGCGCCGTTCGGGGGCCCGCCTATCAACCCCAGCTGTGTCCTGTATGGCTACCCCCGCCATCGCAAGAAGGATTAGGAACCAAAAAGGCGAAATCAGTGGCGAATTGGGCCCCATCGGGCGGATTGAGAGGGTTGGCATTGACCAACTCCGCTGACGCGCATCTGGATAGAGCCATCTTGTGCGTAGACTCCTACATCTACTTCGGTACTGACGATCACTTTCTCAACTACATCCTGAAGTCCCTTGCGCCTGCGCCGCCATTCTATTAGTCACTGAACCTGCTGACCATGCACGCGCGATATCAGCGGGCGGCCACCTACATGAAGCGGTAGAGGGGCGGCAAGGCGAAGACGACCCAGGCCAGCCACGCGAGATACCCTGGCATACACCGCACCTGCCAGGACAGGATTTCGCGACGGCCGCCCTTGCCCCTTTGGAAACGCACATAGTAGTAGGACAGGCCGGCGAGGTTGACCAATAGCAGGACGTTTTCTCCGAGAGCGGCCACCCGGTTGGGGCTGAAGCCGAACTGGCTGAGACGCGTCACGATGCCGCCCAAAGCCAGGATATCGATGATCAGAGCGGTCGCCATCAGCAACAGGCTCATCAGGTCCATGTGTGTGGGCGGTCCTTCGGTGCCCCGGGCCGAGAGGTCGTAGAGAACCATCCCGGTGACCAGCGCCAGCAGTACGTCGACCATGATCAGCAGGTTGCGGTCCTGCACCAACACCTGTAGACGCGTCAGCGAGCCGACCAGGAAGGCGACAGTCATCACCAGGAACATCGGAATGAAGATGCGAGCTAGGACCGGGGCGATGTTCTCGATCAGACTCCGCTTCTTCTCTACCAGATATGCAGCCACAACGGGGATACCCAAAAGCCCACTGTAGCCCACCCATTCCATCAGAAAGTCCTCTATGGGCAGCCCTATGGCCGAGAAGAAGGCCGTGGTAAGCATCATGAATGCCAAGCCGCCCAGGCCGATGAGCACGGAGTAGACCACGAACTCTCCCGTGAAGCGGATGAAGTCCCACACCGGGCGGACATTGCGCCACTCCCCGGCTGTGTACGCCAGGCCAAAGACCAACCAAAGCAGCATCGGCAAGTGCAGGACCGTGAGCAGCTGGGTGCTTCCGTCGCCACGGAACGGGTAGACATTCACCGCGACCGCCGCAAGTGCGAGCGCAGCCCCGAGAAGCGCCAGAAGGCTCGTGTGGAAACGGCGCACGCGGTAGTAGCCGCCGATCAAGATCGGCATGACGAAGAGCGCCATGTTCCTGGCATACACGTTAAAGCCCTCCGCCATCTGCACCCCGAAGAGCAGGGGCAGCTTCCCCAGGGCGGCAGCCGCTGCAGCAGCCAGGGCCACCCAGCCCACTTCCCGCCGGTAGCCCCCTCCGCCCGGTTCTTCAGCCCGCGGCAGCTGTGCCCAGGTTCTGTCCAGATCGGCACGGGCCAACTCGCCGGCCAACGCGGTGCTGTTGCCCATGCGCCGAATGGCGATCAGAAGAGCTTCGTCCTTATCCAACCCGGACGCCTGCAGCGCCTCCATCTGGTCGCGCAGGTGATCCTCGAGTTCACCTAGATCCTCAACGGCCAGGTGGCTCTTCGCCGCTATCTCCGCCTTCCAGGCTGCTATCTGGCTCTCCACGTCCATCGAGCTTATCTCCCTTCGCCTCTGACAAGCCAAGACTGCTCAGCGTCTTCTGCACGACTGCCCATTGCTGCTTCTGCCGCTGCAGTTCGGCGCGGCCACGCTTCGTCAGCCGGTAGTACTTGCGCCGGCGTCCCGTCTCGGCCGCCCGCCAGTACGATTCGATCAGCTCCCGTTGCTCCAGTCGGTGGAGCACGGGGTACAACATGCCCTCCGACCACTCCCACTGCTGCTGCGACGAAGACCTGATGCGCCGTATGATCTGATAGCCGTAGCTCTCCTCCTGTTCTAGCAGGAGGAGAAGCAGCGGCACTACCGATGCTGCCGTCAAGTCACGATCGATCCTCATGGTTCATATTATACCTAGCACCGTTAGGTATTACAACCGGTCTACCCCGCCACGCCCCCGAATAGCCATCAATAGGCGGGATGGTGGGTATTTAGATGGCGAGGGGCGGGAAACGAACTCTCGTTGCAGGCGCCGTGACGTTGGCCCTGGCAGGCGCGGTGACCAGAGGAATCGGTGCCGTGTATCACGTTGTCGTTGTCCGGGTGGCCGGGCCGGAGGCGCTGGGGCTGTTCCAGATGGCCATGCCCGTTTACCGCCTGGCCTCTGGCGTTGCTTCGATAGGTTTCCACGTAGCAGTAGTGAGGCTAATCGCCGATAGCCTCGGTCGCAGACGCCCCGATGAAGCCCGAGCCTACGCTCGGTCTGCAGTGATGGCGGCGATGATATCGGGCCCCGTGGTGGGTCTGCTCCTGTGTTTTGCGGCACCCTACCTCGCAACCTTCCTATTCAAAGACATCAGGCTCACACTCCCCATCATCTGCCTCGGGCTGCTACTGATCCCGGCGACTATCTCAACCATTCTCAGAGGAATCGTTCGGGGATTTGGCGCAGCGCCCTCCTTGGCTGGGGCCAACATTGCCGAGGCAGTGCTGCGGGTGCCGGGCGCTCTGGTTATGCTGGCAGTATTCCTTCCCTTCGGCATGGGGTCGGCGGCCTCGGCCATGGTCGGCGGGATGAT
>Ga0255343_1004500_pt1 | contig 13705 bp, 7 predicted proteins | sample wastewater_treat_4_FD_192413 | JGI IMG/M metagenome (GOLD analysis project Ga0255343, IMG submission 192413) | Wastewater microbial communities from Lulu Island WWTP, Vancouver, Canada - plant16 | ecosystem: Engineered > WWTP > Wastewater > Unclassified | place: Canada: Vancouver, British... | reverse complement strand
AACATTATCCGCAGCGGTCGCGTCCCCTTCTGTCCGATCATCAACGCGTGCTTCTAACCGTTGCTTTTTATCGTCCGGCAACGCCTGAGGCGCTGTCGTGTGCGCGGCGGGCAAGCCAAGGCCCGCCGTCTTCTTTTATTTCAGGAGAGAGCCCATGCAGATCAAACCGTTTGCCGCCCTGCGTCCCGCCCCCGAGAAAGCCGCCCTGGTCGCCGCCGTGCCCTACGATGTGGTTGACACCGCCGAGGCGCGCACCCTAGCCGCCGGCAATCCCGACAGTTTTCTGCACGTCTCGCGCCCCGAGATTGACCTGCCGGACAGCGTGGACATCCATGACGATGCCGTGTACGCGCAGGGCGCCAAGGCCTTCCGCGACCTTCAAGCGCGTGGCGCACTGCTGAGCGAAGCCGACGAGCGGCTCTATGTCTACCGCCAGATCATGGGCGACCACAGCCAGACCGGCGTGGTCGCCTGCTGTCACATTGATGACTATGCTTGCGACATCATTCGCAAACATGAGAAGACCCGCAAGGATAAAGAGGATGACCGTACGCGTCATTGTCTTGAGCTGAATGCCAATTCCGGGCCGGTCTTTCTGACCTACCGCGACACTCCCGCGCTCGACGCGCTGGTTGCCGCCACCCAGCAGACGACTCCGCTTTACGACTTCACCGCGCCGGACGGCGTGCGTCACACGGTCTGGCGCGTCGAGGAGGACGCCGCGCCGTGGGTCGAGGCGTTCGCCGAGGTTCCGCTGGCTTACGTGGCGGACGGCCACCACCGCGCGGCTGCCGCTTTTCGCGCCGGCCAGCAGCGCCGTGCCGCAAATCCCGCCCACACCGGGCGCGAGGCGTACAACTGGTTTCTCGCCGTGCTCTTTCCGGGGACCCAGTTGCGCATCCTGCCCTACAATCGCTGTGTGGCGGACCTCAACGGTCTCGCGCCCGAAGCTTTTCTGGCGCAGGTCTCCAAGGTTTTCACCACCGCTCCGGCTGATGGTGCCGACCCGACCGGGCCGCGCGAAGTACGCATGTATCTCGCTGGCCGCTGGTATGCGCTTGCGTGGGATGAGGTTGTGGCCGATGACCCGGTGAGCCGCCTTGATGTCAGCGTATTGCAGGATCGTCTGCTCGCACCGGTGCTGGGAATTGACGATCCGCGCACCAGCATGCGTATTTCATTTGTCGGCGGCATTCGCGGCGCTGCTGAGCTGACCCGCCGCGTAGACGGCGGACGCGATGCGGTGGCCTTTTCGATGTACCCCGTGACCGTCGCTCAGATGATGGATGTCGCGGATGCGGGCAAGATCATGCCGCCCAAGAGCACTTGGTTCGAGCCCAAGCTGCGCTCGGGCCTGCTGGTCCACACGCTGGACTGAGCCGACTCAAAGCGCCACATGCCGGCCGACTCTCTTTTTGCGCGTGTGCGCTTTGACGAAATCAGCGATGCAGGCCAAGGTCTCCGGGCTGAGGAAATGCTCCATTGCACAGGCATCCTTCTCCGCCGTTTCGTCGGAGACCTTGAGCAACATCAGGAACTCCTTGAGCAACGTATGGCGCCCGAGAATCTCGCTGGCGGCGTGCGTGCCGGCCTCGGTGAGATCTACGGCGCCATACGGCTCCTGAGTGACATAACCACGCTTCTTGAGTTCAAGCACCGCCTTGATGACCGAAGGCATCTTGACGTGCAACGCCTGCGCCACATCGCGCACGCGGGCGCTGCCGTTCGCCTGCGCCAGCAGGTAGATGGTCTCCAGATAGTCTTCCAGACTGTTGGTCATGTCACCAACCGGCTACACCCGAACGTTGAGCGTTGCTCCTCGTTCATTCACGGCGGCGGGCTTAGCGTTTCTTCTCGAAGCCCTGCTCGTTGATGATCTTCTGCAGCCCGGCGCGCAGTGTGCAATTTTCCGGCAACACCTTGTTGCGGATCAAGACGTTGAAGGCGTTGCGCAAGCCGATGATCTCGCCCTTGCGGCCTTCCAGCTTCTGCTTGTCCATGCCACCCAGCTCGGCGAGGTAGGCATTTGCGATCGTCTTGATCTCGTTGATGCGGGGCTCCGTCTTTTCATAGGAGATAACCTCCAGTAAACGGTGGAGCGCCGCCGCCTTGTTGGGGTCGGCGGGGTTGGCCTTCGCGTACAACTTGGCCGCAGTCTCGCGCCGCAGCGCCATCACGTCCGCCTCGTTGGCGGCCGGTCCGCCGTGCGTGGTATTAGCATAGCGGGAGGGAATTTCGCGTAGCCAGATGTTGCGGAAGCGCACCGGATTGCCGTGGTCCTGAAGTTGCAGCGGCAACTTGTTCGCGTGCGGCTTTAACGGACGGCGGCGGCAATGCGTGGTCAGACCTTCCATTTCCCAGTGATCCTGTACCAACACGCCGTTGTGGAAGACGGTGACCGATCCCGGCCACTTCAACGTCTCACCCTCCCAGATCGGCTGGTGAAATACGATGTCATAGGTCTGCCATTCGCCCGGCTTGCGGCAGGCGTTCACCATCGGCGGATTCTCGGCATAGACCGACGCGGCTTGGCCGTCGGCATAGTTGGGATTCTTGTTACTGCCGTCAGGCAGGACTTCCGTCTCATAGGAGTCCAGCACCTGAATCTCGTAGCTACCCATCAGGAAGACGCCGCTGTTGCCGCGGCCCTGTCCCTGTCCTTCGACCCGGGTAGGTGCCGCCCACTCGATGTGCAACTGGCAGTCGCCGAACGACTGCTTGGTGCGGATATAGCCCGCGCCTTTGACCGATTCAAGCGCGCCGTCCACCAGGCGCCATTTGGTCGGCTCGCCCTTGGTGCTCTCCCAGTTGTCCAGCGAGGTACCGTCAAAAAGGACAATCGCATCCGACGGCGGCTGGCCCGGTTCCGCCGTAATTTTCTTAGGCACCGGGCGATTCATGTCGTGTACCGCCCATGCATGCAACGCGTCAGGCGTATCGCCATACAATCCCGCCATCACTGTCGCCGCAGACCCTGCGGCCAGAGCCGCCACCATCATTCGTACGTGCTTCATTCGCGTATTCCTCCAAAGATATAAACCGTCACTCGGTTGTTGCCAGACAGTGTGGCACAAAAGCGCGCGGCTGACAAACGTAATCGCGGGCAAGGCCCAATGGGCTGTAAGGCTGTGAGGCTGTGAGGCTGTGAGGGGAAGTCAGGCGGCTCGCCCCCCAAACTCCGTATCTCCGTACCTCCGTGGTGAAACAAACCCGACCCCACCCCAACTCCTAAATCCTAAATCCTAACTCCTAAATTTAATAATTTCCTCCGTGTCTCCGCACCTCCGTGGTGAAAAAGGCACGTTTCATGCTCTTTGTTGAGCGGAACTACGGACCGTGGTACCATGCCCGTGAATGCGTGGGTGGCTCTGGTACATTCTTGCAAAACCCCTCGTGGCATGGGCGTCCCGCCCATGAAACACGGGCAAGATGCCCGTGCCACACCTGAAAGCACTGGGTTTTGCAAGAGCCACACATCGTGTGATCAAATCTGAACTCGGACGGCAAAGATGAAAAAAACGACATTACACGCTCTTATCGGTGACGCACTCAGGGTGGCATGCGCGATGGTGGGTTTTGCGCTCGTGACATCGGGTGCCCCTCTGACCGAACGCGAAGCGCTCGACAGATTATCCATCTGGATGGACGGCCATCCGGTGATGGGCAGTCTGGCGGGAAGCACCATCGTCTCGACGGTCAAGTTCCCGGAAAACGGCGATGCCTACAGCGTGTACGTTGTGGCGTTCTCGCCGGTCGGCTACGCCGTGCTCAACAGCGATGACCGGTTGCCGCTTACCGTCGCCTTCAGCGCATCGTCAAGCGTCAATCTGGCCGACCTGCCCGATAACGCCTTCCGCGCCGCTCTGCTGACCCATGCAGAAAAGGCACTGCAAGCGCTGCGCGGGATGGACGCCGCGGCCGCGCCCGACCTCTCCTACCGCCGTGCCGCGAGCCGCGGACCTCTGAGCATTGAGCAGCACGGCCCTTACCTGACGACTACTTGGAACCAGTGCAATCCGTACAACCTACTGTGCCCTGACGACCCCAACGGCAGTGATTACTACGGACACCGCGCGCCGTCCGGTTGCACGCCGACCGCCTATGCGCAGGTGCTCTATTATCACCGCTGGCCACTCTACGGACAAGGCACGCACAGCTACACCGATATCAGTGGCTCAATCACCGGCGCGCACAACGTCTGCTTCAGCACGCCGTTCGGCTGGGCGGCCATGCAGTCCGCCTACGACCCTTGGGCCGCTTCGCAGCCGGGGGACAATGAAGTCGCCGACCTCATGTACCGCCTGGGCGTTGCCGCCGAGGCCGATTATGAACACGGCGGCACAGGCTCAAGCATTCAGACGCTGGGCAACCGCCTCAACGCACATCTCTTCTATGAGCCCATCGGCTATGCGGCGGCGCAGAACGATCTCCTTCCGGGCCTTAACGACAGTCTGCGCGCGGGCTATCCGTGCGTCGTCGCGGTCCCCGGCCACGCGATTGTGGCGGACGGTCTGCTGATAGACGGTGGGACCGCGTCGTACCACATTAACTACGGTTGGGGTGGCACAAACAACGGCTGGTGGTCCGCCGACGATGTGGCCGGCCAGGCGATTAGCTACGGTTGCACCTCGATCAAACCCATGCTGATGGCGTTCCCGGCCGCAGCGACAGTGCAGGCGGTAGCCGGCGAATCTGCAACTCTTGAGTGGCTACTGCCAGTCCGCCGCGAACAGGAGGCCGAACGTATCCTGATCCAGCGGCTGACGCCGCAGAGCGGTACGTGGAGTTCCGCCGCTGAAACACTGGACCATACCGTGTCGAGCGGCTGGCAGCTCAGCTCTTCCGGCCGCTCCGGTTCGTGCTGGTTCGCTGGAACGAACGGCTACAAGGTGCTGACGCTCACCGACATTTTTGTCCCTGACACCTCGACAACACTCACCTTTTGGATGAAATACCTACTGACTGCGGAAACCGTTTTCCGGGTTGCGGTCTCCAGTGATGGTGGGGACACTTACACAATCTTGTCTGCGTGGAGTAACAAAAATGCGCTGAATTGGCAGTCTTACACGGTCGGGCTCGGTGCGTATGTTGGCCAGCAGCTTCGGATCAGATTTGAATTGACCCGGGGATTATCGTTCTATCCGTCTGGCGGCGTCTGGCTTGACGACCTCAGCGTCACCTCCGGCACTTGGTGGCGCTGGCTGCCGTTCATCGAGGATACGACGCTCACCTCGTACCCGGATCCGGAGGGCCAGCCCGTACACTTCACGGTTACGACAGCCCCTCTGGAGGTCGGCAGCTACACGCTAGCGTCGGTCGTGGAGGACACCAACGCGATATCCCACACGCTTTCGCCGCCATTCACCCTGAATGTTCTGCCGCGTTTCAATTACCGGCTCGAATCTGGCGGAGGCGTCACGTTGACCAGTTACAACGGTAGCTCCGAGCGGCTGGATATCCCGTCGGAGTGGGCAGGCCAACCGGTTGCGGGTATCGCTGCGAACGCCTTTGCCGGTACACCGGTTGTTTCTGTGATCTTGCCCGCATCGATTGAAGCGCTCGAAACCGGCGCTTTCTCCGACGCCAGCGCTTTGCAACGACTCTTTTTCGCGGGCAACGCGCCATCCGCCGCCCCCAACGCGCTGGCGGGCTCGACGGCAACCGTCTACTATCTGCCGGGGAAGAATGGCTGGTCCGCCAGCTTTGGCGGCCGGCCGGCCTTGCTGTGGAATCCCGCGCCGGCCCCCGGTGCCGGATTCGGCTTTCAGGGCGGGATTTTTGGCTTCATGCTGACCGGTACGCCACTGATCCCGGTGCATGTGCAGGCAACCACCAATCTTACATCCGCCGTCTGGTCTTCAGTTACCAACGCCGAGCTCAACGCCGTCGGCACGCTTCACGTCCGCGACCCGGGGTCTCCGGCTCATGCGGAACGCTACTACCGCTTCGTCTGGCCGTGAGAACACGCGGAGGAAGCGGTTTTAGACCAAAAACAAAACTTAGAACAGACTGTCATTTAGAGGTGATATGTGGCACACTTATGAGGACATGGTAAACGCATCTCATATCATGCGGCGATCAGGCTGGTTGGCTCTGGCGTTGCTGGCGCTTTCGTCGGCGCATGCGGCGGTCACGATCAGTGAGTTTGTCGCCGATAACGATGGCGGACTGCTGACGGCCGCGGGCGAGGCTAGCGACTGGATTGAACTGCATAATAGCGGTCCCGATCCAGTTGACCTCGGTGGTTGGTTCCTGAGCGACAACGCATCGGACCTCACCAAGTGGCGCATCCCGGACGGCACGTCGCTGGCGTCCAACGGCTATCTCGTGGTGTTCGCAGACAGCTCGCCCGTTGCTGTCACCAACGGTGAACTGCACGCCTCTTTCAGCCTCTCGAAGGATGGTGAGTTTTTAGGTCTGATCGGTCCCGACGGCACGACGTTGCACGATGCCTACCAGCCCGCTTATCCCCCGCAGATAAAGGGGGTCTCGTATGGCCGCGCGCCGCGCGTATGCACGCCGGTTGATGCCACAACGCCTGTGCGCTACCGCGTACCGAACGCAGCCGGCAATGCGCCTTGGCAAGAGGCCAACGGTGCGCTGGGCTTCAGTAGCCATGTCGGCGCTTACACCGTACGTTTCTATCGAATGACCAGTGCCATCGCGAATATCGATGTCGCCGAAAGCATGGTCGCGAATCCGTCCGCTTGGGCTACCGACCGAACCTATCCGGTAACCGGTGCTTACGAGATCATCGACTTTTACGAATCGAGTGACTCGGGGGCTTTCACCCACAACCTTCCCTTTCCGGGCTTGAATGTCGGAGAGAACATCAACTACTTTGTGGTCACGGCCGAGACCACGCTCTATGTGCCGCAAGCCGGGATGTGGACTTTTTGCGTCGGCAGTGATGACGGCTTCCGCCTACGGATCGATGGTCATGGAGTTTCTTTCTCCACTGAGTTTGCGGCCGGGCGCGGATTCGGTAACACGCTGGGTGTCTTTAATTTCCCCGTGGCCGGCACTTATGCACTTACGCTCTCCTATTTCGAAAACACGGGCGGAGCGGCACTCGAATTCTCTGCCGCGCAAGGTAGCCACGGCACGTTTGATGCAACCGTTTTCAAACTGGTGGGCGACCCCGCCGGCGGCCTACTGCATGCCGGTGCCATCGGTGCCTTCGCCGACACCGACGTCTCCGATACGATGCTGGGCATCAACGCCCGCCTCGATGCTGAATGGCAGTTTGTCCTCGACACCATACCCGCACCGGGTGACACGTTGCTGCTCGCCGTGCGCGTTGCAGACGGTTTCAGTGCCTCGCTGAATGGCTCGCCGGTCGCGTCGCTCAACATGCCTGCAACGCTTTTTTGGAACAGCACCGCCACTGCAGCGCGTCCGATCGCGACGGCAATCGAGCCGCTGACCTTTGTCCTGCCGCCAGACCTTTTCACCGCAGGTACCAACGTGCTGACTGTCACTGCGCTCAACCAAGCCGCTAGCGACGGGGACTTTTTAATTCAACCTGTGCTGACGTGGCGTACCGCCGCTGAGCTTCCGTTCCACTTCAAGACGCCGACCCCCGGTGCCGCGAACAGTCGCGGCTACACCGTCCCGACGCCCCTAGTCGTGGTCAGCGAACCGCGCGGCTATAAGACGGCGCTCTTCACCGCCACGCTCATCTGCCCCGAGCGCCCAGATGCCGAGATCCGTTACACGCTCGACGGCAGTACGCCCGCAGCCGACAGTCCGCTCTACACGGCCCCGTTGTCCGTGACCGCCACCACCGCGCTGCGCGCTGCGGTCGTCGATCCGGAGAGCGTGCGCCAACGCGTTACCACCGTCACTTGGCTCTTTCTGGAAGATGTGCTGCGACAGGGTACGACGCCCCCGCCGGGCTGGCCCGCAGACCGCGCAGTGAATAACCACAAGATGGAGTACGGCATGCGCCAGGAGATCGTTGACGGCGATCCCGTGCGGTTGCGCGCCGGCATGACCAACGCAATCCCGTCGATCTCCTTGGTCACTGATCTTGCACACTTGTTTGGACCGCAGACCGGCATCTATGCCTATCCCGGCAATGACGGCATCGGATGGGAGCGACCGGTATCGGTCGAGCTGATTGACCCGGTGCGCGGTGCCGCCGCCGAGTTCCACATTGATGCCGGGCTGCGCATCCGCGGTGCGTTCAGCCGTAGCGTTGACAATCCCAAGCATTCGCTGCGCCTCTTCTTCCGCTCGGTTTACGGCGAAAGTAAATTGCGCTTCCCGCTCTTTGACGGCGAAGGGGCGTCGGTCTTCGACAAGGTCGATCTGCGTACCTCGCAGAACTATTCGTGGGCGTTTCAGAACAGCAACCGCGACACCTTCGTGCGCGAGACCTTCTCACGCGATGCCCAACGCGAGATGGGCATGCCCTACACGCGCAGCCGCTACTACCACCTTTACATCAACGGTCAGTATTGGGGTCTCTACCAAACCCAAGAACGCGGCGAAGCTGATTTCGCGGCGACCTATATGGGCGGTGACAGCGACGACTGGGACTGCATCAAAACCTCAAGTCCCGGTTACACAACAACCGCATCTGACGGCACCTTCGACGCCTTCAACGCCTTCCACGAAATCGCCGTTAACCAAGGGTTCTCCGGCGCGTATGCCAACAACTACATGCGCGTCAAAGGTCTCAACCCAGACGGTTCGCGTAATCCCGCTTATCCGGTCTACCTCGACGAAGACAACCTGATCTGCTACATGCTGTGCTCCTACTACACCGGCGACCCCGATGCGCCCATCGGCTGTAGCGGCACCAAGCCCAACAACATGTACGCGCTCTACAACCGTGTACAGCCCGACGGCTTCAAGTGGCTACGTCACGACGCCGAACACTCGCTCGGTGCTAACGGCGGAGTCACTGCCGATACGACCCATCTCGGTGCCAACTTGTTGTCTCAGGATCTCTTCAATCCAGCCACGCTGCACCACCAGCTCTGCGCGCATCCCGCCTACCGTCTGCGCTTCGCCGACCTCGTTCAGCGTCATCTCTACGGGGACGGCATTTTCACGCCGGAACGTGCGCAGGCACTTTTCCAAAGCCGCATGGACGAGATCGACTTGGCGATCATCGGCGAATCGGCTCGTTGGGGGCGCGGCCGCACGCGCGACGCGACTTGGCTGCCCGCTTGCAACAGCGTGATCAACACCTATCTGACGCAGCGGCGCGACATCGTGGCCGCGCAGTTCCGCGCCCGCGGCTGGCTACCCGCACTTGCCGCACCGCGCTTCTCCACCAACAGCGCCGCCGTGCCGCCCGGCTACCAGCTACTGGTCAGCACGACCAACACTTTCTATTACACGACCGATGGTACCGATCCGCGTCTGCCGGATGGTAGCATCCATCCGGCGGCCATTGTGGTGGATGTCGCGCAAACGCCCACTCCGCCGCAAAGCCTGGTCGCACGCGGTGCGGTCTGGCGCTATTACGATCTGGGAGTGGAGCCCGCTACGCAAGGTGCGTTGACTTGGCGCGATCGAACGTACAACGCCGCCGCATGGGCGCAGGGCCCCGCGCTGCTCGGTTTCGCCGGCAGCGCCACCGCCAACTCCGTCGCTACCGTCACGCGGCGCTATGTGAACGGCGTTTCAGGCACGCAGGTTACGACCACCTACTTCCGCCACACCTTCTCACTGGCATCGACCGAAAACATTGCCGCACTCAAGCTGGAACTGTTGCGCGATGACGGCGCGATTATTTCGCTCAACGGCACGGAAATCCTGCGCGACAACATGCCCGCCGGTGCGGTGTCGTACGCTACCTGGGCCTCCGCTGTAGTCGGCTCGCCCGCTCAGAACACCTATTTCGAAAAAACTCTGGATGTTGCGCATCTGCTGCGCACCGGCGAGAATGTGCTGGCTGTTGAGTTGCACCAGTGCAATGCCACGAGCAGTGACCTCTACTTCGATCTCGCACTCTCCACCGTGCCGCCAGCGGCACTGGCCGACAGCCATTGTGCGACTGTAATGGTGGACCGTGCGGTCACGGTGCTGGCGCGCGCCTACAACGGTAACGAGTGGAGTGCTCTGGCCGAAGTCGCTCTCAGTGTGGCGCGTCCGGCCGACTACTACGCGCCGCTGCACGTCTCCGAATTGATGTACGCGCCTTATGCGCCTGAGGCGGGCAGCCCCTACAAAAACGACGACTTCGCTTGGCTTGAATTGCGCAATGCCGGAGCCGTCCCGTTGGCACTCGATGGTGTGCAGTTCGTGTCCGGCATCAGCCACACCTTCGGGGCGGTCACGCTGGAGCCTAGCGCACGTCTGGTGCTTGCTAAAAACTCCGTGGCTTTTGCCGAACGTCACGGTGGCGGCGTGGCAGTCGAGGCCTGGCAGAGCGGCAATCTGGCGCGCAAAGGCGAGACTCTGGCGCTGGTCGATCCGCACGGCAGCAACATCCTGACCTTCACCTATTCAAACGTCTGGTATCCGGAAACCTACAACACCGGCCGCTCGCTGGTGGTGGTCGATGCCGCCGCGCCGGAGCCGCTCTGGAGCAGCGCGGACAACTGGCGCCCCAGCCGTGTCGCGACCGGCACGCCGGGCCTGCCGGACGCCGCGATCTTTACCGCTGTGCGCATGGGTGATGAGGGCCTGCTGCAACTCGACGCATCAGGGCTGGAGGGCACGGTCGAACTTTGGTTCTCCGACGACCTCGTCACTTGGCAACCGTGCGCACCGGAGGCGTGGTCACTGAATGGCGGACGACTGGATGTCGATCTGCACCATTCCTCCTTGCCCGCCGGTCCGCGCGGCTTTTTCCAGATCCGCCTACGCGACTGAGCCGGCAAGGCGGCTCGTGGGGACACTCGCCCGCAACAACGTGTCGTGCAAAAGGGTGTGGCACGGGCATCTTGCCCGTGTCTGGAGTTTGGCCTTTCTGGTCGTGCGGATTATGCGGGGAAGGCCCGGTTTCAGGCGGTCTGGAACAGTCCGCTGAGGGGGAAGGGCGGTTTCTGCGGCTTCGCGTCCGCCCCCGGGGGTGCCGGGAACCCGCAGAAAGCCTCCGGGCGCAGGCTCTGGCGCCAGCATTCCGGCCGCAGCTCGCGCAGCAGTTGTCCCGTGCTGGGCGTCTTTCGTTCGTTCTCAAGCCGCCTGCGCCATTTCGGCGCGACGAGCCCGCCCGCCGGATCGGCGCCGGACGCCAGGAGCTTGAGCGCCGCCGCCCACAGCAGGGAGTAGCCGCCCACGAGTGCCGCGGGCAGCGTCTTGTTGGAGAGTTCGGTGCGCACCTGCGCGTCGCCGACGCCGACCAGCTGCTTGACATCGCGGAAGTTCACCTCGACCCCCCAGCGCCAGATGTAGTATCGGAGGATCTCCCCGGTCGTCAGGTCCGGGTCGGTGCAGATCAGGAACGCGGGCTTGCGGTAGAGCAGCTTCGACCCCTTGCGCAGGCGGTAGCGCAGCGGGGCGATGACCACCAGGCGCAGCCGCGCCTCCCTCCCGGCCGGGCGCCACAGCAGCCCGCCGGTTTCCTTGATGCGGAACGTATGCTTGCGCCCCGATGCGAAGGCCTCGGCCTCGCGCCACGGGACGGCGTCGTCGGCAAGCAGCTCCCCCGGGGTCGGGGCGCGCCCGCCGTAAGTCCTCGGCCGGCCGGTTTTGCCCGCCGGGGGCTCGGGGGCGAAATAGAGTTTGGCGTCCCGGCGGACGCGTCCGATGAAGGCGCCGCCGGCGGGCAGGTGCTTGACGACCGCGCCGTTGGTGAAGCCGCCGTCCCCGCAGAAGACGAGTTTGCGCCCGGGGCAGCGCGCGGCCAGGGCCTTCATCCCCTCGACGGTCCGCGTGCCCAGGCTCGTGCGGCGCTTTTCCCCGCGCCACGCCTCCAGCTCGTCCGCGGACGCGCCGGCCTCCGGGCGCCGCGCCGTCGGCGCGTGGTCGAAGCGCACCGGCAGCATCCGGGCGTCCCCGTCCTCCAGCGGCCAGGCCGCGCTGAACATAAGGAAGCGCTGCCCCGTGACAAGGTTCGTCTGGAAGGCCGGCCCGAGGGGGTCGCGCCGCCACGCCGCCCCGGGGATGCGCTTCCCCGACTTGCGCACGAGCGTGTCGTCGACGCCGAAGACCAGCGGGCCCGCCGGGGGCGCCGCGGCGGCGGCCTCGTCGAGCGCCCGGCCGAGAAGCGCGTCCGCGCCGGCCCGGCCCCGGCTGTAGAGCCGGTAGTCCGCCGTCCAGTCCGCGTCGGCCCGCCCGCCGAGGCAGATGAGGTTCGAGACCGTCGCCCGGTCCGGCGAGAGCAGCGCGGCGGTCAGGTGCGACCGGAGCCGCCGGGCGGCGGCGGGCCGCCCGGCGGCGCACCTGTCGAGCAGTGCTTCGAATGCGTCCTTCAAGGGCGTCCCGTTTTTTTTTCCGGCTCCACGGGATTGGCCGGCGCCTCGGACCGGGAGAGGATGATGTTGGCCTTGTCGGCCACGATCCACTCGACGTGCTCTCCCTTCTGAAGCTCCAGCGCGCGCGCGAGGGCGGAGGGGACCGTCACGTAGAACTGTTCGCTGCCCTTGCGGGCGATGTGCTGCACTTTTGTTTGGTAGCCCATGTCGTTCTCCTGGTTTTGGGTGATGCGCATATCATAGTTGAACAACTATGATAAAGGCAACCAAAAAAACGACGTTCTCCGGTGAACTTCTGATTTAGACGACGTTATTGCCGCATCAAGGCCGGCGGGGAATCATAGTTAAAGGCCAAATTCCAGGCATGGGCGTCCCGCCCATGAAAACACGGGCAGGATGCCCGTGCCACACCTCTGCGTTCGGCGTTAAACCTAAAAAGAGCAGTTGAGCATGCAGATTTTGAGCAAAGCCCCGTAAACATCGGCTTCCGTTGAGATCCGCGCCGCACCTATTTGGTGCAGAACGCAATTTCTGATTGGAACCACGGAACACACTAAACACACGGAAACAGAGCCATGCCTTTCCGTGTGTTCGGTGTGTTCCGTGGTTAAACAATCGATCCCGATAGCGATCCCGATCCCGATTTGGATGAAACCTTGAAACCATGAAACCTTGAAACCTTGAAACCAGAAACCAAAGAGAGTTGAAGGTTCAACTGCTCTTTTTAGGTTTAACCTCGTCTTTTGTGCGCCGCCCTGCCGCCGTACTCCTGCTCAAAAAGCGGCGTCGCGCGGAATACCGCTTGCCGCCGCACTCCAAATTTTTTCGCCAGACTTGCGAAGCGCCGGGAGGGGCAAGCGTCTGCTTGACCGGCGGCGGCCGCGCCGCCGCTTCTGAACGCAGAACGTCCAACGCAGAACGCCCAACGCCGAAGTTAAAAACTCCTAAATCCTTGTCTATAAATTGACAGGATTACATGATTTACATGATTTTCAGGATTGAATAACATCATGTTAATCATGTAATCATGTCCTAAACTTACTCCATGGTTTTTTCGTGGCGAAGCCACGCGGCAGGCTAACTCCTAAATGTCAACTCCGCGCACAGCGCGGCTGCCTCCTAACTGCGGAAAACGCGGCGAAAAAAATTTTATTTTTTCCGCGTTTTCCGCTTGCGCTTCGCGCCCCGTTAGTTTACACTCCCCATTGACGTAAAAAAGGTGGATTGTGTCCCGTGGGTGCGGGGCCGGTCCCTTAGAAAGGGAAGCTGCGGTTTTTCTAAGCAAAACAAGGGCGTTGGCCGGGCATGAGTGGCTGGAGTGTGGTTCG
>Ga0255343_1004489_pt1 | contig 13745 bp, 10 predicted proteins | sample wastewater_treat_4_FD_192413 | JGI IMG/M metagenome (GOLD analysis project Ga0255343, IMG submission 192413) | Wastewater microbial communities from Lulu Island WWTP, Vancouver, Canada - plant16 | ecosystem: Engineered > WWTP > Wastewater > Unclassified | place: Canada: Vancouver, British... | reverse complement strand
ATGTATTCCCTTCTGCAATATGTTTCTCATATTGTTCTTTTATTGTTTCTTGCAGTTGTTTTTCATAATCATCATGAGGCTCCTTTTCAAGAAGTTTCATTAAAGCATTACGATTACTATCTGTCATCTCGGTAAGCTTTGATCTTTCAGAATCTGCAGCATTAAATGCACCACCTGAGAATATTGTACTTCCTCCAACCATTCCAAGTTTTTCAACTACTATGACAGAAGCACCATTCTGATGAGCAGAAACAGCTGCTGCTAATCCTGAACCGCCTCCACCAATTACTATTACGTCTGCTGTATATTCAGCTGCTTTTGGCGTTTCTTTTTCTTTTTCAACAGTCCACATTGACAAATCTGCACCTGCTTGTTCCAGACAATCTTTTACTGCAGTAATTACAGCTCTACTTGCAAAAGTAGCTCCGGATATTGCATCAACAGCTACTGATTGTTGTTCAACAATAGCCTCCGGAACCTTATCAATTACTTGCCATACTCCATACGTTTCAAAATGTTCAATTATTTTTACACTCTTAATACTTGTTTCATCAACAACCGTTTCAACTGTAACAGGCCCATTATGTCCGTTTGCAGTAGCTGTATATGTTCCCGGAGTAAGTTTAGCTTCAGGAACGGTTTCAGGTTCCTTTTCATCAACAGGAGCCTCTGTCTGCTGTCCACATCCAACGATTGAAAACAACATACCTAAGCAAATCAGTAAAGCAATAAATCTTTTCATTTTTACATCTCCCAAATGTTAGTTTTTTTGTCTTGTTAATTAATTAATTAACATTTTATATTATAAATTATATACTTTTAAAATGTCTATGGCTGAAAGTTACAAGACTACTAATAATTAACATTAAATCCTTTTATTGTTAAATTATTAATTATCTGTTACATTCCTTTCCGTTACCCAATAATCTTATCAATTGTCTTTTCGCACGATGAGTCATCATAATCATAATCTTTTAAGCCGCAAACTATTGTTTCTTCTACCGGTTTATTCTTTTTATTCTTTTGCATTTTGCATTACTTTTCCTGATGCAGGATTATTTACTGAATGATAGGATTCAATTCTGTTAAATCCCACAACTTCAAACGCAAATTTAAGAACTATTTTCAAAGTCTCCGTTGCAATGCCCATCCCTCTGTATTGAAGCTATTTAGCTATAAAAATGATATTGTTTTGGATCCCTTCAACGGCGCCGGCACAACAACGGTTGTCGCCAAGAAGGCAGGATGCAGATACCTCGGTATTGATATTTCAGAGGAATATTGCAGCAAAAGATCAGATGGGACATCATTTCGTACGTTTGCACTATTATACGAAATCGAACAAGCTGATTTGAACGTTCAACAAGATTTTCCGGGAACAGGACCTTTTTAATACAATATTAGCGTAAAATTGCATGTCAAGTTGTTTATTGAAGTCTCAAAATCAATAAAGTTAAGATCCTTTTATTACTTGACCAAACTTTTCAATCCTTCATCATTGATAAGATTCTCATATTCCTTGTTTTCCATTATCTTTATTATTCTTTCCACCATTTCATATACATCTTCATAGGAAACATATAAAGGAGCAGGTGCTAATCTGATAACATTTGGATATCTGAAATCCGGGATAATATTATTGGCTTTAAACGCTTCATTGATTCTCAGAGCGTCATCATGTATTAATGCAACGTGTCCTCCCCTTAGGTCATCCTCTCTTGGATTTCCTATGCCGAAACCATACTTTGTTAGCTTCTCGTCGATTAAATACATCAAATAAGCTGTAATATTCAATGATTTCTCTCTGATATTTTCAATTCCTGCTTCATTGGTTATTCTCAAAGCTCCTTCAATTGGTGCCATTGAAAGGATAGGTTGAGTACCGATCTGCCATCCGCCTGCATACGTAGCATGTTCAAATTCCTGATATAAATTGAATTGAGTTTCTTTTTTGTTGCCCTGCCATCCTGCAAGACCGGGCTGCAAACCAAAGTGCTTTTTATTTATATACATACCTGCAATGGCCCCAGGTCCCCCGTTTAAGTATTTATAATCGCACCATATTGCAAAATCTGGTTCAATTTTTTTAAAATCGTGAGGTACAACACCAATTGAATGGCAAAGATCAAATCCTACATATATTCCTCTTTTGTGTGCCTCCTTTGATATTCTTTCCATGTCTATTAATTGGGCAGATCTGTAAAGCACAGATGGGAGCAGAACTATACAAACATCTTCGGCCATGGCTGCTATTATATCGTCTTCATAAATATATTCTCCGTCACGGCTTTTTACCACCTTCAGGCATTCATCAGGATCATATCCTTTAGCTCTTATATCACTGTACGCAGCATATTTATCGCTGGGAAAATTAATATCGTCCATAATGATTTTATTTCTTTCCAATGTGGGATGATAGAAAGTAAGTATGCACTGGTGAATATTTACGGTAGTACTGTTACCACAAGTAACTTCTTGTGGTTCTGCGTTTATCAGCGGTGCCATCATTTCTCCTAATTTATCCTGATACAAGAAATATCCGCCTTTAGTCCAAATGCCTATTCCTAAATTCTTCCATGCATTAAGAGCTTCCATCAATGTTTCCTCGGCATCTATACTGCATAAACCGCATGAGTTGCCATCCATGTAAAGCTCGCCTTCATTGATATAAAAACGCTCTTTATATTTTGCCAGTTTATCTTCATAGTCTAATTGTTTTGCGTAATCTCTTGTTAATTCAAATTTTTTCATTTTCCCCTCCAAAATGTATTTATTTTATATTCTTCTTTTACCTTTTTGAAAAATCAATCCACTCAAGCTGTAATCCCTTCATATCCAATCCTCAAAATATACTTCTTTATCTGCCCTTTCTATTCTTTTTACTTCGTTTTTCTCTAAGACTACTGTTTGTCTCTCGGTTTCTAAAATCAGTTTGTCATATTTGTTTGAGCCGTCAGAGGGGACAGCTATCTTTAAAATTCCTGTAGCTTCAAAATCTTTACCATTTTTTGTATACTGCACATTACATAGAATTGGTTCCTTTAAATAATATGCAAAGGGAGTTTTCATCATTTGAGAGTACTTATAGGAATCTATGAATTTCATGTTATCATCATCGAAGTTCACGATACTGTCCTTGTGGTTATCTATCATATTTTTTGAGGAATCCGACAACTGTTCATAGACAGCATTTGCAATTCTCCCCAAAGATTCTTCAAACACTGTCCCCTTGCTCAAAAGCTTAATTCCCACCGTTAATGAATATATTTCTGCCGAATTCATAGCCAAAAATATCGGATGAATAAGCGACCTGTATTTGTTTAAACCTCTCTCCAGCTTATTTATTCTCATTTCAGTGTTTAAAAAGGTAAATCCGTCTTGCAAGGCAGCCAAATCATCGGCAACCGTTCTTTCGCTTATACCAAAATATTCTGCTATTTCACTTCTGGTTTTTTCACCGGAATGTAAAAACTTAAGCATATTTAATAGTCTTATGTTCCTTAAATATCCCCCATTCTTTCATTTAGAACATCATATTCCTTTTTGTCTTCTGCTCTTCCACCGTAGTAACTATCAAAGAATTGAATCAATATATCGAAATCTTCCTTTTTTAGTCTATACTTTTTATTTTTAATTCCACTTATTTTTACTAATACATCATGTAATTTTTCCTCCATCAATCCACCCCCATATTTAATGATAACACTTTCCTTCATTAATATCAATTATGAACCCGGGCTTCATGGTAAGTATTTCAAATATATAGTAAATTAAAGGCAACAAATGAGAGGAGTGATATAATGAAAAATTTTATTATCGGAGACATTCACGGGCACTATAGTGAACTGAAAGAATTACTCAATTTACTAAACCCCAATTTTAAAAATGACAAATTGATTTTTCTTGGTGACTACATTGACAGAGGTCCCCAAAGCTACGATGTGTTGCAGTTATTGATTAACCTTCAGGAAAAACACGGCGATGACAAAGTTGTGTTATTGAGAGGAAATCACGAGCAAATGGCAATGGAAAACATTAAAACCGGCTACATTGATTACTTCAATGGCTATGATATTACATTCAGGGACTTTAAAATAAACAAAGACAGCATAGAAAATTACTATGAACTTTTCAACAGGCTGCCTCTAATTTATGAAGATAAATCATTCATATGTGTACATGGAGGTATAAGACCGGGTGTAAAAATGGAAGACCAATACCCATCAGACTTATTGTGGATACGAGAAGAATTTTATGAATCATCAAAAAATTTCATAAAACCAATTATATTTGGTCATACACCCACTCTTCACATAAATGGAACAGATATTCCGTTTATGGCAAAAGACAGAATAGGAATTGATACAGGGATTGCCTATGGTGGTAAGTTAACGGCTCTTGAAATAATAGACGGAATAATCAAAAACATTTATCAAACAGGAAAGCTTGCAGCATAATATTAACATGCTAAAATCCACATTCCAATGGAATGTGGATTTATTTTAATATCTACCCGATAATCTTTGTATAAAACCTTCTTGTCCTTGGACCGTCAAATTCACAGAAATAAATTCCCTGCCAAGTTCCTAGCTTTAACATTCCATTTTCAATTATAACTGAACAAGATGAACCCATAACTGATGCTTTTATGTGGGCGTGTGAATTACCCTCCATGTGACGATGACTCATATCCTTTGGAAACACTTTTTGAAGAGTGCTTAAAATATCATATACAACATCAGGGTCAGCATTTTCATTAATTGTTATACCTGCGGTTGTATGAGGCACAAAAATAATAACAACTCCATCCTTGACTTTGCTGTTTCTCACATCTTCACGAATACCATCTGTGATATTTATCATTTCGTCCTGTTTGTTGGTTTTTATCGTGTGATCCATATATCAAATCTCCATTAATCCTCTTTTATATTCTTTATCATATTTTTATTCATACCTTACAACTTTGTTTATACAGGTTTTTGCACATTTATTTCATAATTTATTTGTTTTTCTATCTTCTATTTTATAACCAGCCAATTTCAGAGCTTTAGAAAACATTAGTTTAAAATCATTTTGATGTCCACAACATGGAAAAGGAATCTTTATATCTATTATATTTTTAAATCTATCCTTTAAAAATCTAAAAGCAATTTCATAAACATCACTTTTTATAAGGATTATTTTTGTATCATCATCTGCAAGTTTTTGTATTTTATCAGCAAGCTTTGGCAGTTGCTCATCTAGATTTGCAGTTAAATAAGATATAGGAAGCTCTGATAAATCAATCAGATAAAACCCTTCTTCCTTAAATTTAAGCAGAATTGATTCTTTAATATCTTCATTCCTTCCACTTTCAAGGAATTCTTTTTTGAGATTAGGATATAGTACTCCTATTATACCTAAGAATAAATATTCATGTTTTGGGACATTTTTATAATAAAAAAAACGTTTTATATTATCAGGAGGAGCTTGAGCGATAAGTAAATACTAACGGTATCTGTCCTATTCATTATTGACAACATATCGAACAGGCTTATTAATTTTAATAATCTTACCTTCGTTGAGAGCCCTATTTATCCAAGCAATTGCTTGGGATTTTGTTATATTTAATGAAGCTGTTACTTCTTCTATGGATTTAGGCTCCTTTAATAAATTCAACATTAAATTAATTGCTTTATTATAAACATCATAATCAGATGAGCTATATTCATCCTCATTTTCGCCAATAATATTTTCTCTCTCAAACGGAACCCTTTTATCCGTCTTATCAAAATCAAAAATATTTAGCTGATCCATCCTTTTAACTTTATTGCTTATTAATTCTTTAATGGAAATATTGTTAAGGTCTTCTATGCCTACTCCACCCTTTTTAATCAACTCAGTATTTCCAATATATTTGTTGTTATTCCAGACAAATGTATTTACCCATCCTTTTTTAATGTTTTCAACAGCACCTGCCCAAGTTCCCCCTTTGTTATAATCAGATGCAACAACAAATGTACCATTTGATAATGCATAGATATATTTATTCCTATTCATGGCATTTGCAACACTAAAAGGAGCATCAGGATTATTTGCAGTTAATAATAGCTGTTTCCCACTCAAAATATTATCGCGTATAGCTTTACTCATAATTTTTTTACTTAAAGAGTCTGCCAATATTGATACAACATATCCCTGATTATTTAAAGCAGTAGTTTCGGATATTTCATCAACGCCTTTGGCTCCTCCCGAAAATACTACAAGTTTTTCTTCTACAGCTTTTTTAGCTAATAGTTGAGTGAATTTTATCCCCTCATCATCAATATTTCTTGATCCTACAATTCCTATCCCTATCTTATTAGCTAATGATAAATCTCCGCAATAAAACAGAATTGGTGGGGAATATTTCTTAAGTGTTGATTTAAGCTTTTTAGGATATTCTATATCACTTCTTGTTACTATTGAGATTCCTTTTCTGCTTAAATCCTCTAACAAGAAAGCTATATTTGCTCCTCTTGAAAGCAAGTTAACAATTCTATCAGCTTCTTCTTCTCTTATCTTTATACTATTTATAATGCTTTCTTTATCCATATTTAATAATTTTGCAGGCTCTCCAATTTTTGAGTTAATAATTTTATTTCCAAGCTCACTCCATTGCAAAGCAGTATATGGTTTATAATTACCATTATTAACTCCAAGGTAGCTACATAATAGAATTGTAACATAAGCGTTATCTTTAATCATTTAATCATCTCCTCCAGAACCTGCGGTATTCGATAAAGCAAATGGATATACTTTACCGGAACCTTTCTCAATTAATTTATATCCACAAACTGTAAATGTCCATCTTGAATCAACCATATCGTCAACAAGTAAAACATTACCTGATTTAACTTCGTTAACTTCAAAGCTTTCCCATGCATTTTTAAACTGCATATTGCTATTATGTAATTCTTTTTGCTGTTTAACGTTTTTAGTTTTAATTATAGATTCATAATATGGTAATTTTAAATTATTTGCAAGTCGTTTTGCAAAACTTCCTACCAATTCAGGATGCCTAAATGATGGAATCGAAGTCACCCATACTATATCATTATCATCTATTATACTTTTAAGAACTTCTGCTGATGCATCCACTAAATCATCAGAAAAGTATTTATCTACATATTTATTCTGTTTTACAATCCTACCCCAACCTGCATCACCATAGCTGCTTAAAGCTAATCCGTTTTGACATATATATGATTCTGGTATTTTGTTTTTATTTTTTATCGTAACCCCCATAGGCCATTTTTTTCTTGGCAAAATAGTATAAAAATCTGTTTTAAGAAATTTTGTTGCTTTTAATACATTCTCAAGCATTGGCATCTCAGGGAATATTGGATACCCAACACAGTTACTGCATTTTCCGCAATCATGTGCGGTTGTATCATTTAACTCATTGGCAACAAATTTCATATAGCATTCTTTCGTATTAATAAAATCATTCATCCTTTTTAATTCATGTTTTCTTATATTAGTTATTCTCTCGCTATACTCCATATCGGGTTTCCAAGGTGAAATTGATTTAAAATATAATACTTGCCCTTTTATTTTTTCTTTATATATATCTCCATTGACCAATAAAAATTTTAATGAGTTCTCTAATCTCCCTTTCGCTATATCGACTTGATTCATTATCTCTCCCCTAGTCATGCCATTATTATTCTCAAGTAACCTTACAATACCGTCCATTTCTTTATATGTAGGAAAAGCAGTATTGATAAAATATTCTGTTATATCATCATCTTCGCTTCCAGCAAGCAATATTGCATATGCCCTATCTAATGCTCTGCCAGCACGACCTATTTGTTGATAATAGCTTACCACATTACCCGGCTTTTGAAAATGAATTACAAAACCTATATCCGGCTTATCAATTCCCATACCTAATGCAGTTGTCGCAACGATTACTTTTATTTTATTTTTCATAAACATATCTTCAATTATTAAACGTTCATTTTGTCCATTATCATTTTCTGATTTTAAACCTGAATAATAAGCCCTTGAAGATATACCGTTTTGATTTAACCACTTATTTACAATATTACAATCATTTTTTGTCAAACAATATACGATACCTGTACCGCTCATTTTGTTAATATTTTCAACTAACCATGCCAATCTCTCTTCTTTCCTGTTTAGATGTATTACTTGAATACATAATGACTCTCTAACTAATGGTCCTCTTTGCACTAAAATATTATTACCCAATTGGTTTGTTACATCCTCAACAACACGGTTATTCGCTGTTGCAGTTGTTGCAAGCAAAGGTACATTACTAGGTAAAAATTTTACAATATTTTTTATTCGTCGGTAATCTGGTCTAAAATCATGTCCCCAATCTGAAATACAATGAGCTTCGTCGACTACCAACATACCAATCGACTTAGTAATTTTATTCAGAACCTTTCTTTGAAAGTCATCATTAGCTAATCTTTCCGGCGAAATAAACAAAATATCAATTTTATCAGCAGCGATTTCATCAATTATTTCATTCCATTCATCAGGATTATTAGAATTAATCGTTCTTGACACCAAGAGCAGCTTATTAGCTGAATCTAATTGATTGTTCATCAAAGCTAATAAAGGACTGATTATTATAGTCAGTCCTCTTCCTGTAGCTCTCAATATTTTTGTACTTAAAAAATAAATTATACTTTTGCCCCAGCCTGTTTTTTGAACAACTAATACTCTCTTCCCCCTAAGTACTTCCAAGATAGCGTCTAATTGACCATCCCTAAATTCCGCATCTTTCCCAAAAGCCTGCTTTAAATACTTTGTTGCTTCCGTTACAAAATTATTCATACATCCCCCTATGGAAATTAAATAAATAATAATCTATGAACTATAATTCTAGTGCTACCCAATAATCTTTGTATAAAACTTTCTTGTTCTCGGACCATCAAATTCACAGAAGTAAATTCCCTGCCATGTTCCTAATTTTAACACTCCATTTTCAATTATAACCGAACAAGATGAACCCATAACTGATGCCTTGATATGAGCATGTGAATTCCCCTCCATGTGTCGATGGCTTCTATCCTTTGGAAACACTTTTTGAAGCGTGTTTAAAAAATATCATAAACAACATCAGGATCGGCATTTTCATTAATTGTTATACCTGCTGTTGTATGTGGCACAAAAACAATAACAACTCCATCTTTTACTTTGCTGTTTCTTGCATCTTCACGAATAATATCTGTGATGTTTATCATTTCGTCTTGTTTGCTTGTTTTTATCGTGTGTTCCATATATCAACTCTCCATTAATACACGCTATATTCTTTATCATATTTTTATTCAAACCTTACGACCTTGTTTATAGAGGTTTTTGCACATTTATATCATAATTTATTTGTTTTACTATCTTCTATTTTATAACCAGCCAATTTCAGAGATTTAGAAAACGCTAGTTTAAAATCATTCTGATGTCCGCAACATGGGAACGGAATCTTTACATCTATAACATTTTTAAATCTATCCTTTAAATACCTAAATGCAATTTCAGATTTACTATTATTAATTCTATACTTATCATATTTTCCGGTATAGTCTTTTTCTACTTCCTTATGTAAAATCAAAAAAGAATTAGCCCATTCCAGTAATCCTTCTTCAGAATACGGCGTTACTTTAGAATTTACATATATATCCTTTATGTATTTAACCAATTGATCCGCTCGAATAACTTTTTTCTTTATTTCCTTTTTTGCAAACTTTGCATTAAGAACTGTCTTGGGATTGGCCAGTACAACTACTGACTTATAGAAATCTTCAAAATATTTATCGGTCATAAACTTGGTAAAGATATTTCCTTTATTATCAACTCTTATTATCTATTGGTATCTCCTGATTATCCTAATAATTCTTTTTTCAAACACTTTAAATTTATTATCTTTCCATTTACTCTGATCCTCTTATTTTCGATAATATCTACAGTATTGTTATTCATTAAATATTTATTGTACTCTTTTCTTATACTCCAATTATTTTCTTCTGCTAAGTTTTTTAATATTTTGTAAACTTCAATTTCTAAGTTGCTATTTAGTTTTAATTCATGCATATTTTCAGCATTCAAAAGTAAATAAAGAGTTGTGTAAGATACTAACTGAGTACCTGATTGTATAGGTTTAATAGGATTAATTTCTTTTATATCATCAAGTTCAAATCTAAGGTATATCTCCTTCTTATTATCTCTTCTTGTTGGTATTTCCACGCATTCTTCCCTACTGTATTTATATACATTATTAATCTTAGCATAATATTTAATTCCAGATTTATCTCCAAATGATTTTTTTGATTGGTAAAAAGCTAGATACTCTACCCCTAATCTGATATTAGATAATCTTATTATTGGTATATGATAAAATTTGTTTTTCAAATAGGAATCTAAATGATTTTTATCCTTTACATTTACAACCATGACATTTTCCAGCTTAAACTTTGCATAATCATCATACTCATCTAATGCTATTCTTTTACTTTTTGCCTCGATATTAGACTGATTAATTATCTTATCCAAATGTTCAGTGATCAATTTTGTGCTTCCCGGCAACATCGGAAATGCTCCTACGTTAACTTCCTCAATACTATTATAGAACTTATGATTTATATACTTTTCTTCATTTCCATAAGGAAACATCACGTAAGCACCAAAAGTTTCATATTTATATTTAAAATCGTCATTCATCTTTGACACTATGGCATCTCTATACCTATGCATAATATTAATATCATCTTCCATAGGTCCTACCATTCCTTTTTCGTCTATAGCAATTCGATATTTTGCATCAAATATATACATTCTGTTATCATTAACATTTGAACTTGTGATACATAAAACTGTATCTGGTCTTTGATTGGTAGTAGGTAGATTATAGGATTTATTATACCACAGCTCTAGTTTATTACGATTATTTTTATAAATCATCTTAGCCTCTGAATCCTGTAATAGAGATAAGTGCATACCATTATCCTTGTATTTAAGAATTCCATACTCCTCTACTTGATAACCCAAATCAATCAATATTTTATGGATCTTAATATAGCACCAGATTTCATATAAGTCGTATAATTTCTTAGGAGTTATTTTATATATATCCTCACCTAAATCTAAGCCCTTATTTAAAATCGAATACTTTTTGTACATTTCCTTATATCCAGGCGCCATTTGAAAAACTAAACTCATGCTTTTATTTCCAGTTAAATTTCTAATGTTTTGAAAATACCTTTTGTAATATGATTCTAAAATTTTATTTTTCCTTCTTATTGATTCTAAAGTGTGTTTCTCATGAGGGTTGTCTTCTCTTAATAATTTTTCTATAGAGAATAATCTGTTAATTATTCTCTGAATCATGTATTTTACAAAACGATTCTCAAATATATCTATAGTTGTGTTTTTTATTTCTTCGATTACTGTTGTAGAATAATACTGCTCACCATTTACTAAAATAAAGCCTTTATTTGATTTTATTAATATCTCAGGATGTTTACATATATAACTTATGCTCTTTTTAGAGATTTTTTTAGCTTTATGAATATCCGCAATCCTATCTTCAGTTATTACATTATGCTTAAAATTATTAACAATTCTCTTTAAAGACTTTACTAAATCTTCAAAAACTACATCAAGTATACTAATAAATTCAGCATTTGTTTGATATTCGACATCTTTTAATTTACTAAAAACATACGTCTTATCAATAAACTTAAAGGCTAAAGAACAAACCTCCTCATTTATCTCATTGATTATTTCCTTATAGTCTTTGAAATAATCTAGCTTACTAGGGAATATTTCAATGGTAACCGTCAGTATCTTTTTTGTTTCTTCGTATATATCTATATTTGTATATCCAATATCGGAACTAAAATCAACAATACCTATGTAACAATTACCCACAACTTGAAAATCATCTGTTATTCTTATACCGCCAAGAAATATTTCATATTCCTTTTTCTCTTTCACTTCTAATATCAGCTGATACCGCCCATTTTCAAAAAAACAAGGCATCATAGAGTTCCCGCTATTTTCAACCAGTTCACCAAAGTCTGTAATAGTCTTTAAAGTAACATTCTCATTATTGTAACTATAAACTATTATTGCAGCCGGAATATTAACATTAAATCTAGTTATTTTGCTTTTATTTCTTTCAACATCTCCGGTAATTACTAATGAATAATTATTTGCTATAATTTCAATTAGCTTAGACCTATTGCCAGAACGAAGCAAAGCCATCTTCATAACCCCTTAACATCATAAGAATTTTATTTGCAGATTTAGGATATACTGCAGTTTCTAAGTTTTCTTCTCCATAATTTATATAGTCAATGTCACCGATAATTTGTCCATCCAGGTTGCAGTAATTGTATAGCTCAATAAGTATATCTTTAATAACTCTATCACTTCCAGTAATAGTTGGCAGAATTTTTTGCATAATCTGGTAGTCAAAAGCTAAACTTTCATCTAACAATTTGTTTTCCTTATTTTCTAACATATAAAATATGATTTGATCTCTTACTCTATATCCAAAATGTTTATTCCCCATAGCTAAAATATTATTGATTTCAATTATTTGATTATTTATTTTTACTACATAATCTTTATCAAAAGCTATGGCATCCTTAATAGATATGAATTTGGTCTTAAAATAACTATTATCCAAATCTAATGGCTTAAGTAAATTTTTTACCTCGAAGTCTAGGTCTTCTAGTCTTACATCGTTAAATTCTATAGTATTGGCTCTATCCAGCACTTTTCTGCTAAATGAAAATGTGGTATCATCCATATTTACTGTACCAATAATGTAAATATTTTCTGGAATAATTAAATCTGTATAAACACTATCAGAAGATAAGTAGCCATTGGGAAATACTTTGTCAGTTTTTATAATATCATCCTCATGAAAACATCTGGATTCTAATATGCTTAAATATTCACTTAAATAATATTCCACTCTCGCTAAGTTCATTTCATCAAGACATATGAAATATGGCTTGTACATATTTTCTGGCCTTGAAGCTTCTTTCATTATTTTTGTTAGTTGCCCAGGGATGAATCTATTATTTATATCTTTATATCCAAAAAGCTCAGTACTATCGTTCCAATCCGGTTTGACACTAATAATATGGTAGCCATTGTTAGCTGAAGTTGCATTTATGGCTTCACAAAATAACTTTGTCAGCTTTGATTTTCCTGTACCACTAATACCGGCTAAAATAACAAATGGTTTTGTTTTTAAACTAAGATAAAAATTACATAAATCCTCATATGAAAATATAAACCCCCTGGATTTAATATAACTTTCAATTTTAATAATATTATCTTTCACTATTGAATCTCCCATATGCACTAATTGAATTTCACTATTTGATTCATTTCCCTTTAAAAAGATTAATTCATAATACTTGTTATATATCGAAATCATATCTTCCAAATCTTTTATAAACACTTCTTCTGAAGGGAATTCATCTGCTAAGTACTCTTTATAAAAAATTGAACCAATCTCATAATCTATATTCCCTATTATTAGCTCATTATTTGTATTAAAATTATAGTTATCAATAATACTCCTGATATTTTCTCTGGTATTTATCATAAGGTCCCTTGCTGCTTTAGTTCCTAATTCTTTCTTTAAGTTAGTGCAGCCTTGGTTTAAAGTCAAATAAACTTTGCTCATGTCCTGAGAAAACAAGTAAACAATATAAACTCCCCTTTGAATTGTAGTA
>Ga0255343_1004482_pt1 | contig 13761 bp, 12 predicted proteins | sample wastewater_treat_4_FD_192413 | JGI IMG/M metagenome (GOLD analysis project Ga0255343, IMG submission 192413) | Wastewater microbial communities from Lulu Island WWTP, Vancouver, Canada - plant16 | ecosystem: Engineered > WWTP > Wastewater > Unclassified | place: Canada: Vancouver, British... | reverse complement strand
GGCAATTATTGACTCTTGATTAATATCCACACCGACAACACTTTTCGCGGTTTCGGCAAGAACAAAACTGCCATAACCGTCCCCGCAGGCTATATCAAGAACATCTTTGCCTTCAACCAGATGCTTCACAGCAAGATAGCGATGCCAATGCTCCAAGGCAATATTGCCGCCTATCGTTGGTATATATCTTTCCCCTGTAAACTCCACCAACACCCCCTAAGTTAGAGCCTGGCTTCTATCGCTAATCCTGCCGGATATTCCAGACAATGGATTGTGCAGGAGGTAAACCCTGCCGACAACACACTTGTCCAAAAATCAGCTCCGAATTCCGTCTTAACCAGAAGATCCGGAGACTCGTTATCTGCGCAGCCATGATAACTATCTGACAATCCAACTCTTGACCGACTCAATCTGCCGACAACTACCGGAACAGTAAATATACAACGGCCACTTTCTTTTAAAACACGACGGCATTCCAGGAGTGCCGTTTCCGGATAATCTACGTGCTCCAAAGTGTCCGAATGGACAACAAGATCGAACGTATTACTATCAAGCGCTAACTTCATTATATCGTACTGAGGGTAACTGGCCAGATAATGGCCTGGCATTAATTCAAGATATTTATTCAATGTTCCGGCCGTATTTATCTCCAAGACCTTTAACCCGGAGCTTTCCGAAGAACGGCAGAACTTCTCAAAAGTATCTCCATAATCGAATGCTTTAACAATGGCTTCCGCAAGAGCCATAGATCTCATGTTACTACCACACGTTTGACAACAGCAACCCTGCTGACGATTGATATATCGCGCCTCTATTTCGGACAACTGCCAGGCAGTAATCAACTCCGGCCAAAGAACTTGTTGATCAACAAACCGGTCTCCACCGCAAACAGGACATCTATTCAAAAATTTATTCAGGCCGACATCCGTCACGCAACTTATCTCCTCAGAACTAACTTATGATATTCCAATTTCAGAAAAGTCTATTCCACTATAATAAGCAGTCAGCTCTTTTATATGGTTTCGGCACTCTTCCGGTAATTTATTGCCACGCCCGGCAATGCCAACATTTTTCCTTGTATGCATTGTACCGGCGCGATCAACTGCATTAGCGACATCTTTTTCGGAAACTTTTATATGCCATTCTTTACAAATGATTTGCACAACCTTTAACGGATCTTTAATTAACTCTTCATACGATACCTGGACTTTATCGGAACAATTATGCCAGGAAACAAAAAAATTAAAATACCAGGGCATAACCATGGAAGCAACAAACTTTGCCGCACGATTTACATCCCATTTAACAATATCCTTGGGAACGAATGCCATAGGGTAAACGATGCTTTCCGACTTATGATGATCGATCAAACTGGCAACAACATCATAAATATTCCGAATCAAAACCACCGGTTTTAAATTAAACTCTTTCATGTATTTCTCTGTGACTTCAGAATACCGGACATGATGCTGAGCAACCAAATTGTGATCCGTTAACAGAGCATCATCTGTCTGGAGACGATTGAAGCAAAGCTCCTGTTCACGTCTGCCATACCCGGGGACCCAGGATGTAACCCTAAAATCGGGAAGATTTGATATAACAGTTGCAAGGTAAGTTGAACCTGACTTCGGCATACAAGCGACAAGAATTTTGTGTCGGTCATCCATAAGATATTCTATTCCTTTTTATTTTGTGCTATTTTTAACATGAATGATCAATTCATTGAATACTTTTATTCACAGTAATGAATGCGAGGGTTAATGATCACGGCTGGTACTTTTGGATTTACCTGTCGCTTGCCGGCAAGATATTCTATCCTCACCCTGATTGCTCCTGATTTTTTATTTAACTTAATTTTGCAATCAGCATATCCCTGGGGATTGATCTCAAAGTTGTCCTTTGCCAATATTTGATTGCCGCTAAATATTGTGAGCGCAAACTCTCCTGCCACAGCTTTTCGCCACGGGGGAGCTATATGTTTTGCAAAATGTGCTTGAAATTCATTCATGCGCTGACCATTGGAGTCAAATTGAAATTCGATTGATGTGTCAGGCTTGATAAATATTACGTCGTCGCCATTCTCATAATATCTCAAAATTCCGCTTCTAACAGGATTCAAATCGACGCGCCATCCTGAATACTTTTTGTCGTCATGCCCCAGCGAACTAACTATATATTGCAAGGTTTTGTTAAGTTTAGAGACCTTTTTTGGGAAAAGCGCATCTTCGGCAAAACATCGCATCATATCTCGACTAACACCCTCAATATCAACAATGACGTAGTTGTCAAACCGCGAGACTTTGCCTATCCCATGATCAACCAACAACCGGCAAAAACGACCTAAGGGATTGTCGGGAAAATAATTTTGAACTACCAAGTGCGAAACCTTCTTTTCTTCCAACAGGTCTATAAATTTGTCGGCATTAGATATTAAATATGGTCTTCCACTAAGAATAGAGTTAGCTGTCTCGATTCGGCAACCTACATGATAGAGCGCAACGGGTCCACCACCAAGAGCCACGCAAGATCGGGAGTCAAGCGATTTCATGTATTTATGAACATCTTTCAACCCATTTCTCCGGAGAATGCCATTTTCTATTTCTGTTTTATTAAGAGGCAACTGATTAAACACCTCATCGAAACCCCTGGTGCCGGAGTGCCACGATTGAGCCGAAACAAATGCAATGGGCATATTCCCTACGATGTAAACAGAAAATATGAGTACAAGAAACAGAGAATAATTGGGAAGATACTTAAAGGCACTTGCACCAATTGTTACCATAATTAATAGAGGCACCAAATAATAGTTCCCATCTCCCCCCATGTTCTTTATATTATTGAAAACAAACCCGATGAAAAAGAAGATCATCACCCCCGAAGATATAACCAATAACGATTCCCAAGCACCGCGTTTAAATTTTATAAACCAAAATATTGCCAGAAGCATTAAGGGAACAACGATATTGGATACCCAAGTGATTGACTGCCGCACACCGGTCGGCTTCAGTAAAAAGTCTACTAGAAGAGGCAATGAATCGGTTTTTGAATATTGCGTAATAACTGGTCCGTAGGGATAATTATATTTTAATCCCAGTAAGTCGTATAAAGATGACACTAATGGCGATGTTTCGGCTAATCCCACAAATGGTACACCGGTAATGGCAAACGTGCGCCAGGTGACAACACAGAACACGATTAAGAACAGGAATGCCATTGATATGTATAACCCATTCCACAAAGGACGTTGCTTTCTGATACTAAAACCAGTAACAATACAGAGGGTGATAAAGAATACAAGATAAGGAATGACCGACAACTTGACTGCAAGAGATAGAATGGTTAACGCTATCGCAGCAGTCAAAAAAGTAAAACTTTTTTCGCTAATGGCTTTGAAAAAATAAAAGACTCCCAACAAAAAAACAAAACCGCAAAACAGATCAGCTTTAGCAGATGTCGCATCAACTGTTACGACAGGAATACTTATCAGAACAACAGACATCAGTAGTTTCTGGTTAATAGTCAGCTTATAGTTATCCCAGAATTCATGGGCAGCAATCAACAGAATGCCGAAAGATATAACGCTGAGCATTTTACTAATAAAGAAACTATTAAAATATTGCAGAGGAAAAAGCAGAATTTCAAAAAATTTGGGATATTGATGCACCCAATTTCCAAGCAAGTTGAGATTTTCAAAAAAGCTGCCGTTAACATTTAAGACTTCATTTACTCTCAACGAGTACCATGCTTCATCATAGTTAATGCCATAACCTGCTTTGGCCACGAGCATCAATAAACCAGCAAACAACAATACCGAATTGAATCTGGTTAAATGTCCACATGTGTATATATTATGTACGGCGGATAATAATTTACTTAATAAAGATTCTTTGAAAGCTTTGGCATAAAACAACACAAGAAATATTGTTAACAGACCAAGCAAAAGCGGCTGTGTCGCCTTAAACAGCAACGACAGTATCATTGCCACCAAGACATATATGGATGCCCCGGATATAAAAAAAGTAGGAATTTTATACATTGAAATCCGCGTAAAAACAAAATAACCAATCCCCACCAATGAGTCAGCAAAAAGAATCGTAGCACACAGTATGAAATCAACGTTATGACGCCTTAGATAGGCTTCTGTTACAACTATTAAAATCAAATATTTCCATTTTCCATCCCCGAGAAATCCGCATAAAAAAATACCAAGGCCTGCTATCAATAATTCCAAACCGCCTTGGCGAAAGGGCGCTTGCCGAAAATGCCAATGATATTGGTTCTGATAAAAATCGGACAGGGGGATGAACACAAACACTGCCGCAATCAGGGCCATAGCTATCATCATTAGATGGCGTGGCTGTAATACTTTTTTTGTATTTTGAATAATTATTTTATATTCCAATTTACGTTCCTATTGAAACCATATAAATCTAAAAAGTGACGTTACTGGCCACCTTCATTGTGATGGACATTCATTCTTGACATCGCGACAGGCTTTGAATGGTCATTAAGCATTTGCAATATGTTTCATTTTTTTGCCAAAATAAACCACACTCCGCCAATAGCGGCATAGGCAATCCAGACTAATCTGTTCAGAAAGGCAATGGCCACAGCAGATGACCCCGTTACGCCAAAAAGAACCAAACTGAAAGCGGTAGCTCCCTCAATCAAGCCCAACCCCCCAATGGTGACGGGGACAATAGATACAAATGCTGTGAAGAAAAGCACAAAAATCAAATCCACCAAACTTATATATTCATTGAAATAAAGAACAAAATAATAAAACCCAACTGCTCTTAATACGTGAAAACAGATAGAAACAAATATCACCCATAGCCACACAGGAAGCCTTACTTCTTGTATTTCTGTTTTGCATTCTTTCAGAAAATTCAGAATTTTTCTCCACCAAGTTTTTATTTTTGACCGAAAGCATAACCCTGGGATCAGTGTAAGAGCGACAGATACTGCAAACCATTCGGGCATATGCAAACCTGACAGACTTACGGAGCTTATTTCTCCGAGCCGGGAAAGCAGAGAACTTCCTCGCATAAAAAGATAGATCATGCCGGCAAAAAAGAGTGTGCCCATTCCCACAAAGCGGTCGATAAAAGACAGCGTTACGGGTCTTGCCCAATTACAATTCCCGATGTTTCTTAAATGGAATATTCTGTATGCATCGCCTCCCACACTCGACGGTAAAAACTGATCCATAAATAAACTAATGAGGACAATTTTTAGAGTTTCCTTATATGATACCGTAATATCTCCGACGAGAGCATGCAAGCGTAAGGTCTGCATCCCAACGAAGGCCAAGGACATCGCCAATATTCCGCAAACGAGGAAAACCGGATCGCCGTTTCCGAAAGACGAGTATATCTGCCGGTAATCAACTTGCCAAAAGAGCCAAGCCAACAACAAAAGACCCAACAAAACTTTGCCAGCATAAAGAAAGGTTTTCCTATTTAGCATGTGATTTAGAGTGAACCGGTAAGCTTACGAAAAATAGTAATAATTGTCGAACGGACAGAAAGCGGCAGTCTGAACAGATATTTTTCCAAAAAAGTGCGCAACCAGCCCAATAAAATTCCCGGATGCAAAAAATTGCCGGAGCTCATGGCGGACAAAGGATAACCCCACATTTCTCCTACTCGTCCGCATATCTTTTCTGCCAGTTCCAATTCTTTGCCGGCAAGCTGTTTCTTCCACTCGTTAAGATTAGATGCATCCGGAGGAATAGCAAGTTTTTGATGCCAGCTATATTGCTGTGCGATCTGATGCGCTCTCCCTTTGTGATAGTCGAGCATTTCTTCGCACATGGGCAATTCGAGGAAATCGCAAATTCTTTTAAGTTCTTTTCCCGCATCCAGGATAATATCTTCGTAACGGACCAGAATAAATCTATCCGGAAACTCACGACTCATCTCGAAAATACTTTTGTTATATACGTTCCAGCGATACGCAAGTCCTGCTGTACTATGCAAGTCAAACCGGACATTTTGATAAGAAACGATATTGCTCCGGTAATCCCTGATCAAATGAATGAACTTTGCCTCCGGAAAAATTTCCAGTATTTCCCTTCCAAAAAGCGCATACAGTGGATTCTTATCACCCAAATATGCCGTGTTTGATTTTCCTTTCGCTATGGCATTTTCGAGATAAACCTGTGCACATAAATCTCCGAAAGTTGATCCCTCCGGTAAATCCATTAGGCGCGCCCGGAGGGACCCGACGTCAAGCGACCAATTCAGCATTCTTTTTTCCAGCCATATATCCTGAAGAAATTGTTTTCTTCTTTTTTTTGATATTTCGCCGCCGATCCCCTTATATTTTCTATAAAGGTTCATCACAAATTGCCCTTCGGGTGCAATCGATATTTCCGGATGGATATCCAGCATGGATGAAAGCAAAGTGGAGCCGGAGCGGCCGCGGCCTAAGATAAATATCATATTTTTGCTAATTGGTTTCTTGCTCATAAAAAATTCTCGCATTCGTTAAGAGACATCCAATTCAAATTTTAGGTACGTCAAACGCCTTCCTAGCCTCTATTCAAAGGATAAAATGGCATCTATGACCTTTTGTTGGTCACTTTGCTTTAAGTTATTGTAAAACGGCAACCGAATGATCCGGTCACTGATGTCCTCCGCCACCGGGCAATCGCCTTTTTTCCCTCCCAGTTTTTTTCCCATGACAGAAAGATGAAGAGGCAGATAGTGAAATACACTATATATACCTTTCGATCTCAGGTGGGCTATCAAAGATTGTCGTTTGCAAAGGGAAGGCATAATCAGAAAAAACATATGGAAGGCCTGGCCACAATGCTTCGGTACGAATGGAATCGATACATCATGACTGACCGCCCAATCTTTCAAATGCTTGTAATAACACAGCCAGACGTTTTTTCTTTCTCTCTGAATAAGTTTCCGCGCTTTTAGTTGAGCATAGAGAAATGCCGCAAGGATATCCGACATAATATAACTGGAACCAACATCAACCCAAGTATATTTATCTACCTGTCCCCGGAAAAACTTGGAACGATTAGTTCCTTTTTCAAGTATAATCTCCGCTCGTTCAACGTAACGGGAATCGTTGATAATCAATGCGCCGCCTTCCCCGCAGGTGATGTTTTTTGTCTCATGAAAGCTTTGCGTAGCCAGACTGCCGAACGTTCCCAAATATTTGCCTTTATATTTTCCGAACAAGCCGTGGGCATTGTCTTCAACAACCGGAATTTCATAATCGGACGCAGCAGAAAGGACAGCATCCATTTCACAACCGACGCCGGCATAATGAACGGGAACAATTGCTTTGGTGCGGCGGGTAATGAGCCTTTTCAAAAGAGTCTCGTCCATATTCAGAGTATCCGGCCTGCTGTCGACAAAAACAGGCTTTGCACCTCGTAAAACAAAGGCATTGGCTGTGGAAACAAAGGTAAAAGACGGCAGGATAACTTCATCGCCGGGCTTGATATTGAGCAACAAAGCGCTCATCTCCAGCGCATGTGTGCAGCTTGTCGTAAGCAACACACGGTTTACTCCAAGTTCCTTCTCCAGGAGAGCAGAACATTTTTTCGTGAAATCGCCGCCTCCGGAAATATGAGCGTTGGCAAAAGCCTTCTTGATATAGGTGAGTTCTCCGCCCACCATGGTGGGCCTGTTAAAATCAACTTTTATAGACATACTTTTTTCTTTCAGAGAGACACCTTCATTCCGATATCCGGCAAAATATTGCACCGGTTCGTTTTATTACTTCAGTGAGGTCTTTCTCCTACTTTCCTGGCCGGACTGCCGACATAAATCCCCCACGAATCGCAATCTTTATTCACGAAACTTCCCGCACCTACTACAACTCCATTACCGATGGTAACGGGCATAATCGTGGAGCGCGCACCGATATATACATCGTTGCCTATTATTAATTCACCACCCAGCGTTTTTGTCGCACCTTCTTCCAACCCATCAACCATTTTTAAACCAGGAACATGATGCGAATAGGTTGCGGACAGAAATACAGTACCGGGACCGGTTGAGACACGGTCACCCAAAATGGTTAATCCGCCTCCCCAAAATACCGTGTGCGGCTGTACGTCGGTATACTCTCCAATTTTTACACCCTTCCCGGCAAAAATAAATACAAAATCGGCAATCCGACAATGTCTGCCTAATTCTACTACCTCCGGCAGAACTATTTTAGCCAGAGGGAAAATTTTCACTCCTTCGCCGCAGGCCTTTAATTTACTTTTTACATTTTCACCCATGAGGTGAGCACCTTCGATATTAAATTCCATGCTGTCTCCCTTCTCCTGTCACCTAAGCTTCTTGAAACATTTTTTTTCTTTTTTCAACAAGATATTGAAATCTTTGGTTTTGCATCTCTTTCTTATAATCAATCAGCATATCTTCAAAACTGTATTGGGGACACCAATCCAGTTCCTTTTTTGCCTTCCCGTTATCGTAAATGAAGGAATCCATCTTATGCTCTTTTTCCGGTTTGGTTACAAAAACAGGCTTTGTGTCGCCCCTCCAGAATACTCTCGCTGTCAGTTCGACTTGTTCCTGCAACGTCAGATAAGTTCCGGAAGCAATATTATATAAGCCCCGGACATTTTCCTTTTCGAGCGCTTTCATGAAAGCGCTAACGACGTCCTTTACATAGATAATATCCCTCCCGACCGAACTGTCACCCCATATCTCCAACGGCTTACCGGACATGGCATTTTCTATGAACGTTTGAAATCCGGTGAGAATAGGTTTTCCCTCTTTAAATATTTCCGTGTGCGGTCCGTAACCGTAAACGGGAGGCAGACGAAAAATAATGCTCTTGATGCCGTGTTCATTTTCATAATATTCTATGCAATCCTGCGCGGCGGTTTCCGAAATGCTGAATAGAGCATATTCACCGCTGTTTTTCTGACACCGCCCGTCTTCCTCCCGAATCGCTTTCTTTCTGCTCCATAACCCCTGAGTATTTCTGTGCGAACTGGCATAAATAAGTTTACCGACCTCGTTCTTCCGGCAAAACTCGAGAATGTTTAATGTTCCTATGACATTAACCTTTATATAATTTCTCGGATCGAAACTCTTTGAGCTGATGTTGGCCGGCTGGAGTGCGGCAACATGAATAACGGCATCGTATTTTTTTGAAGGAATTTTCTCAAAATTATCTTTATCGGTAATATCAATGAAGAGATAGGAAATGCTCTTCTCTTTATAATATTCTTTCCCAATCTCACTAATGTCTGATGCTACCACACGATAGTTCTGCCGCAATAATTCGTCAATCAGGTAGGTACCGATGAAACCTGCGGCGCCAAAAACAAGTATCTCTTTTGTACTCATGATTTTAAAATTACCTCTTTAATATGGGCATTGCCATGCAGAAACTAATTGCCTGCCGGAGAGTCATCGGCATTTTTTTCATAAATATCCCGAATAATCGAAAGCGGCCGGTTCTTTACTTCCTGAAAAACTTTTGCCAAATAAATTCCAATTAGTCCCAAACAGAAAATACCGATCCCGCCCATCAACCAAATAGAAACGATGACCGATGACCAACCGAGCAGATACTCATCCAAAAAAAGTCTTTTAATAATCAGTATCATCGCTTCTATTCCCGCAATCAGCGATATTGCCAATCCGATATAAAACACAAAAACAAGCGGCTTGCTACTAAATGAGGTTACAGCGCTCACCAGTAAAGAGATCCTTTTTCGAAAAGTATAAGAAGAACCAGATCGACCTTTTTTTTCTACCATCATTGGTATTTGACTGAAACCAGCCAAGAAAAATATACCATCAATGAATAATTCTCTATCGCGAAAACGAAGTAGAGCATCAACATATCGGCGCGACATTATTCGGGAGGTAATCATGTTGGGAATGACAGATACTTCCGAAACCAGATTGAAGAAATACCAGAACCAGGCCCCGCCCAAACGGCGGACAACTCCTCCTTTTCGATCATTTTCAACACCATAAACCACATCCGCCTTCGTTTTCTTCATCTCGGCAAAAAACTCAGGAAGTTTAAGTGGATCCTCTTCGAGATCACAGTCTATCAAAAAAACATGCCGCCCGCGGGCATATTCAAGGCCAACCATAATTGCGCGATGTTGCCCGAAATTTCTGGACAGATCAATCACACGGACACGAGCATCTTTTTCGACAAGAGCTCTTGCATTCTCAAGAGAATTGTCAGGCGACCCGTCATTGACAAAAACAATCTCATACGACGCAGAAACAGCAGCGGCAGCTTCAGAAGAACGTCTGTAAAATTCAGTAATGAAACTTTCTGAATAGTACATCGTCGTTACGATGGAAAGATCAACTTGTTTTTCTTTAACAGAATCCATTCGCTCTCCTTATGTGATTCATTCCACAATTAAATCACTTTAGCCATATACACATCAAAGCAGGTTTATAGTATTTTTAACTTCATATAATCAGGTGCAGACCTGCCACAGTTAAACAACAAATCAAGGATGGAAACGCCGTGCACGAAAGAACCCCATAGCTGCGGATATTCCGGATAGCCGGAGTAGTCAAACCAGGTCAGCTTGATGCCTTGTTCGGCAAACAAATTGTCTTCGATGTAGTCTCTGGCAGCCGGGCCTGAAATGTATTCGGCGGCGCCGGACTGAAGGCAGAGGTCCACCAAGCGTTCTGTTTTGCCTTCCCGAACGGCGTAATCCCAGGAATTGCTGATAACGGTTTTGATCCCCAGATAATTGCACACCGTTTCGATGAAACACCGGTTCAACTGGGAAAGATGTGAAAAAACAGAACCCAGATACAGCGGTTTAAATATTGACGCAATTTCCTCAAAGTGGAAAGCCCGCCGATAGTTGTTCTCCAGAGTCTTCCAGTGTTTGGCCTTCCATTTATTATCCGGCAATTCAACATCCCGAATACGCCGGTCAATACACTGCCCAACCGGTATGGAAATCCACTGGACTCCCTGTGGCGTTTTGATTTGATTTCGATTGCGCCAATCATTCTTGGTAAACTGCATATCGTCATATAAAATAAATTCGTCCACCGCGGCAATAATGTCAAAATAACCTTTCCACGGAATATAGTTGGACTGAAGAATGGCGACTTTTTTATTTTTCACTTTTTCTAAGGTTAGATAATTTTATACTTATTGCCGCTTCTTTCTCAATAAGCGGAATTTCTTGTACAAAATTCTGGTGTCAAGTGCCTATAGACCCTTGGATTCTCCACTTGGGCATTGCGCATGATGGCAATGATGTGCGTTGGTTTTAATTCGCCAGACTCTATTAATTGATCATCAAGTATAGCCACTTTATCAATGAATTTTTGATCTTCTTGCGAAGCAGGATCAAAATTATGACCAAAGGCTCTATCGACAAAAATATCTATCAAATTTCCATATCCTAAAAACATTTCAAACTTAAAATATTTCCTAAGCAATGGGAGCACATCTTGAGCTCTTATGCCCTCAAATCCATCAGTTGAACAATCCCAGTTTTCGTATTTTCCCTCAAAGCGTTTCAACGCATGGTTGTATTTGTATCTCTCGGGCATATCCGCCCAAATCTCATCGATCCTACTCATGGCTTCAGGCCATCGCATGTGTCCGTTTCGCCCTATTATATCTGATGTCAGGAACCTCCCTTGCTTACCTAATGATTTTTTTATTTTCTCAAAAAGCAGTTCAAGGTCAACAATATGATGCAGCGACTGATGCGCCATTACCACCCCGAATGTTTCTTCGGGGGGAGCCCAGCTTGACGCGTCTTCGTTTACGAACCTCATGTATTTTTCAAGATTTTTTTGCTCCGCCAATTCCTTTCCTCGCTGAAGCATATTTGAGTTGATATCCAAACATTCAAGAACAAAATTATTGCATTCAGCTGCCACTAGCATTTCAACTATCTTTATTTCGATTTCACAATGACCAGAACCTATACTGACAAAGGTTTGGGGAATGCCATCTCTTTGACACGCAGCATACATGGAATCGAAGAAAAATTCATGTATCCCTCGAACACCCATCTCAAGAAATTTAGGCCGGAGATAATTATGAGACCAATAATGAAATATTTTTGGCAAGGCATGTACATTTTCTATTTTGTTAAAAACATCCAACTCTTTGCGAAGTTTTTCTTTATACTCGGGATTGTTCGAAAGCGTTGTTATTTTTTTAAGCCAATTATTAAAGATAGCCATATTTATCCTTTCAACTAAACGACTTAATCAATCGAGCCAAATATATCAGCTAGAGTTTTTCGTATCCGAACGTAGCCAGTTCTTTACCTGCGATCTCCCAAGCTTTTTCTTTATCTGGTTTGCTCAAAAAACTTCGCCACTCACCCGAAATTCCCTTTCTTATGTTACTGGACATATCCTCACAACCTTTGGACCTCCCTCCGGACATTTTTTCAAACGAAGATTCTCTTTTTATTTCCTCCACAATTTCTTTCGATGAATCCAAGCCAATCCAATCAAGCAATTTTGAAAATGTGTTCAAAAAATCAAATGATAAATCTTCATAACGAAGCACATACAGATCACCATGCTTTTCATATTCATTAACTGAATGTACCACATGCACCCATTGTTCCAATCTCCTCCAAAAGCCTTGCTCAACAACCCCCCAAATATCTCCAAAGTGTGTTTTTTCTCTTACATATTGTTCAAATTTTGTTGCAGAAATAGCCATGTCCCTTCCATCCCGAATAATTAGTATCCGGGGTGAATTTGGCATAATATCTTTCAAGTGTCCTAAATGATTAATTTGGTCAGCACTTTTCAAAACCAAGAATTCACCAGAAAAATCTTGATGAATCTTACAAAAAGCTCTTATGGCTTCTTTGGGATTAGAATTGAAAATTGCAGTTGCAAACAACTTTTCTGCTGAAGCTTTATCCAACTGCCAATAATTCAAATAACTTTTCAGACCACAACCTTGCCCAGTAAGACGAAACGCCCTCTGCCTGTCGAATTCCTGACCCGTAAGTGAGTTTTTGAGAATGATTTGCTTGTTTGCATTCTGTTCGAAATAATCAAACATTTCCCCATGCGCTACTCCACAAGATTCATTGGTTATGGCCGCAGGCAACCTACCGTAGTTGCTCGCACTAAATATATATTTGATACGTTCATCAACACTTCTAGGATGAAGATTTCGGGTGTTCTCCTTAGCGAATGCACGAATCACATCCAATTCAGGCAAGGCCATGGCCTGAGGATGCTTACCCAGCGCATAAGACAGCCAGCTGGTACCGCACTTGTACACTCCAACAACAAAAATGACTTTTTTCTCAAAATTTGATTGATCCTTCTGCTTCAGACCGAAGATATTCTTTGCCCACTTCACAATATTATTAAATACCGGCTCGCATTGAGACTGTCGATTAACTTTCACTGAACTCATATTCACCTCTCTGAAAATTATTAAAGTCGCCTTCAACAAAATCGCGAGCTCTTTTTATTTGGGCAGGTGAGAGCTCCACACAATGAAACCGAAAATCGTCTATTCCTTCCTTTTTAAGGCCGGTCGCCACCCCTGTTTCGACCTGAGCGTCACCACAGCCGAAACTGATCAGATGGCGACAGCCTGTTTGCTGAATGCATTTGGCAAAGGGTTTCCAATAAAATTCGAGGTGGTTGTTCACCTCGCAGACTTCTCGAAATCGTTCCCTGAAATATTTTTCCTGCCAGTATCTGAAAATATCGGAAAGTTGTGCATGCATATTATCCGTATGTTGGTACTGTCGAATTTGTTCCATTATTTTTTTTT
>Ga0255343_1004481_pt1 | contig 13766 bp, 16 predicted proteins | sample wastewater_treat_4_FD_192413 | JGI IMG/M metagenome (GOLD analysis project Ga0255343, IMG submission 192413) | Wastewater microbial communities from Lulu Island WWTP, Vancouver, Canada - plant16 | ecosystem: Engineered > WWTP > Wastewater > Unclassified | place: Canada: Vancouver, British... | reverse complement strand
CGGCTTGGATCTTCAGTGTACGTGTCACTGTCCTCAGTGCGGTTAAGCGCGTCGGCGATATCCTCATGTTCCGGCTCGGGTGCTTCGCGCTTGCATGGAAGCGACACATTGCGCGGGTTCTCGTACCATTCACGGTAACGCTTAACAAAATCAGGTCTACTTTGATTTACTATCAAAGCTTCCAGGGTACATCCTATTGCTCCATGTTGCGATAGTTTGCTCAGAAAAGTTCTGTCCCATTTATCATCGTCCTTATACTTGGCGCAATACTCCGCATGTATTTCCTGTTTCTTCTTGGCAGGTAAAATTTTTTGCCGACAGCAGCCGTCTTCCTCTCTTCCATTGTAATGGTCACATGAGCACAGCAGGAAATCATGCACTATCTTGGTAAGGCGAGAAATGCGCAGATGAACATGTGAAATCTCACCACAGCTTGACTGAGCCTGCGCCTTGAGCACCAGATTCAGGGAGGTGGCCATGGTTGTGCGATCAACGACAATCTGCCGACCATCATTGCACTGGAAAATCTTGCACATGGGGAACACCTGTTTTTCGAGCTTGGCAGGAATGTACCCGGGCGTTATCCCGGTAATCAAAATAGATTTCTTCTGGAACTCTTGGAAGTTGTCGGCAATTTCATCGGTGAGCTTGCCTGCAAAGAGTATGTCCCAAGTTTCACGGGCGATATACAAATTGCTTTTCCCCAACATGTAGATTCCGGACGCCAGGCGCTGCGGCTGTTTACAAGCACACTTAAACTGGCAGCCGACAAACTTAGCCAGTCCTTCCAGGCTGAGTTTCCATATTGGCATATCCGCCGGAGGCAGGGGCAGCAGCGAGCCATCTTCGCAAATGGCATGCCATTCGGCGTCAGGGCCGTTGAATGTTTTTTTGACTTGCGCAGAATGCCCGCTGCCACATGGGCATCGTATATATTCATATCTGGCGCCATGGCGACAAGCGGCTGCGTGTTCGTCCCGTGACAATGAGGTCAAGATGCCATGCTGCGCCAGCATCTCAAAATTTGGGAGCTCGCTTTTGATCGTCGGCGCGTCATACAGGTGGTCGTCACCGGCTTCGAGGAGCCTGGAAAGTGCATAAAAGCTATTGTTCATCTATCCCCCACTCCCGCAGTTGCCTTTCAATGACCTCCCTTTCTTCCGGCTTGGCAATTTTCGTGAGGCTGTCGGTTGTGATCTTGACGGTGAGCGGATTTTTCCGCTTGCTGAACTCGGGGCTGAACCTGACTTTCAGTGTCACGCTGACAATCCGGTTGCAGCACCTGAAAAGCCGGTAGGCGTCGTCATCCTGGATGTTTGCCAGCAGGTCTTTGTTGCTGTTTTCAGTCCGCAAGGCAAGGAAGTTGTTGTGGAGCGAACTGTTGACGACGCATATTTCACTTACCGTAACGCTCTCGATCTTGCCACCGGCATCCTGAGTAAACGCAAAGCCGCAATCGCGGATGTGGTTCAGGCGGTAGCTGATCTTGTCCGGGTCATCGATTTCAGCTTTCATGTTGAGCATCTTCGCCGCAAATGACTGGCAGAGCTTCAGCTTGCGCGGCTTCCTGCTTCCTTTCGGCGCCCGGACGTAGACCTTGCCGTTGACCTTGTCGTGCACAAAGCAGAGGTCATTTGCGTCCCTGTCGATTTCATCGTCTTTGAATGCACCGTTCGCGTCGAAGACATTCTTATGGCGGCGGATGCGGTCGTAATAGATGAAATATGAATCCTCTTCCTGCGATGCAACCTTCTGGATCTGGATGTGCCGCCCGCAGCCGTCATTTTCCAGTAAATTCTCGCTGAGGTCTGCTTTAAATCCTTCCTCGTCAGGAACCCAGCCCGGATCGGCGGCATCGGCCAGCGGCATCACCTTTACGGTGAACATCAGGGAGAGATTGAGCTTTTCCGCTTCGGCCTGCCGCGCAATTGCCTCCCAGCGGTCGCGGCCATTATCATTCATCAGGTGCATATAGGCCCACAGGACAATGTTCTGCACGCTCCAATCCTTTTCCCTGATTTCCTGGACTATATCTTCGCAGCTCGCCTTGGCAAAAATACGATAGGCGGCGTCCCTGCTTTCCGCCTTGGACGCCACCGAATGTATGTCCACCAGCGTTTCCTCCAGTAAAATGTCGCTGTCCTGCTTGTGATCCAGATAAACCTTGTAGACCTGACTGTTAACTTGCCCTGCGCTCGTTTCCCAGTCGATCCCATCGGCAATGCCATGCATGGCAAAGAAGTCGCGCAGAAGGCTGCTGTCACTTCTCTTGAAGAAACTTTGCGGGTTGAAACTCTCGCTCATGATTGTGTCTTTCATTCATTTATGGTTCGTAAACAGTGTAACCTGTAAATAACACAATTCACAGATTACGACAAAAAAAACTATTTCCAAGTCGGCCTGCGCCTCATTCCCATGCAGAGCCGCCGCGAAGCGCATGGCCGTGGCCGGCCCTCTGGCTCAGCGGCAGCTTTTGCCCTGCTTTCTCCTGCCCTTGGGCCTGCTGCCTGCATCCACCTCATCGGCAATGTCCGACAGGACGATGCCTGGAGCATCGCAGGAGGGGGCGGCGCTGCGATAGCAATATGCAACCTGCCCCAAGATGCGTGCCGTGCGGGCCACGCCTTCAGAAGTCCCTGCATCGACATTCAGGCACATATCGGCGGAAATCCCCATTTCCCCGCCGGTTGCGAATGCGTCCTGGTTGGCGCCAAGGAAGATGAAAGCCCAGCTATAGGCTTCGGTCTGATGCCGGATGCGCTGCTTGACATGGGCGTTGGTAAAGCGCCTGGATGCATTTTCCTCCCCATCGGTCAGAATGGCAAAAAGAACCTTCGACGGCCGTTCCTCCTCGCGCATGGAAGCCAGCTTCCGCCCGGTTTCATCAATTGCCCGGCAAACAGCGTCGTTGAGCGCGGTGCAGCCGTGACAGTGATACTTATCCATGAGGTTCTTCTGCAGCCGGCCCAAGTCTGCGAAGTCGATGATCTTTGCCGACTCGTCGGCAAATTGATACATGTCCAGCGTAGCCTCGCCCGGTGCATTCTGCTGTTCCCTTATAAAGCTGTTGAAGCTGCTTTTCGTTTCATTCTCGACGCAGGCCATGGAGCCGGAGGCGTCAAGGACAATGCAAATGTGGGTGTAGTTGTCTTTCATGGAATTCACTCCCCATGGTGGTTAAAAAAGTTCCAGCTGCCTGTCGGCCTGCGTGTTTATCAGCTTGAGTTCGGCCAGCCTTATCTGCATAGGCCAAATGGACACATCGAAGACCCTTGCCATTTCGCGGGCCGCGTCACAGAAGACAGGCCCTTCGTCCTCGGCCAGTCCAAGCTCCTTCCGCCTGCCTTGAAGCTCATCGTGGACGTTCATCGCGCCCAGTTGACCTGGATGCAAGCGCAACCACTCCTTCACGACCTGCTCCCTGGGCATCAGGACATAGCTGGCAAAGCGGTCTGCCTGCCTTTCAATTTCAGGCTTTGAGGAACCATTATGGGATCGGCAGAGCACCAGGGGTTCATCATTGGTTTCGAAGAGCTTGTCCGCCCGCCTTTCCTCCAGCATTGCCGGCGCGTGCAAAATCCAGTGCCCGCATTCATGGGCAACAGTAAAATTGTATCTGCCCCGCGCGTGCGGATATAAATCAGGGTCAAGCGTCTTGTCAACGGCTATGCAGTTCTCACCGTTTTCGAAAAAAATGGCGCCTATGGCATCCTGTCCATATTCCGACTGCAAGTCCATGATATCTACATAGAAATCATCAAGCTCGTTGATGATCAGCTCCACATTGATGGGCAATGTCAACTCCGCATTGCTTTTCAAGCGATACGCATTAAGCACTTTTTCAGCCGCCGCCTCTATCTTGCGGTTGGGCATGCAACGCCGGGCATTGTATGCTCTTGCCATTGATCACTGTTCCTTATTTTCGGAAGGCCCGTTGTCCTTTTGTGTTTCGTGTATGGCCTTGATTATATTGTCCGCCATTTTCAACTTGTCCGGCGGCAGCGCCGCAGCTCGCCGCATGAATGAGGCGAGCATGACCGGCGCCTCGTAGTTTGCAAAGCCCTCTTCGATGTCGGGTGCGATCTTGTCGGCACGCGCAAAAAGATCGTCTTTCGGCACTCCAAGGGCGTTGGCCAGGCGCTCTATGACTGCGGCGGACGCCGGGTGTATCCCCCTCTCCACCTTGCTGAGATACGTGGCACTGACATTGATAAGCTCTGCAAGGCTGCGCAGGGAAAGGACATTCCCATTCGCATCCTTCCTTTTGTTGCGCAGAGACTTAACATATTCCCCGAACGGCTCTTTCCGGCTGGTCATATGAGAACCTCAATCCATGAAACAAGTTTTGTAAACAAAGATGTTTATTTTTATGGGCTGCGCGTGGCAGCCATCACCCAAAAAAACAGGCCTGGGCATCTTTTTTTTGGCTTTTGTGAATAATATATCCACATATTGCATGCCGGCAACTCGGCAACGCATATTTTTTAATAAAGCTTCCAAACCGCCCTGCGTTCCGGTCTTCAAAAAGCGAAGAAATAGCTTGGGACAAGAGTTTGATTCAAGCATGAAGGAGACCATTATGCAATTTTCAAAGACGGTGCCTGGAAACATCTTGGATGCTGCAAAAATCATTGCTCAGGCAATTCGGAGAAAAGCGCCCAAGCGACTGGATAAACCTGGGACTGCGGGCTTAGTTAAGGCAGCTACCATGAGCAATGGTGAACTACAAGCAAACTTGACAGAAGGAGAAAACCATGATCGATTCAGGCATTGTGCTAAAGCAGCTGGCAGCGCTCCAGAATATGGATATTGATGAGCTGCGGGAAAAATTTTCCGAACTCTTCGGCAGCGCAACCACCTGTCAAAACGCCCTGCAGCTCCGGCGGCGGCTGACCTACCGCATCCAGGAAATCTACTTCGGCGGCCTGACCAAATCCGAAAAGGACATCCTGCTGCACATTGGCTCGAAGGACGCCGCCGCCAGGCTGGAGAAGCGGAAGCCGGGCGAGTTCATGAACATCAGGGGCACCCGCTTCCAGCGCCAGTGGAAAGGGCGCCTGTATGAAGTCATCGCCCTGGGCGATGGCACTTTCGAGTATGATGGGCGGATATTCACGTCGCTCTCGGCGGTGGCCTGCGAAATCACGGGCACCCGCTGGAATGGCAGGCTGTTCTTCGGAGTGACCCCGAGGAGGACAGTGAAATGGCAGTGAACGTTGTTCAACGGAAAAGATGCGCGATCTACACGCGAAAATCCGTGGACGAAGGCCTCGACATGGACTTCAACAGCCTTGACGCCCAGCGCCTGGCTTGTGAAAACTACATTGCCAGCCAGATTGCGAACGGGTGGGTGGCCTTGCCGGAGCGATATGATGACGGAGGCGTTTCCGGCGCCACGCTGGAGCGCCCGGCACTGAAGCGCCTGCTGGCCGATGTGGCGCAGGGCAAGGTGGACATCATTGTCATCTACAAGATCGACCGGCTCACCCGCTCGATTGGCGACTTCGCGGAGCTTTCCAGGAAGTTTGACGAGTCCGGCATCGCCTTCTGCTCGATTACGCAGGAGATCAACACATCGACCAGCTCGGGGCGCATGATGCTGAATATCTTGCTGACCTTCGCCCAATTCGAGCGCGAGGTCATTGCGGAACGCATACGTGACAAGATGTCAGCCAGCCGCAAGCGCGGGCAATGGGTGGGCGGCACTGTGCCGTTCGGATACATGAGCGTTGACCGCCGCCTGGTTCCCGATCCTGAAAAAGCGCACGTCGTGCCGGAAATCTTCGACTTCTTCGCCCGCGGCGGCTCTGCAAAGGAAACGGCCAAATGGCTTAATGATCGCGGCATCCTTACCCGGCAGGGAAAGCAATGGCTGACTTCGACAATATACAGGGTGCTGAACAACCATACATACAACGGCCAGGTGTTCTACAGGGGCGAGGTGTACCGTGGCGAGCAGGAGCGCCTGGTCAGCGAGGAGCAGTGGAGCCGCGTCCAGGAGATTCTCAAGGAAAACGCCCCAGTGCCGAAAGGCGCCAGGGGCGCTGCGAGCCTGCGGTATGCTCCGCTCCGCGGACTAATCTCATGCGGGCACTGCGACGGTGCAATGTCGCCCACATATACCGAAAAGAAAGACCGCAAGTATGCCTATTACATCTGCATCAAGGATACCAAGCGCGACGTCTCCACATGCCCCATCCGCCGGGTGGCGGCCGGCGACATGGAGAAGGCGGTCGTGGAACAAGTGGGGGTGCTCCTGCGCTCGCCGACTTTCGTCAGCCAGGTGGCCAGGCATCTTGACGACGACATAACAACTGTCATGGAGGCAATGCATGATATCGAGGGCTTCTGGGAGGAGCTCTTCCCCACGGAGCAAAACCGGCTGCTCCATCTCCTGATAGACCGCGTCACCCTCTATCAGGACTCCATGGAAATAAAAGTCAAGACATCCGGCATGCGCGGACTTATCAAGGAACTGAGCAATGTACAGAATTGAACCGCTCGAAGACGGCGACATCCTTATCAAAATCCCCATGAGCCTGCGCTCTGTCGCCGGGCGCCGCCTCATTGTCACGCCCGGCTCCCCGGACAAGATGAGCGCGGACATCCAACGCCACCCGGTGCTGCAAGCCCTTGCCCGGGCTTATTACTGGCAGAAGCTCATTGACAGCGGCGAGACAGAGTCGGCGACCGCCATTGCCACGTCGCTGGGGATCGACATCTCATACATCACCCGCATCATGCGCCTGACAATCCTTTCCCCGAAAATTGTGCGCCTGTTCCTGACCGGCCAGGCGCCCGAGCACATCTCGCTGAGCATGCTGACCCGGTGCGTCCTCCCGGAAAAATGGGATGAGCAGGAAACCATGCTCCTTGGGCAGAAGCTCACCGAATAGGCATGCCGGCATCCGGCAACAAGCCCGCCACGGCCTCCCCCGTGGCGGGCTTGTTGCTTTTCTGACGCCTGAAAATGTGCAATGAGGCTGCCGCCATTGCACGTCAGAATGCACATGGCAAAATTTTTTTTGTTGGTTTTCAAGCATTTATGTAGGGTTTCCCGCCAAACCACATTGTCCTTTTACGCACAGGCTCCCATAGGCAAGCCTTCAGCAATTCCGCTGCAGGCAAGCCAAAAGGAGGTACCTGATGCTAAACAAAAGACAGTCTGAAGCGAGCAAGCTGCTCCGCAACGTCAACGAAATCCCGGCCCCTGTAAAAAGCCACATCCTGTATGTCGTCAACGGCATGGTCGGGAAATCCAACCTGTGCGAGGAGGACATGAAAGACCTCACCATGGTGATTGCCCAAAGGGTAATCACGGCCAGGCGGAGAATCGAGGAAGCCGGCGGCGCCGCCACCAACGCCTACTTGAACATGGTTGTGGACAACACGCGCAACCAAATTTACCGTGAGCGAGGCAGGCTTAAGAGGGCGCTGGACAAGCGCATGGTTCCATTGAATGCCACCATCTCCGAGGATGGCGCGGCAGACGGCCTGGCGCTGGACCGGCTGGAGTGCGAGGCGACTGTGCTTCCTGACTTCAGCTCCATTGAATGCGCGGAAATCAGGCTTCTGGTCGAGAAGCTTCCCCAGCCTCTCAAGACAATCTGCCTTTCCTACATGGAAGGCAAAAACTTTGAACAGATTGCCGCGCAGCTGCACCTCTCTTCGGTAACAGTCCGAACCCATTACTGGCCAAAGCTTAGGCCTTACTTCACGGAAGCCGGTTTCGGCGGTTAGCCAAAAAAAGCATCATGACGCCCGCTGTTTGGCCTTGAAATGGCGAAATGATATTTCAGAGCTAAATATGCGGGCTCAAGAATCAACGCCCTCAAATTAGGAAATAACATGCACAGCATCACCAAATCCATCGTCAGCATCCCTGCGGGGGAGTACCATGCCGCCAGCCGGAGCGGCCGGTACATGTCCAGCCATCTGCTGGCCAGTTTCCGCGAATCCCCTTTGCTCTACCACAAGAAAGTGACCGGCGAAGTAACAGACGGCGACTCCCCCGCCCTCGCCCTGGGCAGGGCCGCGCATTGCCTTGTCCTGGAGGGGCGCATGGCTTTCGACGAGCAATACATCGTCTCGGACGGGCCGGTGAACGCCAAGACCGGCGAGCCTTTCGGGAAAACCAGCAGGACATATGCCGAATGGCTGTCCGGCCAGGACCGCGAGGTGCTTTCCAGCCGCGACTACGGCTTCATTGCCAGGCTGCAGAAATCCGTCCGGCTGCACGCCGCCGCCTCGAGGCTCCTGGACAAGGGGCAGGCCGAGGGCGTGATCCGCGCCGAATATTGCGGCGTGCCCTGCCAAATCCGCATGGACTGGTTCTCCCCGAGGCACGGCCTGGTCGATTTTAAGACCTGCGACTCCTTGAAATGGTTCGAGAGCGACTGCCGGCGCTACGGCTACATATTCCAGCTCGCCTTCTACAGGGCGGTCATCCGCGCGGCCTCAAGCGCAACCGTTCCAGTCCATCTCATGGCGACCGAGAAAAACGAACCCTTCGCCACCGGTGTCTGGCATCTGTGCGATGCAGCTTTGACCCAGGCCGAAGAAGTCAATGCCGCAGCGCTTGCGCGCTATCTCAAATGCCTGAAAGCCGGCGAGTGGCCAACCGGCTATGAGGACATCCGCGTCATCTCCACCCTGTAACTTCATATCCGAGGAAAAAAAACATGTCACTACTCAACAGCATCCAAAAAGGCAAGGAAAACAAGCCGCCGCGTCTTTTCATTTACGGGAATGAGGGGATAGGCAAGAGCCTGTTCAGCGCCTCCGCGCCAAGCCCCGTCTTCATCCAGACCGAGGACGGGCTGGGCGAAATCGACTGCGCCAAGTTCCCGCTGGCCAGGAGCACCTCCGATGTCCAGGACGCCCTTGCCGCGCTGCGGGACGAGCCGCATGACTTCCAGACTGTCGTCATTGACTCCGCCGACTGGCTGGAGCGCCTCATCTGGGATCAGGTATGCGCCGAATTCGGCGTGCGCAACATCGAGAAGGCCGACGGCGGCTTCGGCAAGGGCTATGTCCACGCGCTGACCCACTGGCGCAAGACAGTCGGCATCCTGGACGAGCTGCGAAGCCAGCGCGGCATGATTGTCATCTTGATTGCCCACTCGAAAGTCGAGCGTTTCGAAGACCCTGAAAACGCATCGTACGACCGCTACACGCCACGCCTCCACAAGCACGCCGCCGCGCTTCTTTCCGAATGGGTGGATGCAGTGCTGTTCGCAACCCGGCGCTTCCGCGTCCAGAAGGAGAGCACCGGCTTCTCAGGAGAACGGGGCATCGCCTCCCCTGTCGGAGCCGACGGCGGGGAGCGCATCCTGCGAACGGTTGGAAGCCCGGCCTGCATCGCAAAAAACCGCTTCAACATGCCTTCGGAAATCCCGCTTTCCTGGACTGCCTTCATAGAAGCGTACGGCAAGGCCGGTGCGGGCGGCGGCAAGTGAGGCAGGCCATGTCAGAGAAAATTGTCCATCTTCGCAATCCGCAGTTCTGCGACATATGCGGCCTCCGCATCCGCGCAGGCAAGAAATGCCGCCTCATACGGGATGACTTCATGCCCATGCTCGTGTTCTTTGAACACATCTGCTGCCCGGCCAGCAAGCAGGCGAAGCGCACCGAGTCACCCGGCGCATCCAATGCCGCCGGCAACACATAACCCTGAGCAAAAAGGAAAAGACAATGGCAACACTGAACTTCAACGCGAACGACATCGAACCCAGCGTGGGCTTCGACGCCATCCCGGCGGGCAAGTACCAGGCCGTCATCGCCGAGTCGGAGATGCGTCCGACCAAGGCTGGCAACGGCCAGTATCTCTGGCTGGAATTCGAAATTATCGCCGGCGACTTCAAGGGGCGGAAGCTCTGGAGCCGCCTCAATCTGGAAAACCAGAATCAGGACACAGTCCGCATTGCACGCGCCGACCTCTCGGCCATCTGCCGCGCCGTCAATGTCATGACTCCACGCGATTCGGTGGAGCTTCACAACCTGCCGATGACCATCACCGTCCGCTGCAAGAAGACCCTCGACGAGGAAATCGTCAATGAGATCAAGGGTTACGGCCCCCGGGAGCCTGTCGGCGCCCCGCAGGCCGCAGCAGCGCCGCAGCAAACAGGAACCAATGCCGCCCCGCCGTGGGCAAGAGGGAGACAGCAACCATGAAAAGACTCTTCACCCCAGCCTTTATCGGAGTTTTCTGTGTCTTTGCCGCACAGGCGGCCGCCAAGGCCGCTGCGATATTCCGCAGCAGCGTTCAGGTGTTTCCCGGCGAATTCATCAAGCCGCCGCTGGCCTCCATGCTGGCAATCGCCGCCGCTGATACCATCAGCATCGTATCTATCCTTGCAGCCTTTGTCGCATTTGCCACATTCTTCGTCAATTATGTCACGGCCTTTGAGACCAGGCGCAAAGAGGCCGACAGGCCATGAGCGCCGGCGCCCAGGAGTTCGAGCTCCCGTGGCCGCCGAGCGTGAACCACTACTACCGGCATGTCGGCCCGCGCGTGCTGATCAGCCGGGACGGCAGGCGGTATCGTGAAAAGGTCGTGGCGATGCTGGGGGCCGCGGGAGTCTCCATGCACTGCCGCCCGGTGGAAATTGCCATAGACCTGTATCCGCCCGACGCCCGCAGGCGCGACGTGGACAACTCCCTCAAGTGCCTCCTTGACACCCTCGCGCATGCAGGGCTCTACAAGGACGATTCACAGATCCGGAAACTCACAGTGACCAAGCACAGCCCCATGCCGCCGGCCGGCATGGCGCGCATAAAGACAAAAGAATGGACAGGCGAACAAGCAACAGGCCGCAAGCCTGGGGACGCGCGGAAGCAGTGACATTGCGCAATGCACGGTTTTCTTGCGCCAGCCGCGTCTTCGCAGGGATGGAGGAGGCCTGAACCGTGGAATTACGGCCTTATCAGCAAGAGGCAGTCGACGCGGTATACGATCACCTGAGGAACCGCGACGACAACCCATGTGTTGTGCTTCCCACGGGCACCGGGAAGTCGGTCGTCATCGCAAAAATTGCGCATGACGCAGTGTCGCTGTGGAATGGCCGGGTCATCATCCTGGCGCATGTGAAAGAGCTTCTGGAGCAAAACGCCGGAAAGATCAAGGCGCTTTGCCCCGACATCCCCGTCGGCATTTATTCCGCGGGGCTGAAAAGCCGCGACACCCGGGAGGATGTCATCGTGGCCGGCATCCAGAGCGTATATGACAAGGCCTGCGACCTTGGTCCGTTCGATATCGTCATTGTGGACGAGGCGCACCTGATCGCCCCCGAGGGCGACGGCATGTACAGAACCTTTCTCAAGGACATGCAGGTCGTCAACCCGGCATTCCGGGTGCTGGGGCTTACAGCCACCCCGTTCCGCATGAAAGGCGGCCTGATTTGCCGCAGCGAGAACTTCCTCAATGAAGTCTGCTACGAGGCCGGCCTCAAGGAAATGATCCAGCAGGGATACCTGTCACGGCTGGTTGCCAAGGCGGGCTGCGCCGAGGCGGACCTGAAAGGCCTGCATGTGCGCGGCGGCGAGTTCATCGGAGAGGAGATTGCCGAGGCCATGGACAGGGAGGAGCTCGTCGACGCCGCCTGCCGGGAGATTGTCAGCATGACCCGCGACCGCAAGAGCGTGCTGATTTTCACCTCCAGCGTGGAGCACTGCCGGCATGTGGCGGAAAAAATCAAGCATTACTCCAACGCGGAGTGCGCCATGATCACGGGCGACACGTCGCCGGGGCTGCGCTCCGAGATCATTTCGCGCTTCAAGCGGGAATTCGTTGCCGGCGACCTGTTCGGAGCCTCGAAGCCCCCGGTCAAGTTCCTGGTCAATGTGAATGTGCTCACCACCGGCTTTGACGCCCCGAACACCGACTGCGTAGTCCTGCTGCGGCCGACCAACTCGCCGGGACTGCTCATCCAGATGGTGGGACGGGGAACCCGGCTTTCGCCCGAGACCGGCAAATCCGACTGCCTCGTCCTGGATTACGGCGAAAACATCCTCCGGCATGGGCCGGTGGACATGATCCGCGTCCGTGACAGGACGCCTGGGCGGGGGGATGCGCCGGCAAGGAAATGCCCGCGCTGCCAGGCGCTTATCCATGCCGCCTACCAGAAATGCCCGGAATGCGGGGAGGAGTTCCCCCCTCCCCGGAGGAACAATATCACCGGCACGGCCTCCACGGAGGGCATTATTTCAGGCGAAACCACATGCATTGAGCATGCCGTCACGGGTGCATACTATGCGGTGCACGAAAAACGGAATGCCGCTCCGGGCGCCCCCAGGACAATGCGGATCGATTACGAAATCTCCTTCAACAACTTCATCTCTGAATGGGTATGCCCCGAGCACAAGGGCTATGCCCGGGAGAAGTTCGTGAAATGGTGGCTTGCCCGCACAGCTGAGAGCTGCCCCATTCCCAATTCGGCCAGTGAGGCGGTTCAAATGGCCGCGGAAGGCTGCCTGGCTCAACCGCTTGCCATCACGGTCAAGCATGTTGCCGGGGAGCCGTATGACCGCATCACCCATTGCAAGCTCGGCGCGAAGCCGGACTGGATTCCGGAGCCGGGATGGAACGACCCCGTCGATGATTCACCCGAGCCTGAATGCTTCAGCTGCGACGATGAAGACGACATCCCATTCTGACCGCCACGCGAGGAACATCAATGAATGCAACCAAGTTATTCCCGTTCGCGCTGATTGCGCTTGACGTCGGCGCCGCCCTGGTCTACGCCTGGCATTGCGACATCCGGCACGCCATCTACTGGCTGGCCGCGGCGACACTGACCGCAACCGTCACTTTTTAGCAAAGGCGGCATGGAACCAAAAGCCAAGGCCCGGAACATTGCAACCGGTCCGGCAGCGCCCGGCCAAGGCTCCGGAACCTGAAACCGCCGCCACCTGAACTCAGGAAGCACAACGCCATGAGCAACATCCCAGAACATCCCGCCCTTGGCCGGCCGGCAGACCGCATGGTCGCCTGCGACGGCATTCAAAGGCTTGCCGCCGACGGCATGGCGTCGCCCGTTCGCAGGCCGCCGGCCAAATCCTTTGCACTTGTATTCCGCGGGAGGCGGGCGGCATGACGGACAGGGAGGAAATCATCCGGGCGCTGTCCCTCTGGTTCAGGCCGGGCGATGTCTTCGAAGTGCGTGTACTTGGAGCGACTTCGCCAGGCAACCGGCTGGAGCACACGGCTTCGGGCTATTTCGATTTTGAGCACATCAAGGACGCCGCCGAGGCCGTCGGCAAGCTCTACGGCTTCCGGGGGGTGTACGCCACGCCCAACCCGGTCAAGCCCGATCTGCTGGCGCGCGCGGTCAACCGCATCCGCCCCCTTGGCAGAAACGACCCCACCACGGCGGATGGCGACGTCATCCGCAGGAGGTGGCTCCTCATAGACTGCGACGCTGAGCGGCCCGCCGGAATATCGAGCACCGACGCCGAGCACGAGGCCGCGCTGGCCAAGGCCAGGGAAATCCGCGACGGGCTTTCAACGCTCGACTGGCCGCAGCCTGTCGTCATTGATTCCGGCAACGGCGCGCAGCTCATGTACGCCATCGACCTCCCCGTCGAGGACAGCGGTCTGATCAGGCGGTTCCTTGAAAGCCTCTCCGCCGTTTCAACCGACAGCGTCCATGTGGACTTGACGGTCTGCAACCCGGCCCGCATCTGGCGGGTTCCCGGCACCATGAACCGCAAGGGCGACCACGCCGAGGGGTTCCGCCCGCACCGGATGGCCAGGATAATCGAAGCGC